>Ga0335072_10005648_pt1 | contig 18411 bp, 10 predicted proteins | sample Lox_Sample_21_FD_206725 | JGI IMG/M metagenome (GOLD analysis project Ga0335072, IMG submission 206725) | Soil microbial communities from Loxahatchee National Wildlife Refuge, Florida, United States - Lox_Sample_2.1 | ecosystem: Environmental > Terrestrial > Soil > Wetlands | place: USA... | reverse complement strand
TTTCGGGGTCCGTTTCGATATCGTTGCTGAAAAATGTATTGCACAGCTTTTCGTACAAATCAATGGCCTGGCGGTCATCCCACTTGCGTCTCCACAAGTACTCGGCTTTGCTGAAGGTCACGATGTTAGCAAGACTCGCTTTCCCCAGCTTGTTCGCAGTGACGATTGCGTCGTCATAAATGCGCACGGCGTCAACTTGCTCGAAAAGTTCGGCAGCATCCCCTATCGCGTCATCTAAAGGGTAATCAAACAGTAATTCTGTCAGCTTGCTGTGCTCCGCGCCCTCGTGTGTGGTACTGTCTAGCTTGGTTATCATATCTCGAAGCTCTTCCATCTGGCCATCATTGTCCAAAGCCCTTAAGGCCAAATAAACGATACCCAATAGATCCGGCCTGGCCGTGTAGAGTTGCTTACCAGCATCGGCTGCAGTTTTGGTGTCGTGAATTAGGGTGGCCCAATCATAGATATCACAATAGTACTCGAATTTCTCTTCCGCTTTGTCCTCTGGCAGGGACTGGGCTACCTTCAGGCACTGTTCGAGAGCTATATCGGTATAATGGAGCTCTCCGTACAGTTGAGCCAGACTACCCTTTGCCCACCAGTTTCCCTCATCTTTACTTATAGCCAGGAGGTACTCTTTGATAGCCTCTTTGAAATGTTTGCCGACTGCAAGAGCGCTTGCGACGCCACCGTGGTACGTAGAATTTTGCTCACAGCCGCTCTGTTCAGCAACCCATCGAATCCGTTCGGGTGCAATATCAGCAATCCAGATAAAGTATTCGTCATTGACTGTCATATGGTTGGGAACGAGACCGTGCGAATCCTAGAAGACATCAATCAGCGCAACCTAACAGACACTTTACTGCCGGGAAACCGGTCGCCAGCTGAGAGTTAGCATTAGCGAAACTGGTCGAGGTAGAGGGTTCCTTCCAATGCCTGATCTTACAGTTCCTGACTCTGAACTTTACGACCATTTTGAAATGCAAAACTGCAACGAAGAGGGTTTCGCTTAAAAAGGAAGTACAAATGCACGTGGGCAGTGGAGTCACTGGAAATACCCGGAGGAAGTAACTTACAATCATATGAAAACCGTGAAGAAACATGGCCGCAAAGCCAGTACTCTTGCCTGGTAACGTGAGCCAGTCTTGGGCATGGAGAGTCGCCATTGGTCTCAGCAATTCGATCACCGACTCTTTCGCCTTTTCACGCCAGTTCCTTCTCTCTTCGGTTAACTCTGCGTCGTCGAGGTTCTCTGACAACCAAGATTGTACCATCTTCGTCATCTTGTTACTTGCCAGAAGTTCTCCGACGATTCCGTACTTGAAGCTCCTGCACTGAAACCAAAAATCCACGGCTCCAGAATCAGTAAAGATGGAGTATAGCAGCCGGACAATTTGAGTTCGCACAGTGACCTCAACTTTGTCTCTTTCGAGCATAGAGAGGTGGTGGAGGAAATGGTCCGCAGCATAGTCTGAGAGGTCAGGTAGCGGCCACTCAGCTCCGTCAACTTTCGGAAGTTGATTGGTCAAAATTAGCATACATGTAAGGGCAATGTGAATGTGCCCAGCTGCGAGATCGACTCCAATTCCAACACCTTTGCTCTGCCCTCTGCACAAGAGGAAGTCCTTGATGACGCCGTGGCTGAAGCCGACCTGTGTAGTCGTTGGGTCGGAATGAAGCGGATCCAGTCCGGCAGCTTGTCCAGCACCCTCACTCTTGCCAGAGTTGTCCTCGGTAAGATTCTCGTCTTCAAGGTCATCGTCGAGGTTGTCTACCACGTCTGGTTCGGCAGGGTGAGCAACAGCCGCTAATTTTTGGAGATCTTCTGTAGTTCTGCCATCCGTACGAGTGAGCGTAAAGAATTGTGCATACATGCCTCGAAGGCGATCCTCAAGGTCTGGCAATCCTTCCCCGATCGGCGGCCGTAGTTGGAGTAGCAACCTCAGCTCCCCCAGCAGCATTTCGCGCCTGGCGAACGTTACCCATGTGAGTAATTCGTTCAGGTCATCGATGCGGCTATCGCGATCGGCCGCAATTCTCTCAAGGATTTGTCGAATCATATCATAGACGTCTCTAGGTGCGTCGAGAACCTTTTCAATGTCGCTTATCCTGCTCTTATCTCTGATCTCGATGAGAATGAGCTTGACCCAAAGAAACATCCCCAGAGTATCTGCCGTGAGCTTTTCGACGATTTTCTTCTTGAGAGCGACTCGCTTCTTTCGCTCGATTTCCTTTTCATTCAAAACTTTGACGGACATGATGTTCTCGCTCACGTATTTCCGTACGTCAGCGGACATCTTAGATGCACTAACGTCGATAAATGCTGGTCGGAGGCCGTACACATCTCCCATCCTATTCCGAAGTTCAGGCCGCGCGGTGAACGCTAGTTGAAGACGACCACCCCACTCGCTTTGCGGAGACTGTCTAAGATTGTTAACCAGTTTTAGGAGTATCCTCTGCTCCTTGATCGGAGCCTCATCGACAGCATCAACAATGATAAAGGCGCGGCTTTGACAGCGTTCTGCGCTGAAGAACTTCAAAAACATAGTGGCCCAGGTGTCCTCCGCGGTCGCAGTGTTCTCGGCTGTACAAGCGCCGACTGCGAAACTCCGGTAGACCTTGTCGGCCTGTGTCAGCTGAAGAGCGACAGTCTTGAGCAAGGTATTCAGAGATCGAAGCTCCTCGTTGCCTTCCCGGATATAAAAGTAGCAGACAGATGTGGTCGGATACTGGTTTTCAATTGATTTGTATTTCTCTTTAAGGTAAGCAATGATCCTTGTGGTAAGACTGGACTTGCCGACGCCTCCAACCCCTACCAACCACAAGATCTGATCCTCAAAATTGGTCCACCTCTCGAAGAGGTTGTCAGTGATGATCCAATTGCCGGTGTCTGGTAGCCGGTCACTCTTGAATGTCCCATACCAGGTGTTAACCTTGCTCAAGTTTGAGCTCTCAAGCCTCTCGTCGAGTTTCTTTTGGTCTTCCTTGTCTTGGGCTTCCTTGGTACTATCTTTCTGGGCTTTGGCGAGGTCGTCAACCTTGATCTCAGTCCTCTGTGTCGTGGAATTAACAAGAGCCAGGACCAGCTCGTTTTCTCTCTCTGTTAAGCGCTTCAGGTCTACAAGTAGCCCCGCAACGGTCTTGTCTTCTCCGAGAAAGGTGACTTTGATGTACTCTTTCAACCGTTTGTTTTTGATCAGGTTCTCGGCGCATCCCATGATGTCAATGAATTTGCATAGAATCTCGACAACGACTTGTCTGAGTTTTGGATTCATTGTTGACTTGTTGTATTCCTCCATCCGCTCGGTGGCATCGGACATACGCGCGAACAGATCGCCAATAGTATCGTACGCTCTGCTGACGTCCTCGGCAGAGGTCACGAGGAAGAGAATAGCTCCCAATGCGGGCGAAGCCGAAGAGAAAGGCGTAACAGAGAGCGCGGCCTGACTGATGCCACCCAGCTTCTTGATGGGTCTTGCAACCTTGACAAGGCCGTCCCACAGCTTGGCATGTCGGTAGCGAAAGTCGTTGAATTTCTCTTCATTTCCAGCGATCTTGGCAAGCATTTTATCAAATGAATCCAGTTGGCTGATGCTTTGGTCTCTGCTGATGTCCCTGCCTGTCTGCTGATGGTAACGTTCAAGTGTTGTATCCCAGAGAGATTTTAGATGATGATCTGGCCCGCTCGAAGCGGAGATCGGGCTGAACGCCATGCTTGCGTGAAGAGGTGATTTTAGACGAGAGAGGAGGAATTGGATTCACGGCTTAGGATAGAACTCGCCCTACAATACTACGCATGAGTGTTAGCATTCATCGGCAGGAAGAGAGTTTGAGTGCCAGGCAGAAGCCTATCGATGCATTAGTTGGACCACGGAGATTTCATGGCCCGACAGTGACAAGCCGCCAGAGACCCCCGCACTTTGCCAAGCTCATGAAGGGGACTTATTGGACCAAGAGAAGAGTTAGTAGGGGCACCGCTCCCAGGTGAGGTTGGGCGAGTAGCAGATGAAGTATACTCTCCATCTCGTCCGACTGCTAGCGTCAACTTTGCGAACGCCACATACTAGCCGATTCAAAGTGTTGGGATTAGCACTCAGGTATTGGCCGTAGTAAAGTTTCGCAACTTTATGCACGCTAGCAATTGCACGTGTTGAAGGTCATGCCACCAGCGATCACCCGCTCTGTCGGGGCGGGGCGTCCAGTACCATCGTGATGTAGATGGCAGAAACCAGTGCGAAGGCTGTTGCGCGCAGCAGACAGGTATACATGGAATTGGTTATGGAAGCACTGCTTATTACTCTATTGTACCCGGATGCAACGAGTGACTTAAAGTACATGATGCCTGTCTAGGCAGTAGCAGGCAGATAACACGCTCGGAACAGCTAACCATATACTTACTGAGATCACAGTAGGCACCAGTAGATAACTACAAATAGCAACCGAAACGTGGCATATTCGGACACTCTCTTGCAGAGATTCAAACAAGCCTTCGGAATATGGTACGGAGAAACCCCAATGATAACCTTCCAGAGCAGTCAAGCATGTTGAGACCAAGTTCGGAGGGAATTTGCGGCGGGTACAAGTTTAGGAGTGTCAGCTGGAAGAACATCAGCGTCTCCCTCTTTCTAGGTGAATTTGGTGCGGGACTTGTCCTATGTCTTGCTAGTATGTCAAAGGAGAATGAGGGACTACGGATCGGGAAACCGTTGAAACAGGTTGGAGGATCACGCGCGTGTAAATATCTTGCAAGTATTTGCAAGATGCTGTTTGGTCTAGCCCTTATCTGGTTCCGCACTTATTGGAAAGCGGGCCCGCCAACTTCGAACAAAAAGAGTGGATGATGATCCTGACTGAGTGGAGGAGGATCCTGATCGAGTGGAGGAGAGAGCTGAGGAGTTATTGAAGATGGAAGATGGCTGAAATGGTCCTGCAGCAGCGGACGACGCCTGGCGAGAACTAGTAAAGTATCGGAAATACGATTTTCCGTTCCCGCTTTTTTCATTCAATGATAGGCTGTCAGAGTCATCTCGCCCCTCTGGGCCAAGGGTGAGGGCCAGCCAGTCTGTAGCCGGCCTGCACGGCCTGCACAGCCCTTTGCTGTTGAAGCCTCCCCGCCTTAGACTCCGAGGGTCATATGCATGTCTCTTTAATGTCCTCGGCAGTGTCTTGACAGCACCCAGCGATGCGCTATCATGGAAAGAGTTAGGCTGACGCCAGACGCTAAACCGAGAACATGAGGTCGCATATCCATCCTGACTTTGTGGTCTGTGCAACGTGGGTGATCCCATTTCCCGCCTCAACTGTCTCGTGCTCCGACAAGTTATAAGTACTCGGGGAGTCTCTGGAGAATCACCTGTTTCTTAAAGCCGTCTTTCTACGTGACCTACCTCAGTCTTGCCTTGCAGTGGAAGAAAAGTCCGTTCGAAATCGCCTTCTTCAGCACCCTGAACATCATCATGACCGCCCCAAGTGGATCTCAGGCAGACCCTGATGTTGAAATCGACCTCAGCTCGCGTACAAGGATTTCTGCAATGATCCGCGAGGGCTGGGCCCAATCCGCAAAAGAAGGCGGCAACGAAAATAGCCTCTGGGAAGAGGTGTTTAGCCTCGTTTCCTCTACCTCATCTAGATACACTGGATCTGACGTTCCAATTCGGTTCTTTGAGGAGGATATGCATGATCTATGGTATCTATTTTTTCAGGCAAGCATGAATATCAGCGGTGAACGAGCGGAGCAAGATAGGCTTGTTATGCAGGTCCTTTATGCGAGGGAACTAGGCGTGTTGCTGAGAAAAGGAGAGAACATGGAAATTGTCGGGGAGGCAGTGACACTTGATGGGAAAATCTACAAGGATCTGCCGTTCTTGGTTGGGGATATGACGGACTACTGGATTCGAGAATCCGGCAGTATGAGTACCAATCAACGTCAGAATTTTGCTTCCTTTCTGGCAAAGCTGAGTGCTGCTGGTGTTGCGGACGATAAGCTCTGTGGATGTGCGCTCATTACTCTACGCGATACTCTGGAGGCAACAAGACGTCTCGGTAAAGGTGCAGCCAGCCCTACCGTTGTGTCCGAAAGACAGGGCTACCAGGTGGAACAGAATGATCACCGAAATGATGAAGCTTTAAGTATTGCAGAACTACTTCCCGCGGCGAATGCGTGGATTTTCTATGCCGGCTATAAGATTATCCAGCTGTCCGACAATTCTGTCAACATCTTCCCTGTTCAGGTCGGGATGTTGGGTGACTTGGCACGAGCTGAAGGTGTTATACCTGAAAACAGTGGATTCAGCCCGCAGAGGTGGCTATTTTGGGTGAAGCGACTCGGAGAAATCGAGAAGAGTGAGACAGTAGGAGAAGAAGAGGCAGGGATTGCTACCTTTGCGAGGGGGATGATGAACAGCATGTTGAACATGGTCAGCTCTTCTGATTCTACGATGACACGCGAATTGGCACGACAGGAGAAATTGCCATATCAATGGGTATTGGAGGGGAAGCTGGGACCTCCATCGTTGTGAGTTGTCGAAATTCTATTTAGGGGGTTACATGAAGGCATGGGTGGCATTTCTTGGAATTTGAGCGCGATGGAGTGAGTGAATCATCGTGCTGTGCGCAACAATAGGCTTGAAGGCGCTTTGAATCTCTCACTCATCTTCCGTCGCCATCATTGCGTTGTTAGCGGTGACATTATATCTCGTTGCGAGAGCCATTTCCCGTTCTACTGTACTCCTGGGCAGTCTGCTGGCACTAAATTGAGACCCCAAGCCGCTAGCCTGCTACGTTATCGTGCTCGCAGCTCCAGGCAGTGGCAGAACTTCGATTCAAAACATGAAAGCTTGGTTGACGGAATTCTCAAATGATGCTTTAGCTTTTTGTGAGAATCTTTAGTGTTACTTAGCTATAGGCCGGCATCTACGTTGAGTAGCTCTTGTCTCCCAGCCACTGAACTCGATCTTCAAACACCATGCTGTACCTTTCTAGGACTCGGTTGAGCAAGTCAACTAGTGCTTCTCTCTTTTGCTCTCACTATGTATCAAATGCCAAGCTTCTCACTTGCCATCTTTGCGCCCTTAATTCTGTTAGTGATCTTTTGGAATGCAACCTCTCTTGCGTAATCCGGACTCCCATGCTTTGGTTTGACATCGATGCTGAAAGGGCTGAATCCACAATCATCCGTGGCGCCGAGTTGATCCGGCAAAATGTACTTACTTGCCTCGACGAGGCTTTCACAAACCTGCTCTGGCGTTTCGATTGTGGGGTCGAGGGGGTTGATTACGCCGATAAAGGCCACTTGCTTGACACCATTGGCGTCTGTGCGGATCGTTTTGCCGATCTCCTCATATACCTTTGCTTTGTCCTTCTCTGACGCGAGCTGAATCAGGAAGTAACCCGCATTCATCTGGAACATGGATGGAAGCAGCTCGTGATAGTCGACGTCATAGGAGTGGACAGAGTCGCAGTCGCCGCCTGGGCAGGTGTGGATGCCGATGTTCTTACGCTCCTCTGGCGTGAAGCGGTCAAGAACCTTGTTGTTGAGGTCCACGAACGTCTTGAGCAGATTTGCACCAGTCCATGGATTCCTTGGGTCGTTCTTAGATGCGAGACGGCCTTCAGTGAAATCTATCGACACGCGTTGAGCACCAGCTTCGAAGCAGCCTCGGATGTCTTTCTCGCATTCATTGACAAGATCTTCCACGAATTGTTCTCTTGGGTAGCCCTCAACCGTGCCATTGAGCGGATAAAGGAGGTACAGCATGCTCGGTGCAATGACCGCCTGCTTCATTGGATGTCCTTTAGCATAGGGTTGCGACTTCTTTAAGTTCTCGTAGGCGTAAGTTTTGTACTTGAACGGCCCCTTGACGAGCCGTGGCAGCTGGCGGTGGTGGCCGTCGTCGAAGATGGCAAAGTATTGTCCATCCGCCGCTAGACCTTCAGCGAGGCCTGTACCGCCCAGTGTGTCGGTGATGGGGTAGGTTGCAAAGGAGCTGCACCTCTGCTCTCCATCTGTCACGAGGACTTCGCCTGTTGCCGACATCTTAGCGAGGGAGTCTTCGACGGACTTGTCCTGCGCCTTGATGAACTCAGCTTGGGAGATCTTCCCTGCATCGTAGGCGGCGTAGGCTTCTTGTAAGTAGGTAGGGCGTGGCAAGCTGCCAACGACTTCGGTAGGGATGCCCATAGTGTGAGGTGGTCGACTTGCGGTGATGTGGAGGACTTTGGTCTATTACGGCAAATACAAAAAGATCGATAACGAGAAGATGGGCGACACATTGTGCAGTTCATTCTTCTAAGCCTAAAGCAACAGCTTCCCCGCGAGCCTTGGTTCTCGCGATGCTGGAGGGGTTCATGCATATCGATTCGGCAAATGTGCATCCCCGGGGCGCCGCTAACAGCTCCCCTGTCCCTGATTTTTTTCGAGGGTCTAGATCGGCCGAGTGAACTTTCCTTCTCTTCTTGGCAAGGCCCTGCGGAGGCCCATAGGGGACCTTTTATCTCTTAACGCAAAAACTCGTATTTTGCAGAGTGCTCCCTTCTCTACGCTCCAATAACGTATGGCTGCATCCGTCTCAGATCACGACATCCACGGATCTCCTCTGCTCCAGCCTTCAAATCAGCCAACTGGAAATAGCACAGACCGCTAGAGAGTTTACCCCTACCTTCAGGGCCTGTGGAAACGCTCGAAGGAAGCTCATGGAGAGTATCAAAATGACAACAATGGTTATGTTATGATGGCCATGCAGCCTATGAACGCCTTCACCACCCAACAAGTGAGGCGGGTACGGCCATCCCATCTACCGAGAATGCCAAAGGAAAGCGCTCTTAAGTGCTTGGGTGATGGTTGAACATAGTGGGTGGTGTAACCTCACCGTTGATGGTGTTGATCGCCGGATCGAATTTTCAGTCGACGAGCTGCTTCAAGGCCCTCAAGGCGCATGGGAGGTCTTTACGTGGACGTTGAGTTACGGAACTTTACGATCGTGGGACTTAGCGCCCGTAGGGAGTAAACCCTCAAGGATGGCTTAACCGTGGGCTATCTTCAGCGCCCCGTAGGGAGTAAATCCCGAAGGATGGCTTGACGGGAAGCCAAGGACATATCCGAACATCTCCAGCGGCCGCCGTATTCGGTATGCCTGTTTGTCTAGATGATCCATGTCGACGCTAATTTAAAAGAGATAACGGTGGGAGAACTCGGCGAGAACGCTGAAGCTGTGGAAGCCTAGCTTTCGCTTATCTTCCGCCTTACCAATCATTGGAAGGCGCTCGTGTTGCTTGATGAAGCTGACGTCTATACTAACGTGCCTCCGCAAGCACCAATTGACAGCGTCAAGCGCAAAGGGAAGGGTCTTCAGTTTTCATACAGAATGCCCATTCCTCTCCGTCTATTTCTAGCCTGGTTATTGGTATCCGCGCGGTTCGCAAACACGGTGATAAAAAATTCCGGATTCTTAGGACTGGAGAACGCTAGCCATGTTCTGATGGGCTCATAAGAAGAGTCCCAAAGAGGCTCCAGAGCTTATTTTCTCTCGTACCACCCTTTTCTCGTACCACCCTCCCTCTCGTACCATCCTTTCTCTCGTACCACCCTTTCTCTCGTACCACCCTTTCTCTCGTACCACCCTTCCTCTCGTACTACCTCACTTCTCGTATTACCCTACTTCTCGTGCTACTCTGCTTCTCGCACCACTCTTCCTCGTACCATTCTGCTTCTCCTAGGAACATTCTGTGAGCTACAACTTGTCTTCTGGCGTCGACACGTGGAAGGAAGGATATAGGAAGAGCGAGTATGGAGAGCGTCTTGGCTAGCTTCGTACTCGGAGTACGTCACCTGCGCCAGCTGCAGATGATGCTGATATCATATTTTTGGTGCTTCAATTACTGTATTCTGTAAGGTGCCACAACTTGACTTGGAGAAGTCCTCCCACGGTAGGTGTAGTGTCCTGACAAAGGCGTCCGTTAGTGAAGATTCCTGTCCTAAAGCCAGGAGGTCGCGAACCTATAACAGTGGATATCTCCCAAGATTCAAACGCTATCGACGTCTTGCGGGCTTTAGCAGGTAGTGGCTGGATTCTACTAAAACGATGTGCAAATGTCCGCGCAGACTCCGGGGGCGGGATGACATTCTCTCGAACAAATCCATTTCCATTTCTGGACCTGAGCACACGTGACTGCAACGTGAGTGATGAGTAGTCTAAGCGTCCCTGGGCTGTAGCGGAGCGGGGTAGATAAATCACCGACGCCCGGTCTCCTCGAATGTTGATATGCTCTACGCCCGTGCACGATGCGTCCTATACTCTTTCATTCTTTCCTCGTCACATTCTTCAACTTGTTGAGCGCTTTCGAATTTTCCTTTCGAGGTTGGCATGATGGACAAACTCTTCGGCAAGCTCCGTCGGAAAAGCATGGCGGAAACAACGTCGACAGAGTTCGTCAAAGCTGTATGTGACCATTTCAATGAGGAAAAGAACACTGACTTCGCTACTTTGGCCGAGCGTGATTTATGTCCCTTCTGTGTCCCCATCTCGCAAAGCGTTACAATGTGGTTTGAGGAGAACCCGCAGATGTCTTTTGACAAAGCTTCCCTTCAAGTGGGTGTTGCGAAGCCCGATCCATCCGGTCCTTACTCGCTGGTTGTGGGTGTACGCATCCATCAGAATCCCCCGGCCCTAGCTGCAGCAGAGCAAGCAACCTCCAACGACGGAGGAGGCGCGCAGAGCCCCGGGGATGCAAATCCGCTGGAAAACCCAGGCCATTCCGGAGATGGAGAAGTCATCGAGGCCGGCGTGGATCGAGATCCACATAGTGCTCCAAAGCGCACCTATAGGGATATCTTCTTAGAGCTCTATACGACAGATGGTGAGTTGGGTCCGAAGAAGTCGTAGTGTCGAGATCCTTTTCTTAGTTCAACACGCACATCAGCTAACACGGAAGCTATGCAAGAGAGCGGTGCTTCACCTTGCAAAGCGATTTGCCATGGCCGCCATTACAGCTCAAGCATATTCAGCGAGGAATCGGTTGAGCTCATTGGTTCATGGCTGAGATATTGTGACGTGACTCACAGGTCCTATGTCAAGTCCAAGAAGTCAGTTCTCCCGACCAGAGTCATCAATGTCGGCCACGCAGACCAGGAACCTTTTTTATACCTCTCTTCGAAGGTGGAAAAGGGCGAATACGTGACTTTAAGCCACAGATGGGGTCCACCTGAAAAGATGGTCAAGACTGAGAGGGCTAATCTCTCCGAGCATCTGAAAGGCGTACCCTTGGATTTCTTACCCCTGACGTTTCGCCATGCGGTCGAGCTTACCAGACTTCTTAGGTATCGATATCTCTGGATCGACTCTCTTTGCATTATCCAGGATGACGAAGAAGACTGGGCCCGGGAGGCCGCTCGCATGGGTTCCATCTACGAAAACTGCGTCCTGACAATATCGGTCCAGCAGGGCGCAGATCCCGAGGCGGGCTTTTCTTGGAACCCTGAGTTGTTGTTCAAAACAAGCGTCACAAGGATAAAGAAGAATGGCGAGTCTTATGCCGTTTGGTGCCGCGAAGTTGAGCCACCATTTGCACACAGGAATTGGCTTTGGCTGGATTCGGCGACAGACAAAGACATTCTCTTTACTCGTGGGTGGACTTTTCAGGAGAACCTTATGTCAACCCGTCTACTATTACTGACAAAGAGACAATGGATATGGTATTGCAACGGAATGTTTCACGAGGCAAAAAATGGTACTGGGGCCGCAATGCACGACGGACTGAAGCAATGGATGAGCGCATACATTAATCCCGGCGGCTTGGGGCTTACGGCGCGCAACTTCAAAAACATAGCGAAATGGAGCAAACAGAGCACGCCCTCTATCTTCACGCCAAGTGCCCCAGGGATGGCAGGTAATCCAGTATTGAACTACGCGATAAGCAGCTATTCGTCAATGCTGGCAAATCCTATGGTGTCCAATCCGACCTCTGGCCGCTGGAGCCATATATGGGAGATTCTCCACTTGGAAATGTGGGCGAACATGGTGGCCAGCTACTCGCAACGTCAGCTCACCAAGCCCGAAGACAAATTGGTTGCCTTGTCAGCTCTTGCGCAAAGTTTCTCCAAAAGGATTAAACTCCCATACATAGCAGGGCTTTGGTTGGAGCACCGCTGCATGTCGACGCAACTTGCATGGGACATCGTTAAGCCAAAGCAAGGTTGTGGCAAGGACTTTGGTGCCTCGGTCCCTTGCGTGGGAGATTGCTGCTTCCCGCGGAAATTCAGAGCTCCGTCCTGGTCCTGGGCATCGGTGGATTTGGAAGTTGATGGCCAGGCCGACAACGTGTTCACGCCCTGCAACCTGTTCACGGTTCTGGACGCGAACTGCAAGATTGGCTTGGATCCATTTGGCAAAGTTACGGACGGGTATCTGGTAGCTCGTGTAAACATTGGGCCCCTCAGCCAAGTCTGCAGCAACGTGAAATGGGACAAAGGAAAGGCACAATACAGCATCGACTGGGCCGGCAAGGGTAACTACACCAAAATCTTCTATGGTGCACAAATCAGCTGTGACGTCGATGAATCGAACATTGCGGACCGCCTATATTTCATGCCTATCGCGACCACCGACAGCTACTACAGCGCGATACCACATAGGAGTAGCATGTCGATCATGTCATCAATCTATCAAACAGGAGAGGATCTTCCCAAAGGTTTTGAGATCTCTCGCTTCCTTGTTTGCACTGAGATTGCTGCGCGAGGTGGTCTCCGTACATTCAGACGGATCGGCATATTCAAAGTCAGACACGAGACCCCGCTGTCATTCCTTTTCCCAGAGAAGCTCGAAGATGAGCGCATCATGCTTTTGTAACTTGAGAGCAGTATTCAAACATGGCAGCAAATTAATTGTCCACAGCGTCCGAGGTCAGCGGCGTGATGAGGCAGACATTGACGGAGGGCAAGAAGAAAAGGGGCAGCACCATCCGGGATGACTCGGGGCAGGTAACTTCCACAGGTAATTTGCACTCACAGGTAACTTTGGCTATTGAGTAAGAGATGACGTAGGCGCATAGTAAATTGTATGGCAGCGCGTCCAAGGGTTCTCATCACTGCATTCCGGTTATATGGGATAGTTATAGACCCTGCTGTCGCCCTCTAGACCTCTGCCCCTAGACCTCGCCGCCGGCCCAGCTAATCATAGCTCATACTAGCTATCCCTATCTCTTACACTGCCGACACCTCGTATAACTATAACCTTGGCAGAAATATCTAAGCCCTAAACTTTGGACGGTCCGGGGGGGCTTTGCGCCTAAACTATCCGGAAACTTAGCCCCTAAGTTTTAGACGGTCATCGGGACATAGACTAACTTCTTGCTAATCAATGTGGAAGAAAATAGGACAGACACAATAACAAGAACTGGAAATGCGCTTGTCGGGGCACATGGTGGACGGAGGCTGAGAACCTGAATTTCCAAAATTAGCCCTTGTCCTCTCTTGTAGCAAACCATACGCCTCAAAATGCTGATGCCCAACCCTCGCCTCGCCTATGCATTTGCCTGTTCCTCTATCTCCAGGGTGAAATTGTGGCCGGCATAATCCTTACCTTTTTACCGTGGCTGTTGCAGCCCTTCAAAAGCCAATCAACCCCACGTGCCCCTCACCGATTCGCTAAGTTCAAATCAGGAACCTAAAGGAAAAGACCCCAAGCTCTATTTAGCTGCACTGTTGCATCACCAAGCTTCAATTCTCCGGCGACTTCAAGATGTACAAGCTCTTGGTCCAGTCCAGGGCATTTGCTTGTGCTAGCAAATCCACGCTTTACTGCAATATCCACCATGAAGTCCTCCTATGCTTCTCTCCTCATTGCCGGTGCTTCCGTTGCGGTTGCCGCTCCCCTACCAGAATCTGCAACTGCACATCGCCTTGACATACCGTTCGAGCTGCAAAATATTCTCCAAAACACAGATGGAAGCAGTGCATACACATACCCAACCTCGCTAACAAGGGGCATTGTACCAGTAGGTCTCTGCTGGCCATAGATCAACTCATGCCTTACTAAACCACTTGTGTCAGAAACCTATCCATTCGCATAATGATTACTGGCGCGACCTTCCCTTCTACACTGCGCTCTCAGTGGGCTGCATCTCCATTGAGTCCGACGTATGGCTCTATAATGACACCCTTTACGTCGGCCATGTGCCTTCATCTCTCAGCCCTGCCCGCACGTTCCACTCCCTCTATATCGAGCCCATCCTCTCTGTCCTGAACCGCGAGAACCCTGTGTCTCCTTTTGCCACTTCCAAAACCCACAATGGAGTCTTCGACGGCGACTCCTCACAAACCCTTTACCTCTTCGTTGATGTCAAGACCCGAGGCGAGACAACATGGCCCTACGTCGTCCAGGGCCTGCAGCCCTTGCGTGACGCCGGCTACCTGACCACCTACGATGGCGCGGGCGTGACACCTGGCGCTGTAACTGTCATCGGAACTGGCAACACACCACTTGACCAGATCCAGAACAAGAAATTCAGGGACTATTTCTATGACGCGCCAATCCCGCTGTTAGAGACCACTTTCTCGAACATCACTTCTGACATCTCACCCATTGCATCAACTGACTTCGCCGCTGTCTTCGGCACAGTGACTGGCACGAAGTTCAACAGCACGCAACTGGCAACACTCAGGAGTCAGGTCGCTACAGCCAAGAGGAAGGGCATTTTGACGAGGTAAGTTTCACCCTATATATTGGCCTTGAAAGCTGTCTACTGACATGGGTTAAAGATATTGGGGTCAACCCGCATGGCCAATCGCGACGAGAAACGCGATCTGGGCGACTCTGGTCCAGGAGGGCGTGGGATTGGTGAACGCAGATGATGTAGCTGAGGCGGCGGGCTTCGGCGGGATTAATGGATACTGGGGCTGACGGACGATCAGAATAGAGAAGGTCTTGTATTGTACAACAGGTCACTTAGATGAACCCATAACCTTTGCCTACTCTCTAGCTTGTTGAGTCTGCAAGCCCCGCAGACCCTCTAGACGCTACCTCCCTTCTCAAGACCAGCATTCAGAATCAGTGGCGTGAAGCTTACCACCATGAGCACTTCGACATAAAAAAGGTCATAGATCTTACTCAGTAGTCTGACTTACACAGATCCCATCTATTTGTGGTTCCACAAATATGGATCCAAAAGAGAGGAAAATGATTGTCCCAAACTCCGAAAAGGCCACCGAGAATGCCCCTTAGGTCCCAGGCACTCATACATTCACGATTGCTGGCTTGACTAGCTCGCCGCTCTGCTGCCACTCCACCTACTCCATAATCAACCATCAAGCCCTCTCACTGCCCATGTCCCTCTCCAGTGCCTCACAGCAAGCCGCGCAGAACTGAATCATAACGTGGGCAGCCAACACGCAGACAGCTCTATCGGTGTTCAACATACTGGTCCATATGGCCGCAGGCGCGCGTCCGTGCCGTGCGGCGGTAGACCAGGGGTGGTACTGGGGGTGGTAGAGCTACCGCCGGGACCTCGCGCCGGCCGGGGAAAAGCCTGGCAGGGTGATGCAGCTGCGTGCGTGCCCGGCCCCCCAATGGAGCTTGGCAATCACCACAAACCGTCGCATGATTAGATCTAGCCTTCTCAACACGTTGTGGTTCTTCAACCTCGCCTTCTCGACACGTTCGCGATTCTTCAACCACCACTTCTTGCATATTTGCGCATATTATCCTCCTTCATGCCTAAGAGAGTGTATGATGGCGTTGATGTCCAGGGGACAGGTAAATCTGCGAGGACAAGCCACATTGACAACCGAGGACCAATTTCAAATCAAGCGATCAATCAGTACATCAATGGAGATGCATATTTGTCAGTATATACGAATAATGAGTCGGTCGAGTTTTAACTGACACGGAGTTCATGATATTTCAGCAGTGTCCAACCTCTGACAGGTATTGCCTTTCCGAAGCTATTGATATCTCTACTTATCTCCAGTCTTAGATGAAAAGCTAGCTAGCATCCATCGATGGCTGTCTGCACCAGACCCATACCCGAACTACCAGAAAGCACTCAAACAACGTCAAGCCGATACCGGTATCTGGTTTCTCAAGAGCGAGCAATATGCCAAGTGGAAGACGGATGCCGCTTCATTTCTTTGGCTGTATGGGATTCCAGGATGCGGTAAAACTATTTTAAGCTCAACTGTACTTGAAAATGTCTCCCAATACTGTACCGACGACCTTGGGAAGGTTGCATACTTCTACTTCGACTTCACTGACCCGCAGAAGCAAGTCGCGGAGCTGATGATCCGATCGTTAATTTCCCAACTTTCCCGGCAATGCGTGGAGGTTCCTGCAACCTTGGAAATGCTATTCTCTTCCTGCGAGAACGGACAGCGACACTCATCACTAGATGACTTTTTAGAGGTGCTGCAGCAAATCCTCCGGGGATCCCCACAGTCGTACATCATTCTGGACGCTTTAGATGAGTGTACTACTCGAGCCGAGCTGATGGGTATCCTGGAGATCATGACAGGGTGGCGGCTTGAGAAACTGCATATCCTGGTCACAAGTCGGCGAGAAAGAGACATTGAGAGCTCATTAGAGGATTTCGTCGATAAACAACATACCATCTGCCTCCAAAGTGAATTGGTGGATAAGGATATACATACCTATATCCGTCAAAGGTTGTCCGAAGATAAGAATCTTAAGAAATGGCAGAAGGACCACGAGATTCGGCAAGAGATTGAGACTGCTTTGGTCAACGGAGCTCATGGAATGTACCTGTTTCTCTTTGGCCTTGTAAGTCGGTCTAATGCTGATGATTATGATTAGGTTTCGGTGGGCTGTGTGCCAGCTGGATGCATTAGGAGACTGTTGCAATCGGTTAATGCTGCGGAAATCCCTGGCAACGCTACCGCCAACGCTGGATGAGACATATGATCGGATTCTTTGCGCCATTAACAAAAACGTCTGCGAGTATGCCGTTCGTATTCTACGGTGGCTGGCATTTTCAACCAGGCCGCTTCAAGTGGAAGAGATTGCTGAAGTGGTCGCCATTGACCCAGAGCGTGATCCCGCTTTTGAACCTCAGGAAGTACTTGAAGATCCGTTAGAAGTACTGAAAATATGCTCTACCCTGGTGACCATAGTCACGACTGAGGGATTTGACCGGATAACGTGGAAGCCCCGTTCTTTTAAAGTTGTTCTTTTAGCTCATTACTCCGTGAAGGAGTATCTCATCTCAGAGCGGTGTCGTCAGGCACGATATAGCATGCAAAATGCTACTTGCAATGAGTTGATTGCGAAGAGCTGCCTCCAATACATTCTACAATTTCAAAGCTCGGTTTTCTTCACTAATGAGACTATCGGAGAATTCAAGCTGGCTCGATATTCGGCAGAGTTTTGGACTACCCATGTTCAAGGAGCACACAAAGCTGAAATATTGAATCAGTTGATCATGGCGCTTTTCTCGACAGGAAATGGTGCTTACCTTAATTGGATTCGGATATTTGATCCAGACGAGCCTCGGCAGAGCCCTGATATCACAAAGCAATTGAAGAATGTCCCGACTCCGCTGTACTACGCATCTCTGCTTGGCCTGGCTGAGATTGTGAGTTTGTTAATCCTTAAGGCCGGCGCCGACGTCAACGCGCAAGGTGGGAGCCACGGTAACGCGCTGCAGGTGGCATCATACGAAGGCCACGAGAAGGTCGTCGCCCTGCTGCTCGACAAGGGCGCCAACGTCAACGCGCAAGGTGGATTTTACGGTAATGCGCTAGAGGCGGCATTGGTGGGAGGTCACGGGAAGATTGTTGCCCTGCTGCTCGACAAGGGCGCCGACGTTAACGCTCAGGGTGGATATTACCGCAATGCGCTACAGGCGGCGTCAGCGGGAGGTCACGAGAAGATTGTCGCCCTGCTGCTCGATAAGGGCGCCAGCGTCAACGCGCAAGGTGGACTTTACGGCAACGCGCTACAGGAGGCATCGGCGAGAGGTCACGAGAAGATTGTTGCCCTACTGCTCGACAAAGGCGCCGACGTCAACGCGCAAGGTGGAGATTACGGCAGCGCGCTACAGGCGGCATCGGTGGGAGGTCACGAGAAGATTGTCGCCCTGCTGCTCGACAAAGGCGCCGACGTCAACGCGCAAGATGAATATTACGGCAACGCGCTAGAGGCGGCATCGGCGAGAGGTCATGAGAAGATTGTTGCCCTGCTACTCGAGAAGGGCGCCGACGTCAACGCGCTAGAGGCGGCATCGGCGGGAGGTCACGGGAAGATTGTCGCCCTGCTGCTCGACAAGGACGCCGACGTTAACGAACAGGGTGGATATTATGGCAACGCGCTACAGGCAGCATCGGCGGAAGGCTACGAGAAGATTGTCGCCCTGCTGCTCGACAAGGGCGCCGAGGTTAACGCGAAAAGTGGGAGCTACGATAACGCG
>Ga0335072_10005647_pt1 | contig 18414 bp, 15 predicted proteins | sample Lox_Sample_21_FD_206725 | JGI IMG/M metagenome (GOLD analysis project Ga0335072, IMG submission 206725) | Soil microbial communities from Loxahatchee National Wildlife Refuge, Florida, United States - Lox_Sample_2.1 | ecosystem: Environmental > Terrestrial > Soil > Wetlands | place: USA... | reverse complement strand
ATCCAGCTCCCGCAGTACGGGAAGGCGGAGGTTGTCGTCGACCCGTGGATGAACGGTGGACAGCCGACCGTGGCTAGGAGGGGCGTGCGAGTGGCGGACGTCGTGAGCAGGCTCAAGGCACGCGAGTCGCCTGAGGACGTGGCCGCGGACTATGGCCTCACCGTCCCGGAGGTCGAAGAGATCCGCCGGGCGGCGTAAGCCATGGCCGGGGAGGCTGCGGCATCAGGCCTGCGGTTCTTCCTGGATCGCGGGCTGGGCGCCATTGTCGTTCCGGGAGCCTTGCGCGCAGCGGGGTGGACGTTGGAGACGATGGACGAGCGCTATGGTTCGGACCAGTCGCAGAGCGCCCAAGATCCGCAGTGGATTGAGGAGGCGGCGCTCGCGGGGGATGTTCTCTTGTGCAAGGACCTGGCGATCGCGTAGAACCCTCTGGAAGCGCAAACCATCTACATGACAAGCGCGAGGGCATTCGCCCTGTCCAATGCGGCGATTCCCGGGCCGACGATGGCGAAGTGGTACCTGGACAACGAGGCGAAGATCGTCAGAACGGCGTCGAGGGCAAAGGACCCGTACGTCATGGCCGTGAACCCGTCTTACGGATTGCGTCGGGCCAGGCTTGCTTATCCGCCGCGCTGATGCCCGAGGTGAGATAAGGCAGCTCGCGGTCAACGGAGTGGGCTAGGGCCGCTCGGTGCCGTCGTGAGATCGGTCCCGGCTCGAACGAGGGGAGCGCTGCCTCTGTCACCCATGACCTGGTCGTAGTGGCGGCGTGCGCGGGCGCCGCGTGCGCTGGCGCCGTAGCGGCGGAGCATCTGCGAGGAAGCCCAGCCGTTGAGTTCCATCAGGCCTCGTGGTTGACCAGCGCCACCTTGTACGGGAAGCGCGCCTGCCATCGCTGGATCAGCTCCCTCAGGCCCGGCGCCGCATACGAGGCGTTGAGGGAATCGATGTCGGCATAGCCGAACTGCACGATCGCGGTGCCGGTGGCGGCGAAGGGCGTCGGCGGATGGTCGTCAGCCGGCACCCGCACGTGGTGCCTGGCTTCGAAAGCCTGAATGGTCCCTGAGTCGCGCATCACCTGCTCCACGTCTTTCAGGAACTGATCGAGCTCGGCATCGGGAATGGGCTCGCTGAACGTGACGATCATCGTGTGGTTGAGCATGTCCTCAGTGAAGCATTACCGAACCACCGACGTCCAAGATCACCTAGTTCTCGGATGATAACCTGAAGGAATGGCTGACCTCGAAACCCGCGAGCTGGAATACTTCGTCGCGGTCGCCGAGGAACTGCATTTCGGCCGCGCGGCCTCGCGCTTGTCGGTCGCGCAGCCCGCGGTGTCGAAGACCATCCGCCGGGTCGAATCCCGCCTGGGCGCCGCGCTGTTCATCCGGTCCAACCGCCAGGTCTCACTCACACCGGCCGGCGAGGCACTGCTGGACCACGGGCGCCACGTGCTCGAAGCGGTCAGCACAGCGGCCGAGAGCACGCGCCGGGCAGGCGACGTGCGGGCGCCCCTGCGACTGGTGATCAAACCGGGCGGCGACGCCAACCTGCTGTCCGGCATCCTGTCTGCCTACGGCGGCCGGCCGGATGCGCGCCGGGTCGAAGTCCTCTTCAGCGGCACGATCGACCGTGCGGACTACCTGCGAGACGGGCGTGCCGATGTGGGGCTGCTCTACGCGCCCTTCGACGACCTCACGGGTCTGGCGTACGAGTCGCTGCTGAGCGAGGACCGCCTTGCGCTCCTTCCCCCCGGCCACCATCTGGCCAATCGTGGTGACCTTCGGATGGCCGACCTCGAGCATGAGCCCCTGCCCCGCTGGACGGGCCGGGCCGAAGAGGGCAACGGCCCCGAGGTCGCCGACATACCGCAGCTTGTCCAGATGATTATCCTCGGCCGGACTGTAGCGGTACTGCCGCGCTCGCTCGCCGAATCCGCTCACCCTAGGTTGACGCTCGTCCCCGTGATTGACGCGCCAGTCAGCCAGGTGGTCATCGCCCGCTCACAACGCGACCACCGGCCGCTGGTCGCGTCATTCATCGCCGCAGCGCTGGAGGCGAAGGTGCCATCGGCTGAGCGCAGGTCGTGGAGCTCGGGACTGCCGCGGTGATGTCCCAGACGCGAGGGAGTACATGGACAACGTCGCTATCACCGGAATGGGAATTGTTTCCTCGCTCGCCGGTGATGCCGAGACGTTCTTCTCGCGTATTTCCGCCGGTGAGGTAGCCATCGACCTGGCCCCGTGGGCGACCGCTGACGCCCCGGTGTGGTGGTCGGGCGTGCGGGATTTCGACGCCGCGCGCTGGATGCTGCCGACAGTCGAGTCCGGCACGGACCGGCACGCACAGTTCGCGCTGGCCGCGGCCGAGCAGAGCGTCGCCCAGTCGGGAGTCCAGTTCGACCCGGGCCGTACCGCTGTGGTGCACGGCACCACCCTCGGTGGCGTGACAGCGCTGCTGCGCGCACAGCACGAGCTGGAGCGCCGCGGTGCGGAAGGCATCGACCGCAAGACGCTGATCAAGATCGGGCCGAACATGGCGGCCGCCCAGCTGGCGATGCGCTGGCAGCTGCACGGCCCCCTGCTGACGGTCTGCACCGCGTGCGCGGCCTCCCTGGACGCGCTGGGCACCGCGGCCCGGCTCATCGCCGACGGGCGGGCCGACGCCGCGCTCGCGGGCGGCACAGAAGGCGGCTGGACCGGGCCGGACGGAGGCCCCGAGGGCGACTTCGCGCCCGCTGTCTACTACAGCCAGATCGCCTACGGCATGGTCGCCACCGGGGTGGACCGGGCGGTGGCGAGCGTGCCGTTTGACCGTCGCCGCAGCGGCGTGGTCACCGGCGAGGGCTCGGCGATGTTCGTCCTGGAACGGGCCGACCTGGCCCGGGCCAGGGGCGCGTCCGTCCTCGCCGAGATCACCGGGTACGGCTCGCTGGCCGACGCTTACCATCCGTCCGCACCCGAGCCGACGGGGCGATGGGAAGCGGAGGTGATGCGGCAGGCCCTGGCCGACGCCGGCATCTCCCCCCAGGATGTCGGGGCGGTCATCGCGCACGCGACCTCCACGCCCAAGGGCGACACCGCGGAAATCCGCGCCCTCAACACCGTCCACCTGCCAGCACGTGACACACCCCTGCCGGTGACCTCACTGAAGGGCCACATCGGCCATTCCGGGGCGGCCGCAGGCGGGATGAGCCTGGCCGTAGCGGTCCTGGCCCTCGACCGCGGCGTCCTCCCCCACACGGCCGGCACCAGCGACATCGATACGGAAGCCGCGTTCAGCGTCATCACTGGACGGCCGATCCGCCTCAGCACCGACACCATGCAACTGAACGCATTCGGATTCGGCGGGCAGAACGCCTCCCTCGTCGTGCGCCGCCGCTAAGAGCGGAATCTTGCGCGCGACGCCAGCCCAGAGCGCCCCGGGGCTGGCCGCTTCAAGCTCGGATCCCGGCCGCCATTCCGCCACCCGGACCAGGCCGGGAGGCACCAGGTCTAGCCCAGCGAACAGGCCGGTGACTGCGGCCCTGTCGCGCATCTTCGCTGGTGCCACCTGGGCCTGGTTCAGCCGCCGCGTCGCCTCGACGGTCTGCTCGGCGTCGATATCGCTGGCCGGGTGCGAGATCGCCAGGAAGCTGCCAGGCACGCAGCTGGCCATCAGCCGGGCCACGATCTGGCTAGCATCGGCGTCGCCGGGCACCAGGTGCAGGACCGACAGCAGCAAGACAGCGACCGGACGGGCGAAGTCCAGCGTTTCACCGGCAGCCGACAAGATCTCGTCCGGGACCCGCAGGTCGGCGTCGATGTACGCACACGCTCCCTGCGGGGTGCTGGTCAGCAGGGCCCGCGCGTGGGCCAGCACCACCGGGTCATTATCGACGTACACGACCCGGCAGTCCGGCGCGGCCTGCTGGGCCACCTCGTGGGTATTGCTCGCGGCCGGGATTCCGGTGCCGATGTCAAGGAACTGGCGAATGCCCGCCTCAGCGACCAGGTAGCGCACGGCGCGGGCCAGGAACGCGCGATTAGCCCGCACCGCGAAAACCATGTTCGGGTAGGCCTCGAGCGCCCGCTCGGCCGCCTCGCGATCGGCAGCGTAATTGTCCTTGCCGCCGAGCCAGTAGTTATAGACGCGGGCGCTGTGCGGAACACTGGCGTCGAAATCAGGCATGAGGCTCCTCCAGTGCCTGGGCAAGTGCTTCGGCGATCCCTGGTGCGGCGGCGAGCACGCCGCTGCGGTTGGCTGCTGGTGACAGTGGGGTGACCACTGCTCCCGCCTCCGACGCGAGCAGCGCCCCGGCCGCCCAGTCCCAGGGGGCCAGGTCGTCCTCGTAGAAGGCGTCGGCCCGTCCGGTGGCGACCGCCACCAGGTCAAGGGCGGCTGAGCCGCAGCGACGGATGTCGGCGACCTGGGGTAGCAGCCTGGCCAGCATGGCCGCCTGGTCGGCGCGGGTTGCCGCGCCGTAGGAGAAGCCGGTGCCGATGACCGCCGTGGCCAGGTCGGCGCAGTCGCGGACGGTCATCCGTTGTCCGTCGAGCCAGCAGCCCTCGCCGAGGACGGCGGTGCAGGTCAGGCCGAGCGCGGGCGCCAGGACCACGGCGGCGGCGGTGGCGCCTGAGGGAGCCTGGACCGCGATCGACACCGCCCACTCATCCCGCCCGTACAGGTAGTTGACCGTGCCATCAAGCGGGTCGACGATCCAGCGCCAGCCCGTGCTGCCCGGGCGGTCGAGACCCTCCTCGGCCAGGATCCCGTCCCGCGGCCTGGCCGCGGTGACGACGTCGGCCACGGCCCGCTGGGCCGCGATGTCGGCGCGGGTGACCGGGTCGGTGACGGAGGACTTGGTCGCGGTCGCGCCCTCAGCGCGGACCCGTGACCGCTCGGCCAGCAGCACCTGGCCCGCCGCCACGGCGGCCTCCCGGGCCACGTCGGGCAGGGCGGCGGTCACTGGGCCTCCCCCTCGCCGTCCGGCCAGGCGAGGCCGGGTACGGTCTTGGCCTCGACGATCTCCACCCCGGCGGCCGCGATCGCGGCGGTCGCGGGCACCCCGGCGGCCGCGTCGGTGACGAGCACGTCGACCGCCGACAGCGGCGCGACGGTCGCGAACGCGACCCGGCCCAGCTTGCTGGCGTCGGCAAGCACCACGGCGCGCCGCGCGGCGCCAATCGCCGCCTGCTTGACCCGGGCGTCGCCCGGGTTGTACTCGGTCAGCCCGGGCTTGGCGCACACGCCCGCCACGCCGATGAATGCCAGGTCGCAGTTGAGCCCGGCGAACGCGTCCTCGGCCATGCCGCCCGCCAGCGACAGCTCTCCGTGCCTGACCTCGCCGCCGGTCACCAGGACACGGACGTCGGGATCGTTGCCGAGCTCCACGGCGATCGGCAGGGACGAGGTGACCACGGTCAGGCCGCGCCGACCGTGCAGGGCCCGGGCCAGCTGCAGGGTGGTCGTGCCGACGTCGATGATGACCGTGTCACCGTCGTTGACCAGCGCCGCGGCGGTCGAGCCGATGGCGGCCTTGGCCTCGCTCGCGGTCGCGGCCCGGACGGAAAGCGGCGGCTCGTAGGACCGGCTGACCACGGAGATCGCGCCGCCGCGCACCCGGCGCGCGAGGCCGTCGGCCTCGAGGGACTCCAGGTCACGCCGGATCGTCATCTCCGAGACGCCGAACTCCTCGGCCAGCTCGGTGAAGGAGACCTCGCCGTGGGCGGCCAGCCGGCGCAGCACGGCCTGCCGGCGCTGTGAGGGAAGCACGACACCACTGTAGCAACCTGTGACTGATTCACGAGAACTCGGGTTGTTATGTGAAAAAGCATGTGAAAAGTGTTTACAGATCACAGGACCGCTCGTAAGGTCGCTCCATAGCACCGCGCCGAGGCCTTCGGCCCTGACCCCACCTGGAGTGACCTGCCGTGTCCCGCTTCCGCACGATCTTTCCCAACGGCAAGCCGCTGATCGCGATGGCACACGTCCCGGCGCTGCCCGGAACACCGCTCTACGACGCGAAGGCCGGGCTGGCGGGCGCGGTCGAGGCCGTCCGGCGGGACGTCGACGCGCTCATCGAGGCGGGCTTCGACGCGGTCTTGTTCTGCAATGAGAACGACCGGCCCTACCAGCTGCAGGCGGGCCTCGAGTCCGCGGCGGCGATGACCCGGGTGGTCACCGAGTGCCGGCCGGCGGCGGTGCCGTTCGGCGTGGACTTCCTGTGGGACCCGCACTGCGCCCTCGCGGTCGCCGCCGCCACCGGGGCCAGCTTCATGCGCGAGGTCGCCACCGGCGCGTGGGAGTCCGACATGGGCATGTGGTCACCTGACGCGGCCAGGCTGCTGCGCGAGCGCCGCCACCTGGACGCCGATGGCCTGGCGATCTGCATGAACATCACGCCCGAGTTCGCGTCCGGATTCGGCCGCCGCACCCCGGCGCAGGTCGCCGCCTCCACCGTCGTCTCCAGCCTGGCTGACGTGATCCTGGTTTCCGGCGCCATGGCGGGAGCCGAGCCGGACCTATCGGTGATCGCCTCGGTCCGCGAGGCGGTTGACCCGGCCGTCCCGGTGCTGCTCAACACGGGCGCCAAGGCCGAGACGATCGGCGAGTACTTCCGGTACGCCGACGGCTGCATCGTCGGCAGCTCGCTCAAGGTCGACGGCTACACCTGGAACCCCGTCGACCCGAAGCGGGCGAGGCGGTTCGTCGAGGCGGCCCGCGCGGCCAGCTGACCACGGCACCACGGCCCGTTATGAGGCGGCATTCATGACATCTCTCGTCCTAGGCATTGACGTCGGCACCACCAGCACCAAGGCCGTGCTCGCGGACCCGCGCGACGGCCGCGTCCTGGCCCAGGCCAGCGAGCCGGTGCCGCTGAGCTCGCCCTATCCCGGCTGGGCGGAGGCCGACCCCGCGCAGTGGTGGGCCAACCTGGCGGCGGTGGTCCCGCGGGTGCTTGACGCGGCCAGCGCGGGCGGCGCGCCCGTCACCGCCGGCGACATCGCCGCCGTCGCCACGACCGGGATGGTGCCCGCCGTGCTGGCCGTCGATGGCGAGGGCCGCCCGCTGCGGGCGGCGATCCTGCAAAATGACGCTCGCGCCGTGGCGGAGATCCGCGAGCTCGGCGCCGCGCTGCCTGGCCTGGACTTCGTCACCCGGACCGGCTCGGCCCTCACCCAGCAGTCGGTCGCGCCTACCCTGGCGTGGCTGGCCCGGCACGAGCCGGGTGTGCGGGCGGCCACCAGGCACGTCCTTGGCTCCTACGACTGGCTCGCCGTCGCGCTCGGCGCCCGGCCGCACGTGGAGCGGAACTGGGCCCTGGAAAGCGGCCTGTTCGACCTGGCCACCGGCGACCTGATCGGCGAGATCGCCGCGGCCGCCGGGATCGACCCGGCGATCTTGCCGCACGCCGTCGACCCGGGCACCGTGGTCGGGGCGGTCAGCGCGGCTGCCGCCCGGCACGCCGGCCTGCGGGCCGGCACCACGCTCGTGGCCGGCGGCGCCGATCACGTGCTCTCGGCCTACGCGGCTGGCCTGGCCCAGCCCGGCGACTGGCTCGTCAAGCTGGGCGGCGCGGGCGACATCCTCGTGGTCAGCGAGACGCCCCTGGTCGACGAGCGGCTCTACCTGGACGCCCACCCCAAGCGCGGTCTTTGGCTGCCGAACGGCTGCATGGCCACCAGCGGCAGCCTGATCCGCTGGTTCCAGGCCGTCAGCGGCGGGGCGTCCGTCGCTGACCTGGAGGCAGAGGCGGCCGCGGCGACGGCCGCCGAGCTGATCTGCCTGCCCTACTTCCTCGGCGAGAAGTCGCCCGTGCACGACCCGGACTTGCGCGGGGCGTTCCTCGGCCTGCACCTCGGCCACACCCGCGGCGAACTGTACCGGGCCATCCTGGAGGCGATCGCCTACGGCTTCCGGCACCACATGGAGATATTCGGCGAGCGCGGCGTGCGCCTGGCCGCCACGGCCCGGGTCTCCAACGGCGGCAGCAAGTCGCGGGTCTGGAAGCAGATCCTCGCCGACGCCCTCGGCGTCACCCTTGAGCCCGTCGTCGACCATCCCGGTGCGGCCCTCGGCGCGGCCGTCGCGGCCGGCGTCGGAGCGGGCCTGGTGCCCGGCTGGGCGGCCGCCACCGACAACGCCACGCTGGTCACCCTGGGCGAGCCCGTCGTTCCGGACGCCACCCTGGCCGGCCGCTACCAGCAGTCCTACCGGCTCTACCGCGACGCCGCGACCGCACTCGCCCCCATCTCCCACCAACTCGCCCGCAGGAGCGCCACATGACCAGCAAGATCGCCGTCGTCACCGGGCCCGGCTCCGGTATCGGCCGCGCCATCGCCACCGAGCTGGCGGCCCGGGGCCACGTCGTCGTCGCGACCGACCTCGACCTGGCCGCCGCAACCGAGACCGCGGCCGCCTTCGGCGGCGGCGCCTCCGATGGCAGGGCCAGGAAGCTTGACGTCACCGACCCGGCCGACGCGACCGCGGTGGCCGCGGCCGTGGCCGCCGAGCACGGCACGATCGACGTCTGGGTCTCCAACGCCGGCATCTCCAAGATGCAGCCCTTCCTCGACACCTCCCCCGCCGACCTGCGGCGCACCCTCGCGGTCAACCTGGAAGGCGTCTTCCACTGCGGCCAGGCCGCCGCCCGCGTCATGATCGCGGCCGGCACCGCAGGCACCATCGTCAACCTGGCCTCGATGGCCGGCAAGCAGGGCCGGGTGCCCTACCTGGCCGACTACGTGGCCTCCAAGTTCGGCGTCGTCGGCCTCACCCAGGCGATGGCCTTCGAGCTCGCACCGCACGGCATCACCGTCAACTCGGTCTGCCCTGGCTACGTCGCCACCCCCATGCAAGACCGGGAGCTTCGCTGGGAGGCCGCGCTGCGCGGCACCGACCCGGCCGCCGTCCGGCAGGCGTGGATCGACGACACCCCGCTGCGCCGCCTGGAGACCCCGGACGACGTGGCCCGCGCGGTCGCCTTCCTGGCGGGACCCGACGCCCGGTTCATCACCGGCGAGGCCCTCGCTGTCAACGGCGGCGCGTTCATGGACTAGCCGCGGCCGATCCCGCGCCCGTCCCCTGCTAGCACCACCCGTTGCGATCATCCGGGCACCGTTCCCGTCACCGAACCGCACGCCCCAGTCATAAGGAACCCCGCATGGACCTCGTGCAGTCTCACGCCGACGGCTCGCCGCACGGCGCCGCCGACGACCTTGCCCGCTTCGGATACACCCAGCAGCTCAAGCGAACGATCGGCGGCTATACGTCCTTCGCCCTGGCGTTCTCGATGATCTCGGTGACCACCACGGTATTCACCCTTTTCGCCCAGCCATTCCAGGCCATCGGCGGAATCGCGATCTGGCTATGGCTGCCAGTCGGTGCCGGCGTGGTGCTGGTCTCCCTGGTCTATGGCCACCTGGCCGCCCGGCTGCCGGTCACCGGCTTCGCCTACCAGTGGTCCAGCCGGATCGTCTCCCCGCACTACGGCTGGTTCACCGGCTGGAACGCGATGCTGTGCACGCTGGTCGGCTCGGCGGGCATCTCCGTCTCCCTGGCCAGCGTCTTCGCCCCCGACATCTGGACCGTACCCACCCACTGGGACATCGCGCTGCTGGCCGTCATCGCGATCGTGATCGCGGTGGCGATCAACCTGACCTCCATCAAGGCCGCCTCCCTCGTCAATAACGTGGGCGCGTCCACGGAACTGCTCGGCACGACCGTCGCGGTTATCGCCCTGGCGATCGGGCTGTTCTTCTTCCACCACGTGGCCGGGCCGTCCGTGCTCACCCAGCACGGCTCCTCGACCGGAGCGGGCGTCGGCTTCGACACGATCGGCCTGGCGCTGCTCCTGCCGATCTGGACGCTGGCCGGCTGGGAAGGCTCGGCCGACCTCGCCGAGGAGACCACCGACCCGCGCCGCATCGCGCCCCGGGCCATGCTGCGGGCGGTGGTCGTCTCCGGCGCGGTCGCGTTCGTCGTCTACGTGGTCTTCGCGATGGCGATCCCCGGCAAGATCGACACCACGGTCAACGGCACCGCCAATCCCATGGTCGCGATCTTCTCCGATCACTTCGGCGGCTGGGCGGCCGACCTGCTCCAGGTGATCGCGTTCGTCGCCATGCTGTCGTGCCTGCTGGCCAACATCACCTGCGCCACCCGCACCAGCTTCAGCCTGGCCCGCGACAACATGCTGCCGTTGTCCAAGACCTGGTCCAATGTCAACGCCAAGACCGCCACCCCGATGGCCACGATCATCGCGGTCGGCGTCTTCGCGATCATCATCAACCTGCTGTCCGGCGGCTTCGTCTCCAACGTCCTCGCCGTCGTCAACGTGGCCCTCTACATGACCTACGGCTCGACGTGCGTCGCGGTGCTGATCGCCGCGCGGCGCGGCACGATCCCCGACGCGCCCGCGGGGTACTTCGGCCTCGGTCGCTGGCTCGTCCCGGTCACGGCGACCTGCGTGCTGTTCTCCGTCGCGGTCATCGTCTTCATGATCGGCCCGGCCTCCAGCCACGTGGTCCTGTGGTACGCGCTCGGCTTCGAGGTAGCCGGAGTCCTGTGGTACCTGGCCGCCGTCCGGGGCCGCCTGCGCCGGGGCGAGGCAGGCCCGGGCCACGGGGCCAGCTAGGGCGGCTGCCCGTGCCGCCAGGGCCAGGCCCTGGCGGCACGGGCATCAGGCCCTGCGGTAGCATAGAGTGAACATGGCGGAGACGCCATGCGGACGTGGCTCAGCTGGTAGAGCATCACCTTGCCAAGGTGAGGGTCGCGGGTTCGAATCCCGTCGTCCGCTCCTAAGAAGGCAGCGTTTGCCGATTCGTTATCACGGCAGGCTTGAAATACCAATAAGTGGCCACTTGCGAACGCTATTATTTCTGAGTGCCCAAATCACTTCGCCGGTTCCGGTATGCCCTCATTACATTTCTCGCGGCGGCCATGGTGGCCGCCGTTGCTGTTGTCGCTACTGTTTCGTCCGCGTCCGCGAGCACTCCCGAGTCCCCGGCCCAGCTTCAGGTTGACCTGGTGAGCTCGCCGATGGCGGTCGCCGCGCCCAACCTCTTCCTGTCCTGGCTGCCCAGGGACACCCGGGTCGGTGAGTCGCAGGGCGGGTATGAGATTCGGGTTGCGACCACCGCGGCCGGCGCGACGTCCGGGTCGGCGGTGTGGGATTCCGGCCACGTGAACAGCTCCACCCCGTCGACTACGTGGAGCGGGTCCGGCCTGAAGGCCTACAACCGCTACTGGTGGAGCGTGCGGACCTGGGACGCCCAGGGGCACGCGGGGCCGTGGGCATCGGTGGCACAATTCGAGACGGGCATCGGCTCCACCTGGCAGACCAAGCCGATCTGGTCCGCGCCGGTTGGCGGGAAGAACAGCGGGTGGGCCTTCATGCGGGGGACGCTCGCCGTGCAGAACAAGCCGGTCATCGCGGCGACCGCCTTCGCGACCGGGCTGTCGACGGCCCCGGCGCACCAGTACGTGTTCCGGCTGTCGGTGAACGGCCATGTGCTTGGTGACGGCCCGGCCCAGCCGCCCGGCCCGGGTGGCGGGACCTACTATCAGTCCTGGGACGTGACCAGCTACCTGAAGCAGAACTCCAAGGACGTCTTCGGCGCGCTGGCCTACACCACCGCGAACCAGGACTTCGACCTTGAGGTCGTCGTCGAGTTCCAAGGCGGCGAGCGGCAGGTCTGGGGCACCGGGTCGTCGGGCTGGCAGGCCATGGACGGCGGGTCGGTCTACCCGTCGGCGGGCAGCACCGGGACTGTCTACTACACCGCGCCGGTAGAAGACCTGAACGCCGAGAAGTACCCGGCTGGCTTCGACACGCCGTCGTTCAACTCCGCGGGCTGGACCGCGCCAGTGGTGAAGTCCGCGCTCACCGGGCTGACGCCGCTGCCGACAGCCAACCCCACGCTGGTGGAGCATCACCCGGTGAAGGTGACGCAGCTGGCGGGCACCGGGAACTACCTGCTCGACTTCGGCACGACCCAGGTCGGCGGGCTGCTGTTCGACCTGACCGGGACCAACGGGCGCAAGATGACGATGGAGTACGGCGAAGTCCTCTCCAGCCCCACCAGCGTCAAGTACGCCCTGAGCGCCGGCAACACCTACAAGGACGTCTACACCCTGAAATCCGGGTTCCAGGTCCTGCAGTACTGGGGGTACCGGGTATTCAGGTACGCCGAGATCCTCAACTCGCCGCAGGCGATAACGGCCGGCTTCACCGCGCTGGACCTCACCTACCCCGACCAGGCCTCTAACTCGTCGCTGACCTCGAGCAACGCCGCACTGAACGAGGTATGGCAGTTCTCCAAGAACACCATCGAGGACCTGGGCACGATCCCGTACTACGACAGCCCGACCCGTGAGCGGGCCGGCTCCGACGAGGGTGATGACTACATTCACCAGCTGGCCCAGGCGGCGGTTGACGGTGACTCGGCCGATGCCAGGTACTCCCTGCTGTTCTCCCTGATGGCGATGGCGGGCAATAACGCGGACGAGTCGCTCACCGAGTACCGGCTGCTAGCCCCGCTCGTCGCGCTCGACTCTTGGTGGCAGACCGGTGATCCCAACGCGCTGTCCGGGCTCTACCCGGACCTGCAGAAGATGCTGCTCGCCGTCACGCCGCTCACCCCCGCACAGAACCCCCCACAGGGCCTCGTCGTCATGCCGGCCACGTACCTAGGCGCCGGCTCGCCGACTACGGCCCCGGCGTCGGGCACCGGCGAGCCGGCGCTCGACATCCCGGCCCCAGGCTCGCCGCTGGACATCCCGACCCCCGGCGAGCGGCCCAACTCCTACACGCAGTCCGGCTCGCCCACGACCCTGATCGACTGGCCGTCGTCCGAACGGGACAACTTCGAGTTCACCACCGAGGACACCGTCGTCAACGCGTTCGCCTACATCGCCTACAACGCGATGGCTCAGATCGCCACGGAGATCGGCCAGAAGACCCAGGCCGCCACCTATGCCTCGGACGCGAGCATGATCAAGGCCGCGGTCCAGTCGCAGCTGTGGGACGCCAAGGCCGGCGCGTTCTACGACGGAGTGGGGACCACCAGCACGTCGATGGACACCACCGTGTACGTGCTCGCCGCGGGCCTGGCAACCCCGGCGCAGCAGACGGCGGCGACCTCGTTCATCGCCCAGCACGGGATCACCGCGGGCGGCAGCGACGACGCCAACGGCAGCAACCAGGCCTGCAGCGTCTACTGCGCGGCGTACTACCTGGAGGCGCTGTATGACGGCGGGCAGCCGCAGGCGGCGCTGGACCAGCTGACGTCGGACTCGGAGACGAGCTGGCTGCACATGATCAGCCTGGGTGCGGGCTCCACCACGGAGGCCTGGGATCTCTCACTCAAGTCGAACATGACCTATTCCCACCCCTGGGCGGCCAGCCCGGCGTTCGTCGTCCCGAACGACCTGTTCGGCATCGTCCCGCTGACCCCGGGCTGGGGCAGCATCCTCGTGGCGCCGCAGCCCGGCAACCTGACCAGCGGCACGATGCTCATGCCGACCGGGCGGGGCGAAATCCGCGCGTCCTTCACCCAGTCCTCCAGCGGCCAGGTCAGCCTCGCGGTCGGGATTCCGACCGCGGCAACGGCCGAGATCGCGGTGCCGGGCGTGACTCCCGGCCAGCAGGTCCTGGTGGACGGGACGCCCACGACGACGACGGCGCTGACGACTGACAGCCCGCTGTCGACGACCGGCGGCGCCACCCTGGCCGTGGTGAAGGTCGGCTCGGGTGACCACACGGTCAGCGCCACCGTGACTCCGGCCACCAGCACGGCCCCGTCCCCCAGCGCTTCGGCCTCGGCTTCGGCTTCGGCTTCGGCTTCGGCTTCGGCCAGTGCCTCGGCTTCGGCCAGCGCCTCGGCGAGCCCGTCGGCCAGCGTGACGGCCACTCCCTCGCCTTCCGGCACCACCTCTACTACGGCCCCCTAGGCAGGCCGGCCAGCAAGAACGGGTGGGGCCCTCCAGATCGCGATCTGGAGGGCCCCACCCGTTTGTCGTTGCCGCGATGGCTCGTCGCTGGGTGCGGTGGGGATGCGGAGGCATTCTCGGCTCCGGCGGGCGCAACTAGCGTGACTCAAGTAGCCTGGGTGGCTACCATTCGTAACTTACGATACGCGCAACGCTATCGCGGCGACGGGTCTCCCGCCACCTGCCCCCGTCGCCGCTGCGGAGAGGACGCGATGACTGCGGCAGCCACCATGGAACGCCAGACGAGCTCGCAGTGCCGTGAGCGGGAAAGCCAGGCAGCCAGGCGGGTCACGGATGTCCTGGAGCCAAGGACCTGGGTAATCGCCCTGCTCGTCGTCCTCGGCTGGAACGCCGACGGGCTCGCGGGCGTCGGCTGGGGCCTGTTGGCTAGCCTGTTCGCGGCCATCTTCCCGCTCGCGTTCGTCCGGTACGGGATCCGGCGGTGGCAGTGGAGCAGCCGGCACGTGAGCCGCAGGAACGAGCGGCTGGCGGCCCTCACGTTCGCCATCGCCTCCGACGGCACCGGAGTCATCGTCTTGGCGGCGGCGCACGCCCCGCAGACGATGACTGGCTACCTGATCGGCATGCTGGCCACGTCGGCCGTCATCACGGCCATCACCACGACCTGGAAGATCTCCGTGCACTGTGCGGTTGCCTCCGCCGCCGTCGCCATGGCGGCACTGGCCTACGGCCCGTTTATCGTTGGCGGTTACGTACTGGTGGCGCTGGTCGCATGGTCTCGGGTGACCCTGCGGGAGCACACCACCGCCCAGGTCATCGCGGGGATCATCCTCGGCGCGATGGCCGGCTGCGCTACCTACGCCGTGCGCTAAAGGCCGGGCCGGGGTTCCGTTCCTGACACGGAGGGCCGAAGCTTTACCGTGAGGATCGGACTCTGGAGGCTAATGTGGCTAACCGGGCATTGGATGGGCTTGTCGCGACGATGACGGCGCGCCTGCCGGAAATACTCGACGACATCGCGGAGCTGGTGACCTGCGAGTCGCCGTCGTCTGACCTGGCCGCGGTCGCGGCCAGCGCGGATGTGGTGAGCCGGGTGGGCACCCGACTGCTGGGCACTGAGCCGGAGCGTGTCGTCCTCGAGGGCCGCACGCACCTGCGCTGGCGGACGGGGACGGGACGGCCCAAGGTCCTGCTGCTTGGGCACCACGACACCGTGTGGCCGCTGGGATCCCTGCAGACGCACCCGTTTTCGGTCGCTGGCGGCGTGCTGCGCGGGCCTGGCTGCTTCGACATGAAGACGGGGCTGGTCATGGCGCTCCACGCGGTTGCCGCGCTGGGCGTCCCCGACGGCGTCACGATCCTGGTCACCGGGGACGAGGAGGTCGGCTCGCCATCCTCGCGTGAGCTCATCGAGACCGAGGCGAAGGGCTGCCTGGCCGCCCTGGTCCTGGAGGCCGCCGCCGATGACGGGGCGATCAAGACCGAGCGCAAGGGGACCTCGCTGTATCACGTTCGGGTCGGCGGGAGGGCCGCGCACGCGGGGCTGGAGCCGGAGAAGGGCGTCAACGCGACCGTCGAGCTCGCGCACCAGGTCCTGGCGGCGAGCACGCTGGCCGATGCCGGGCGGGGCACCACGGTGACGCCCACGGTCGCCTCCGCCGGGACGACGATGAACACGGTGCCCGCCGCGGGCGAGTTCACGATCGACGTGCGGATGTGGGACGTGGCCGAGCAGCAGCGCGTCGACGGCGCGATCCGGGCGCTCATGCCGGCGATCCCCGACGCGGCCCTCGAGGTCTCCGGCGGGCCGAACCGGCCGCCCTTGCCCGCGGACGCGTCGGGCCCGCTGTTCGAGCGGGCCTGCCTGCTCGCAGGCCGGCTCGGCCTGCCGCCGCTGGCCCGCGCCGCCGTCGGCGGTGCCTCCGATGGCAACTTCACCGCCGGGGTCGGCACCCCCACCCTGGACGGGCTCGGAGCGGTCGGCGGCGGGGCGCACGCCGACCACGAGCACGTGCTCATCGACCGGGTTCCCGGCCGGACGGCCCTGCTCGCGGCGCTCGTCGGCGACCTCCTGGCGGAGCAGGGCGAGGAGGCGCGGCGATGACCATCGCGGAGATAGAGGCTGCTGACGCCGCCGCGCTGCGCTCGGCGCAGCGGGCGGGCGTCCGCATCCAGGTGCTGTCGGAGCTGCCCGAGCTTGCGGCGATGTGCCAGCTCTTCGACACGGTCTGGACACCGACCCCGGGCAGCACGTCACAGCTGCGACCGGACCTGATGCGGGCGCTGACCAAGGCGGGCAACTACGCCTACGGCGCCTACGACGTGGCCACTGGCGAGCTGATCGGCGCCTGCATGGGGTTTTTCGGGCCGCCGGCCGAGGCGTCGATGCACAGTCACGTCGCGGCCGTGGTGCCCGTCGGCCTGGGCCGCGCGGTGGGCTTCGCGCTCAAGGTGCACCAGCGGGCCTGGTGCCTGCGCCTGGGCGTGACCACCGTGCACTGGACGTTCGACCCGCTGATCCGCCGCAACGCCTACTTCAACCTGGTCAAGCTGGGCGCCCGGCCCGCCGAGTACCTGCCCGACTTCTACGGCGAGATGAACGACTCCATCAACGGCACCTCCCAGACCGACCGGATGCTGCTGCACTGGGACCTGCGGTCCGATCGGGTGGTGGCGGCCTGCGACGGCCACCCCGCGCCCGCGTCCGGCCCAGCGGAGCAGGCCCTGGGGGCGGTGGTGACGCTGGATGTGGGTCCTGGCGGTGAACCGGTGCCAGGGCCGCCAGGAACCCGGGGGCACGACCCGGCGGGCAAGACGCTGGTCCGGGTGCCCGCGGACATCGAGAAGATGCGGGGCAGCGACCCGGCGCTCGCCACCGCATGGCGACAGGCGCTGCGGGCGGCGCTGACGCCGCTGATGGACAATGGCGCCCGGGTCACTGGATTCGATCGGGACGGCTGGTACGTCGTGTCGACAGGTTCTGCCGAGAGGTAACGTCCGATGAAGCTAACTGGTGTAGAACTGCGCAGGATCGAGATGCCGCTGGTGGCTCCGTTCCGCACATCGTTCGGGGTCGAGTCGACGCGCGACATCCTGCTGCTGCGGGTGACGACCGAAGGGCCATCAGGCGAGGCCGAGGGCTGGGGCGAGTGCGTGGCGATGGCTGACCCGCTGTATTCCTCCGAGTACGTGGAGATGACCGCCGACGTGCTGCGCCGCTTCCTGATTCCCCGGCTCGCGGCCGCGGGCGAGGTGTCTGGTGACAAGGTGGGCCACATCCTGGCCCCGTTCAAGGGCCACTTCATGGCCAAGGCCGCGCTGGAGATGGCGGTGCTCGACGCGGAGCTGCGCCTGTCGGGCCGGTCCTGGGCCAGGGAGCTTGGCGCGGTGCGGTCCCGCGTCCCCTGCGGCGTGTCGGTCGGCATCGCCAGCTCGATCGGCGCCCTGCTCGAGGAGGTGGAGCGGTACCTCGCCGCTGGCTACCTGCGGATCAAGCTGAAGATCCAGCCCGGCTGGGACATCGAGCCGGTGCGGGCGGTCAGGGAGCGGTTCGGCCAGGACATCTTGCTGCAGGTCGACGCGAACACGGCCTACACGCTGGCGGACGCACGGCTGCTTGCTCGCCTGGACGAGTTCGGACTGCTGCTGATCGAGCAGCCGCTGCCCGAGGAGGACGTGCTCGGGCACGCCGCCCTGGCCAAGGCGATACGGACGCCGGTCTGCCTCGATGAGTCGATCACGTCGGCCCGGACGGCCGCCGCCGCGATCACGCTCGGCGCCTGCCAGGTCATCAATGTCAAGCCGGGCCGGGTCGGCGGCTACATGGAGGCGCGCCGCATTCATGACGTGGCCGCCGCGCACGGGGTGGCCGTGTGGTGCGGCGGCATGCTGGAGACCGGCCTCGGCCGGGCCGCCAACGTGGCGCTGGCGGCGCTGCCCGGGTTCACGCTGCCGGGCGACACCTCGGCTTCCGACCGGTACTACCACGCGGACATCACGACGCCGTTCGTGCTGCGTGACGGGCACCTGGACGTGCCCGCGGGTGCGGGCCTCGGCGTGACCCCGCTGCCGGACCGCCTCGCGGAGGTCACCCAGTCGACCGAATGGATCGCCTTGTAGGTATTTTCCCGGTTCCGGACGATTGCGCAAAATGTGTGGAGGATCACGCACGGCCTGGCGATACTACCGGCCGGTAGAAGTCCGCCTTGGCTACGCTAAGCTATGCAAACGATCGCAGCAGCCATCACCCCCGCCCCATAACGTCACCGGCTCCCCGTCTTTGGGTGACGCGCTCGCGCCCTTGCCCCCGGCGCAGGCCACCGGCCATGTGATCGTGCACAACAGAACCAACTATCGCCGTGACGCTCCCCCTCCGCGCGGTCAAGCACCAGGACGCCATCGGAACCCCATGGGCACAGCCCGGAAGCGCTCCGTATTCGTGCTAGTTCACCCCCCGCGGCAGCCGTCACGACACTGCGT
>Ga0335072_10005646_pt1 | contig 18416 bp, 13 predicted proteins | sample Lox_Sample_21_FD_206725 | JGI IMG/M metagenome (GOLD analysis project Ga0335072, IMG submission 206725) | Soil microbial communities from Loxahatchee National Wildlife Refuge, Florida, United States - Lox_Sample_2.1 | ecosystem: Environmental > Terrestrial > Soil > Wetlands | place: USA... | reverse complement strand
GCCATTGGGGGCGCTGGATAGCCACGATCAGGCAATCGTCCTGGTGATTGTGCTCACGATGGCGCTCAACAGCAGTTCCACCATCGCTCCGGGAAAAATGCAAACGATGAAGACCATCCCGCGCTTTTGCGGAAGCCGCAGCGTACCCGCCAGCCAGACGAAGAGAACGATCCCGAGCAGCGCGATAACGATCGGACTGATGCTCAGCAATCCGCTCGCCGAGACTGCGCGATGCCCTCCGAGCCGGTCAACAGAATGCGTAACCACTCCGTAGAGCAGGCCAACGGCAAAGCCGGCCACGCCCATCCCGGGGTGTCTCCGCAGCGCGGCAACCCATCGCCGCAGATTGGCTTTTCTCCACATCCGGTATTCCCTCGCCGAATTGCCAAACGCCGCACCGGCGTTCCATCGCGTCTGCGCGCCATCGGCTCCGCGTTCTTTGCCGCAAGGCGCGGTCAAGCGCAAATCTGCAGCGCCACTCTCTGATCGCTGCGCCCCGCTTGCTGTCGTCAGCCCGCCGCCAGTTGACGAGCCCGTTCCGTCGCGCGCATGACTGCCTTGATCAGCGTTACCCGCAGGCCGCCTTCTTCCAGTTCCAGAATGCCGTCAATTGTGCATCCGGCCGGCGTGGTGACTTCGTCCTTCAGCAGCGCCGGATGATACCCGGTATCCAGCACCATCTTCGATGCGCCAAAGGCCGTCTGTGCCGCCAGTTGCGTAGCCACATCGCGCGGCAGCCCCACCTTTACGCCCGCCTCTGCAAGCGCCTCGATGATGATGTAGATGTAAGCCGGTCCTGAGCCCGAAAGCCCGGTCACCGCATCCATGTGCTTTTCGTCCACAATCACCGTGCGGCCCACCGTCTCAAACATCCGCTCCGCCAGTTCCATCTGCTTCTCGCTGACGAACCGCCCCTTGCACAGCGCGGCAATCCCGGCTCCCAGCTTCGATGGCGTATTGGGCATGGCGCGGATCACCGCGATGTCCATCCCTGCCGCCTCTTCAATCGCCCGCGTCTTGACTGACGCCGCAAACGACACAATCGTCTTCCCGGGCGTAAGCGCCGGAGCAATCTCCTTGATCAGCTCCGGCACCTGGAACGGCTTCACGCCCACCAGGATCAGGTCAGACTGTCGGGCTGCCTCCAGGTTGCTCGTGCTCACATCCACGCCCCATTGCGCGCTCAGCGCCAGGGCTCGCTCGGCGTGCGCCACCGTCGCGTGAATCTGGTCTGCCGCAAACAGGTTCTGCTTTAAAAACGCCTGCAGCAGAATGCCGCCCATCTTGCCTGCGCCCAGCACGGCAACACGAATCTCCGGCAACTGCGCCGGTACCTGACTGGCCTCAACGGCTATCTCAGCCATTCTTTTCCTCATCTTTGAATAAGAGTCTTCCTACCTATAAGAGAATACTCGCATCGCATTGGAGCCCGCTTGAGGGCGGCCTGGTCAGCGCCGCTCCGCGCAACAGGCCTCCCTCCGCGACCGGCTCCGCTTTATTTGCTCAGGAGCGCTTCTTTGGCAAGAAAGTCGGTGAGCGCGCTGTCCATGTCGTGCGCGCGGTCTGCTGCCGGCCAGCTGATGGCAAAGAAAACCGTGCCTCCGGGCAGCGTGATATAGCGATAGCCCTGCTGCACCGCCATATCTGCGGTCACCACCCACGCGTTGTATTCCAGCCCATAGAGCGGCGCGTATTCGTCCGACACGATGCCGCGCAGATCGGTAATGTGCTGGCCCATGTGAATCAGAGCCACCAGCAGTGCGTTGCCGTGCAGACGCTCCATGTTAAAGGTGCAGTTATAGAGCACACCGTCGGGCGAGTCGAGGGTTCCCGCGGCGCCCGATGAAGCCTCGTTGGCCGCGCCATATTCCACTTCCACACCGTTCTGCTGGCCCGGGCCGCCATAAGCGGCTGCATCCTTGCGCGCAGCCGCCGAGCTTGGATCGGCTCCCATGGCCGCGGTCGCTTTTTGCAGGGCGGCAATCGGATCGTGTCCGCCGCTGCTGCTGCTGGCGGGCTGATCGGCCTGCGCACTGTCGGTCAGTTTCTTCGAAGCCGAAAAATCCACTTCTTTGCGCTCCGGATTCGATACCGACTGCAACACCAGCCGAGCCGGATACGCATTCATATTCCCGAATCCGCCAAAGCCGATCACCTTGCCGTTGGCATCGCGTTTCAGCGACGCATCGGCCACGCCGTCAAGCCGTCCCACAAACGTCGCCGTCACCTCGTAGCGGCTGCAGCCGAGGCAAATGTCCTCGGTCTCGCTGTGAGACTGCGCAAGCCATGAATCGAACTGCTTGAAGTCCTTGTCTTTTTGGAGCGTCACCTCGGCCCGCGCTGGAGCCGTATAGGCGCCGGAGAAGTTGTGCGCCGGCTCCAGTTCGAGAACCGCCGCCGGACCCGCCTTGCCCTTTGTCCCCGCGGGATAGTCCAGCCAGATGCCGTTCACTTGCGCCCCGCAGTCTCCGTCTTTCAGGATGAACTGGTCGAATCCAGCCGCAGCCGTGGCTTTGATGCGGACCATCTTTCCATCGAACGACTTCGGATTCTTGATGACGGCGCAGACTGTTGTATCCACGACCTGCGCGTGCAGGCCACACCCAAAGACCAGCACACACAACGCTGGCAGAAGAATACGCTTCATTGAGATTGCTCCGGCGGTATTGAAAATATGCGCGGCTGATCCGCACTTTTCCTTCTGGAAAGCGAAAGAATACCATGCCGCCGGAGCTCGCTACGCGTCATCGGCCCGTATAGGGGAAAATGCCGCGCCTCACCACGGCAGTGTGGCAAATGTATTCTCCACCGTTACCGCAAAAAACGCATGCCCGAACTCGGTCGGGTGAAACACGTCCCAGAAGAATGTGTGATCGGGATCGGCGCACACTGGCGGCATAGGATTCGACTCTGAAGGAATCGCCGTGCACGGCGTCGTGAGATTGGTGAATCCGAAGTGTGTCGGGTCGGCCCCAATCGCGCTCTGCAGACTGAAAACATCCAGCCGTACAATGTGCACGCCTTCGAGCAGACTTTCAATTGCCAGCAGATCGTTGAGTGACTTGTTGGTCGCATTGGTGGCCGCCGTCGCAAACGCCGCATTGCCCGCCGCGGCCGGCAGCAGACCTACGTTGAACAGGTTGGGAATAAGAAAGTGGCGGGCGCCGGCGCGGCGCAGCAGCAGCTCGCTCTCCGCAATACCCGCCGCGATCTCGAATCCCAACTGTTGCGGCGAGCCTGAGGTCGCGTCCAGAATATCGTCGCCTCCGCCTTCGATAATGTACAGCGCGTTGGGGTCGGCCTTGCCGCCGGTCGACTCAAGATACAGGCCCACCTGGTCGGGAATGCTCGGAATCGTTCCCGCTGCCGAGGTTGACTCCGTCGTCACCTCCGCGCCGCCAAAGGCAAAGTCCGTGCCGCCGGCAAGCGACGGTTTGAGCGGTGCCAGTCCCAGGTAGCCGGCCACGTGATCCAGCCAGATTGGCCCGTTTGAAAAGCGACCCTGATAATAAGGAGCCGCAGGCTCCGCGCCGCCCGTTGCCAGGTAGATATTCCCAACGTCGCAGTAGCTGTCCCCAAAGATGTAAAGGTGCGTGAAGGCTGGGCTCGCGGCGTGCGCGGCCATAGACGCAGAGATCGACACGACGGCGGTGAGAGTGGCCATCGTCAGACAACCCAAAATTCGGTGCATGGTTCTGCTCCATTCTGCCGTTTCAGGTTTGCCGTGGCGTGGACTGAATCGGCGCCCGACCTGGAGCCGATCGACGAGGAGAGTCCGCGCAGACAAGAGCTCGGTGGGCTCACACCTGAAACTGGACCTGAGGGGTGCCGGGATTGAAACAGTTCTACTCCCGCCGCACCCCAGAAGCAAGCGGTTCATCCGGGAAAAAAGAGCCTGCGCCGTGCGCCGAACCCGTCCGGCAGTGCAGGGAGCCGCCGCGTCGATTCCCGCATCGCGAAATGTCTCGGTAAAATGCAGGACCGATGCGCCACGAGACGCACTTGCCGTTTACTGCGCCTTCTGCTGCGCGATCCAGGCATCCACGCGCGACTCCAGCACGTCGAGCGGCAGCGCGCCCGAGCCCAGCACCTCGTCGTGAAAGGCGCGAATGTCGAACCGCGAGCCCAGCTCCTTCTGCGCCCGCGCGCGCAGCTCCAGAATCTTCAACTGGCCCATCTTGTAGGCCAGCGCCTGGCTGGGCCATGCGATATAGCGGTCCACCTCGGCCTGCATGCTGGTTTCGTCAATCGCCGAATGGGCGTGGAAGTAGTCCACCATCTGCTGGCGGGTCCAGTGGTCGTGGTGGACGCCGGTGTCGACCACCAGGCGGATGGCGCGCCACATATCGGCCTGCAGGCGCCCGTAATCGGAATAGGGATCCTGATAGAAGCCGACGTCCTTGCCCAGTCTTTCAGCGTAGAGCGCCCAGCCCTCCACAAACGCGGTGTAGCTCTCGTATTTGCGGAACTCGGGAATGCCGGTCAGCTCCTGCGCAATGGAGATCTGCAGGTGGTGCCCGGGAATGCCCTCATGGTAGGCGATGCACTCGACGCCATAGAGATTGCGGTCGGTGGCGTTATAGAGGTTCACGTTAAGCCGTCCGGGACGGCTGCCGTCGGGCGTTCCCGGCTCGTAATAGGCCGGCGGCGCGGTCTGGGCCATGTAATCGGGTACGGCAACCACCTCCAGCGGAGCCTTGGGCAGGCGGCCGAACAGCTCCGGCAGCTTGGCCCGCATGGGGCCGATGTAGCCCTTGTAGGCGGCCATCAACTGCTCGGCAGAGGTTGCCTTCAGCTTGGGATTGGTGGCCAGGCTGGCGCGGAAACTGGCCAGGTCCTTGAATCCAAGCTTCTGCGCAATAGCCAGCATCGCCGTCTCGTCCTTCTGCACCTCTTCAAGGCCGATCTGGTGAATCTGGTCGGCGGTGAGGTTGGTGGTGGTGGTGCGGCGGATGAGGAACTGGTAGTACTTATCGCCGTCAGGCAGCGCCCAGATGCCGGGCTCGGTGCGGCCGGCGGGGATATAGGTCGCCTTGAGAAAGAGCCCGAAGCGCACATAGGCCGGCAGCACTTCCCTGGAGATGGCGGCCAGCATCTCGGTCTTGATGCGCGCCTGCTCGGCGGCCGGAATCGAGGCCGGAAACTTCTTGAGCGGCATGGCGAAGGGCGAGTCTTCAGGCTTCTGCGCGGCGATCTGGTTTACCTGGTCGAGGACCTTTTCCATCAGGTACTTCGGCGGCACGCGATGGTCATCCACGCCGATTGACATGTTGGTCATGGTCTGGTCAAAGGCGTGTGGAATGGCATGCAGCCGGGCGATCCAGTCGTCGTAATCCTTGACGGTCTTGAAGCTCAGCTCGGCCACCAGCTGCGGATACTCGGTCTGGATGCCGTACATCTGGTTGACCGGCATCTCCCATTCCTTGAACTCCGAGGCTTCCTCGTCGGTGGTCAGGTCGCGCAGCAGCAGCTCGCGGCTCAGCTTCTCCTGGTCGCTGAGTCCGTCGGGATCGATGGCGGCGAGCTGGAGGAGAAAGTTCTGCTCCTGCGCCAGCCAGTCGTTATAGGCCTGCACGGAGTTGTCGGAGATCTTGTCGTTGTAGCGGTTGTCGCCGATCTCGGAGGCGGTCTCAGGGCTGTACTTGAGATAGGCCTCCCAGTAGTCGTGGAAGAGGGAGCTCAGCTCCTTGCTGCGCTCGGCCGGCGAAAGCGGAGCCGAAGGCCCAGCGGTGAGGGACTGCGCGCGCAGGGAAGCGAGGGGCGCAGCCAGCAGAAAGCCGGAAACCACGGGTACGAGCCAGCGAAGTTGTCTCAATGCAGTGTGTCCTTGACGGGGAATTGCCGCTGATCTGAGTGTAGAGCAGCCGGGCGGGGCGGGGTTGTTGATCGCATTCTCATCTGCGGCGGCTGGCAAGCTTAAGAAGAGATGAGAGATGGCTGGCGCGGAGCGGGAATGGGCGGGGTTGACCGGTTTGGCTGGCGGTCTGGCCAAGGGAATGGCTACGACCTTGGTTTGACTTCAGATAACACCCGCATCTGCACTGAAAGCAATGCAAGTGGTATTTGCAGAGGGCTGCGCGGGCCCGATGATAGTACCTAAAGCGGGTTCGATTCACAGGCTGACACCCGGAGATCGTACAAAGTGGCATTTTCCTGAGGGAAATGCCACCTGGCATCGAGCTTTCCGTATGGAACCGAATCGAAACCGCTGTAGCCGCTCCCCCGCGGCGCGCCGGTTAAGGACAAGGAAGCGCGCGCAGAGAGGAGTTTGGCGCACAAGTTGCAAAGGGATGTACTGAAACATTACCCCACAGGATAGAGCGAAAGGCCCGGCCTGCCGATAAAAAAGAGAAAGCAAAGAGGCAAGGACAGGGTGCAGGGGATGCCCATGAATCAGCACAGATATTCTTACGATTTGTCGGGAGCCAGGGACGGCGGTTCCTATTCGACCGGCGAATCGACTCTCTCTGCCCCTTGCAAAGTGGAACCCGGCCGGCACTGCGCGTATAACCAGACGCGCAGCCGGTTTTTAAGCGCGGATGTGGATGCGGCGGACTTTACCGGCCCAAGCCTCGACATCCGGCTGGGGTCAGTTGCGCCGGAGTCGGGGATCGGGCTGTGGCTGGCGCCGTTTCGGGGGATCTCTCCTACCAGCGTGCGGGTTCCGGTGGACCTGATTTATCTGGACCGCAACTGCCGGGTGATCGAGACGGTGGAGTCTTTTCCGCTGGCGCGGGTATCGGCGACGAGCGCGACGGCGGCCAGCGTGTTGGTGCTGCCTTCGGACTCGATTGCGTCAACGGAGACCAGGGCGGGCGACGTGCTGATTTTGTGCGCGCCCGAGGAGATGAAGCGCCGGCTGCAAAAGCTGGCCAGCGAAGGCACGGAACCGAAAGCGGAGCCCGCCGCGGCGAAGGAAGATGCGGCTCGTCCGGGCGCGGGGCGGGTGTTGCAATGGGAAGACCGCGCGCGGACCAAGCCCGTGGTGGAACGTGCCGCGCCGGAGAAGACGGTTGAAGAAAAGACGGTTGACACGCAGCCGGGCTCGGCGATGGAGACCGGCGGCGGGCAGGCGGCGATAGAACCGGCGAAAGCAGAGCCGGCGCAGAAGGCTGAAGTTGCAGCGCCGGTGGCGGCGGTTGAGGCGGGTAAGCCTCCACAGCAAAAAAAGAGCTGGCTGCAGAAGCTGCTGGGCGTGGAGCCGGCCGATCCGCGCAGGTCACAGAGGGAGACGCTGCCGGGGTTGTCTGCTTACTTTTTCACCGGCGGCACACCGGTGGCGCACGGGGTGCGCGATATCAGCCTGACCGGCATGTATGTGTTGACCGGGGAACGGTGGTATCCGGGGACCACGGTGCGAATGACGCTTACCGACCGGCAGGAGCCGACGGCGGAGCGCTCGATCACGCTGCATGCGACGGTGATGCGCTGGGGCAATGACGGCGTAGGGCTGCGCTTTGTGTTGCGCGATCCGCGCGACCGGCGTCCGTCAGACGGGACGGCGGAAACCGCGGACATCAATCACGTGGAGCAGTTTCTGGCCAAGCTGCGGAACGCGAGAAGCTAGAGCGCATTGCGAAGATGCGGCGAGCGAACGTCGCGCGCGGCCTCTTCTTCTGCTTCCATCCACTCCTGCTTTCATCAATTCCGGGTCCAATCAACATTCAGGTCCAATCAACTTCTGGTCCAGTCAACTTCTGGTCCAATCAGTCTCTCCTGACGGAACCTGAGCCGGATGGGCAGCGTATCTCTGCATGCCGGGCCGTTTCCTGCCTGATCAGGCCGATGCGGCAGCCGGGCAGACGCGGCCGGACTCGATTCACGCTGCGCGGCCAAAAACTTCTCCGGAGGGTCGTCCATTGTCCTCATTTTTCCGCTCCCCTTCATCCCGCTTGCGGGTTCTGATCACCGCAGTTCTTTGCGTGGTATCCGGTCTTGTCACCGTCGCGGCGCATGCGCTGCCTTCTCAAACTCCGGAGGCCGGCGGGGAAGTGGACACCGGCGGGGCTTCAGACGGCGGCATGGCCCACATGGCCGGCCACATGTTTCTAACGACGCTGCGACCGCGCGAGCCCGGTGACGCGCAGAGGGCCGCTGCAATCGTGGCCGCGGCGAAAGAAGCGATGGAGCCGTATCAGGACTACCGCAAGGCGCTCGCCGACGGCTACCAGATCTTTCTTCCCAATCTTCCGCAGCCGCTCTATCACTTCACCAAAGCCGAATACGGACGCGAGGCGCGCCGGACATTCGATCCGCTCAAGCCTACCTCGCTGCTCTACAGGAAGACTCCCGATGGTGGCTACAAGCTGATCGGGGTGATGTATACCGACCGCGTGGACGCAACTGAGGACGAGCTGAACCAGCGGATTCCGCTCAGCGTGGCGCGCTGGCATCAGCACGTAAACTTCTGCAAAGCGCCCGCGGGCGACTGGGCTGAGTACTTTGGACCCGATGCGAAGTTCGGCCTGATGGGCTCGATCAGCACACGCGATGCCTGCGAAGCGGCGGGCGGTGTTTTCATTCCGCATGTGCTGGGCTGGATGGTGCACGTGTACCCGTACGAGACGGACCCGAAGAAAATCTGGTCGATCGATGACGACGACCAGGGCCACGACAATATGGATCACTCCGCGATGCCGGGGATGAAGATGAATTAGGGCCTGCTCACGCTACGGGGTGGACTGCCGGGTGCCCAAAGGGCGAGGCAGCTCCACCCAACTGACGAAGACCTGTCAGCGGGGACCCCGGCGCCTAGGCAACCGTATTCGGTGGTTGCGGAAAGGGCGCCGCGATCTGGGCCACGCGCCCGGAACATTTGCGTTAGAAAGAGCGGGTGACTTGAGGTCCGCGGCTCCCAGGTGCCCAAAGGCCAGGCACCTGGGGCAACCATATTCAATGGTTGCGGAAAGGGCCCAGGACGTGGGGCACGGGCCTTCGATAGGCACCGGTCCGGGAACTGCGGTATTCGCGCAGGTTTAGCCGGCGAGCAGCGATTCGTTGCCGAGGATGCGATAGAGCGTGGAGCGGCTGATGTTGAGCTGACGGGCGGCGCGCAGCTTGTTGCCGCGATTCAGGTCGAGCACGTATTGCACATGGTGGCGGATGACGGCGTCGAGAGAGAGCCTTTCGGCATCGAGCGGCATGCTGTCAATGCGCATGACCTGCTGTGGCACGGGCTGCGGGGTTGAGCTGTCGGGCAGCGCGAGATCGCTCACGCGGATGACGCCATTGGTGGATTCGAGGAGGGCTGTTTCGAGAACGCTGGCGAGCTCGCGGACGTTTCCGGGCCAGGCGTGCTGGAGCAGGCGGGCGAGGACTCCGGGGCCGAGGGTGACGGGCCGCTGCTGATAGCGCTGGCAGATGCGCTCGAGCAGCGCCTGGGCGAGGGGGCCGATATCTTCGCGACGGGTGCGGAGGGGCGGAATGGCGAAGCGGATCGAAGTGAGCCGAAAGGCGAGATCGGGCATGAGCAGGCCCTGACCGGCCATCTGGCGGAGCGAGGTTTCAGAGGAAGCAAGCAGAACGGCGCGGCCGGGCGGACGGTCCTGCAGGGCTTTGAGCACGCCCAGGAGCAATCCCTGTCCGGGAGGGGCGAGCAGGTCAACGCGGTCGAGGAAGGTAAAGCCGGCGAGCGTGGCCGGATCAGCGTCTGTGGCCAGCCATTCGCGGGCGTCGCGGCGCTGGAAGCTGGTGGCCGCGAGCGGCGAACGGCTGAACATGTAGCGCGCGAGGGTGTGTTTGCCGGAGCCGTGCTCTCCCTCGATGGCGGCTACCTGCAGATGCGGAGCGGCCATCTCAGCCTGTGTAACGAGCTTGCGCCAGGCCGCGCTGACTCCCACCATATTGATGGCGTAATCGGCATCGACCAGGGTGAGGGATGAGGCGGCGGGCTGAGGTTGAAATTGAACGGCTGTTTGCATGGCTCTCAACGTGCCTCGCCTCCGTGGCCAGGGGCAGATACCAGGCCGACAAACGGTTCATCGGCGGTGGCCGCGGAAACTTGAGTAATGGGACTGTGGATTTCCGGGACAGTGTGGAGTGTCTCAATTTGAAGAGGTTCGCGGCGCGAGATGGGGGAAGACGGGGCTATACTCGAATCACCCCTGCTGCGGCATTCCTGTTTCCACGAGGGGCGCGCGCCCTCAGGCTTTTGATTGAAACCACGCTGCGGACGGGATCCGCGGCTCCGTTCCGGGAGCGGAGAGATTGGCAGATCAAGCGAAGCCCTGGCCCAAGTTCTGGTCCAAACCCTGGCTCAGGCGCTGGTGTTATGCGGCGTGGCTGGCCGCGATCGCCGGATTCGCGCTGCTGCATGCGGTTCACCTTCGCGCCGACTTTCCCAACCGCTCTCCGTGGTCGATGGACTGGGCCAAGTACACGGATGAGGGGTGGTATGGCAACGCGGCCATCCGCGCGCATCTGTTCGGCCACTGGTACGTGGCGGGCGACTTCAATCCCGCGGTGGCCGCGCCGGTGTGGCCGTTTCTGGAGTGGGTGCTGTTCTTTTTGACCGGGGTGACGGCGCAGGCGGCGCGTGGACTGGCGGTTGCCGGGTTCTTTCTCAGTCTTGGACTCGGTTATCTGCTGCTGCGCACGGCCGGCTCGCGCTGGATGGCGCTGCTGGCGGTAACGCTGCTGGTGACCAATCCCTTCCTTTACAGCTTTAGCCGGCTGGCGATTCTGGAGCCGTGGCTGATCGTGTTTACGCTGGCGGCGATGAACCTGGCGGTGCGGCTGCCGCGCTGGCGGCGGCGAGTGGGCGTGGCGGCGGGGATTGGATTGCTGTTCACGGTGATGGTGCTGACCAAGACGACGGCGATTTTTCTGCTGCCGGCGCTGGGGTGGGCGATGGCGGCGCCGCTGTGGCCGGAGTGGAGAGTGGCGCTCAAGTGCGCCATGGCGGCCGGCGCGAGCTGTGCGGCCAGTTACGGCGCGTGGATGGCGCTGGTGATGCACGACGGGCTGCTGGCCGACTACAAATATTTCTTCTACATCAATCGATATCCGCGGCCGTCGAGATGGTGGTGGCCGGCGGTGAGCCTGTGGTGGTCGTTTCACGGAGGATTGTGGATCGACCGGATCCTGATTCCCCTGGCCGGGGTGCTGGCGTTGGGCGCGGTGGTTTTCTTTCGCGCGGGCCGCGGACTGCTGCGCAAGCCGGTGTTTGGAGCTTCTGTGCTGGCGGTGGCGGGCTATATCTTTTTCATGACCTACCAGGACCATCCGCAGCCGCGGTACTTTACGGTGGTTGCCTTCTTCAGTTTTTTTGTGGCGGCGATGGGAACCGAGGCGCTTTGGTCTCGCGCCGGCGATGGGGCCGCGTGGCGGGCGGCGGGATGGGTAGCGATGTGGGCGATCGCGGCGGCGGTCGGCGTGAACGCGGCAAGGACGGCGGGGTATGCGATGCATCCGCAGTACACGTTTGTGAACGCGGCGGCAGAGCTTGTGCACTATATGGACACGCATCCGAATGGAAACCGGCTGCTGGTGTCAGTGAGCGGAGACGAGCTTTCGCTGCTGGCGCATGTGCAGGCGCTTTGCGACGACTTTGGGACGATGGAACTGCCGGACAAGGTGGCGCGTTATCAGCCCGGGTGGTTCGCGTCGTGGAACGATCTGGACCCGGGCACGCTGGCCGATCTGCACACGCATGATTCGGTTGAGCAGGTGGCGGAGTTTCGCGCGCTCGACGACCGGGAGAGGAATGTGCTGATCCTGTTCAAGCTGCATCCGCTTCCGAAGGGAGAGGTGCGCGACGAGGGCGACATGAACCTGCGCACGGAGCTGCCGGGCGACCGGTTCGACGCGCCGATTGAGTGAGGCTGGGATTAGGGATTGCGGATCAGGGATTGCGGAAGGGCCGACAGTTTGCTGAGGCGCGGTTCGATATCATGAATCGACATCATGTATCAATCATGAATCAGTCATGATCATGGATCAATCATGGATCGGGCATACCGTTGGAAAAGCTGAGCGAAGCAATTCTTATTCATTTCTCCGGGCCGGATGCGCCGGGACTTACGGCCGGGGTGACCAGCATTCTGGCGGCGCACGGGGTCAATGTCCTGGACATTGGCCAGGCGGTGGTGCACGAGACGCTGGCGCTGGGAATGCTGGTGGAGATTCCGGCGTCTGCCGATTATGGCGCGTTGAAGGCCGCGCTGCAGAGCCGGGCGCACGAGCTTGGTTTACAGGCGCACTTCAGGAAGATTGCAGCGAGCCGGGTGAAGCACTGGCTCAAGGGGCTGCATCACGACCATCCAGCGGAACGGTTTGCACACTTCATCCTTACGGTGCTTTCGCGGTCGATCACCTTTCAGCAGATTGCGCGGATGAGCGGGATTGTGGCTGCGCACGGAATGAACATCGACCGCATCGAGAGACTGAGCGGGCAGCTTGCGCATGGAGAGGGCGCGGAGAACGCGTGCGTGGAGCTGGCGGTGAGCGGCGACTCAGCACGCGAGGCCGGGATGCGCGCGGAGTTTCTGGCGGTGGCGCAGGAGCAGTGCATCGACATCGCATTTCAGCGCGAGGGAATCTTCCGCCGCAACCGCAGACTGTTTGCCTTCGACATGGATTCGACGCTGATTCAGGGCGAGGTAATTGACGAGCTGGCGAAGCTGGCGGGCGTGGGGGAAGGCGTGTCGCGGATTACCGAGGCGGCGATGCGCGGCGAGCTGGACTTTGACCAGAGCTTTACGCGGCGGGTTGGACTGCTGAAGGGACTGGCGGCTGAGAAGGTGAACAGCCTGCTGGATACGATTCCGCTGGCTGAGGGGGCGGAGCGGCTGATTGGCACGCTGAAGCTGCTGGGCTACAAGACGGCGATTCTGTCGGGCGGCTTCAACTTCTTTGCGCGGTCTCTGCAGCAGCGGCTGGGCATCGACTTTGTGCACTCGAACGAGCTGGAGATTGTGGATGGCGTGGTGACGGGACGGGTGATTGCGCCGATCATCAACGGGGCGCGCAAGGCCGCGCTGCTGGCGGAGATTGCGGCGCGCGAGGGCATTTCACTGGAGCAGGTGGTTGCGGTGGGCGACGGGGCGAACGATATTCCGATGCTGGAGCTGGCGGGCATGGGGATTGCGTACCGGGCCAAGCCGCTGGTGAGGCAGAGCGCGGACCAGTCGATCTCGTGCCTGGGGCTGGATGGGCTGCTGTATCTGATCGGTGTACGGGACCGGGACCTGGAGCATCACAGGCCTTAGGGTGGCGTCCCGGAGGCTCGCTGTAAGGGGCGAAAAGCAACCGCGGTTTTTCGACTGCGTTTGGCCGGAAAGCCGGCCAAACTCCGCTCAAGATGACAGTGCAATAGTGATGCGAAGTTCAGAGGCGGGACGCTCGGGTGGTGTCTCGGAAGCTCGTGCCATGAGTGGCAAAAGCAACCGCGGGTCTTTCGACTCCGTTTGGCCAGAAAGCGGGCCAAACTCCGCTCAAGATGACAGTGCAATCCGGAAAGCGGGCCAAACTGCGCTCAAGATGACAGTGCGATAGTGATGCGAAGTTCAGAGGCGGGACGCTCGGGTGGTGTCTCGGAAGCTCGTGCCATGAGTGGTAAAAGCAACCGCGGGTCTTTCGACTGCGTTTGGCCAGAAAGCCGGCCAAACTCCGCTCAAGATGACATTGCAATCCGGAGAACAGGCCAAACTCCGCTCAAGATGACAGTGCGATTGGGATGCAAAGTTCAGTGACGGGACGCTCGAGTGTCGGGATCGATGGCGGGCGCGGGTTTTTCTTTCGCGCTCGCGGGATTTCGCGTTAACCGGATTCCGCGCTGGCGGTAATTCGCGCGGCTATGGTCTGCCGATCATGACTTCAGTGGCTTTGATGAGTGCGAGGGCTTGATCGCCGGGCTTGAGGGCGAGGTCGCGGGCTGCGTCCGCGGTGATGATGGCGGTGACGCGCTGATTGCCGACAGAGAGCACAACCTTGGCGAGCAGGCCGTCGATGGTGACGGTGGCGACGGTGCCGAGGAGCTGGTTGCGTCCGCTGATGCGGGCTGAGCCGGGCTGTGCGGCGGCGGCGGGCAGGAACTCGTCGAGTGCTTCAACAGGGATGCGGTGGTGGCCGCCGGGGGTTTTGACAGTGCGGATGCGGCCGGCGAGAATCCAGTGCTTGAGCGCGGGATAGCTCATGCCGAGGCGCTCAGCGGCCTGGCGCGGCGTAAGCAGCGTGGAATTGCTCATGGGGTCCACTTTACACGGTTAGAGCCGGTACGCGCTGGCCCGGCACGCAGCTTGCCGTTTCCCTGTCTCTCTGGCCGTACCATAGCGGCAACACTCCCTTTCATTCCGTGACAGCAATCACTCGACAGTGATGCATGCGGGTGATAGGCTTCCGGTGTTCATTGGGCCCGGATGCCTGCAGACACGATTTCGAGGGGCATCGGGGCGCGTGGAAGGGATTTTTTGCGCGGCTTTAAACCTTAAATCTGGAGGGCACGTGAATCCACAGGGTTGGATGTACTTCTTTCTGGGTGTCAGCGCAGCTTTGATTTTTGCGGCCGTTTTTTTTGCACGGCGAGGGATGGGCACGGAGAGGAACGCTGGGAAGATTGCAGCGGCCATCCGGGGAGTGGCGCAACCGCTGCTGAAGCGGCGGCACACGGCTGTGGGGGCCGCGCTGGGGCTGCTGGTTTCGACACTGGCGCCCACACTTGCCCAGGCGCAGACGGAACACGCCGGCGGCGAGGCCAACCTGGTGTTGCCGGATTTGTCGACGGTGAATTTCTTCGGCATGAACGGGCATGCGCTGCTGATGATCGGGTTGCTCTTCTGCGCCGCCGGGCTGCTGTTTGGTCTGACGATCTACGTTCAGTTGAAGAACCTGCCGGTGCATCGCACGATGCTCGAAATCTCAGAGATGATCTATGAGACGTGCAAAACGTACCTGGTGACACAGGGCAAGTTCATCCTTTTGCTCTGGGCATTCATCGCGGTGATTATCGCGCTGTACTTCGGGTACCTGGCGCCGGTTCCAGGCAAGCCGATCGGGCTTACGCTGCCGATCATTCTGGGATTCAGCCTGCTGGGCATTGCGGGCAGCTACGGGGTGGCGTGGTTCGGGATTCGCGTGAATACCTTTGCCAATTCACGGACGGCGTTTGCGGGATTGCGCGGCAAGCCGTATCCGGTTTATGCGATTCCGCTGAAGGCGGGCATGAGCATCGGGATGCTGCTGATCTCAGTCGAGCTGCTGATCATGCTGTTTATTCTGCTGTTCGTTCCGCGGGATTATGCGGGGCCATGCTTTATCGGCTTCGCGATTGGCGAATCACTGGGCGCGGCGGCGCTGCGCATTGCGGGCGGCATTTTTACCAAGATTGCCGATATCGGCGCCGACCTGATGAAGATCGTGTTCAAGATCAAGGAAGACGATGCGCGCAATCCGGGCGTGATTGCAGATTGCACGGGCGACAACGCGGGCGACTCGGTGGGTCCGAGCGCGGATGGGTTTGAGACCTATGGCGTGACGGGCGTGGCGCTGATCGCCTTTATCCTGCTGGCGGTCAAGACTCCGGAGACGCAGGTGCAACTGCTGGTGTGGATCTTCGTGATGCGCGTGGCGATGCTGGTATCGAGCGCGGGCGCGTACTTCCTGAATGGCGCAATCGCTCACGCAAAGTACGCGGACTCAGACGAGATGGACTTTGAGACTCCGCTGACTTCGCTGGTGTGGATCACGTCGATCGTGTCAATCCTGCTGACTTACGTTGTGACCTACCTGATGATTCCGGGGCTGGGCGATGGAACGTTGTGGTGGAAGCTGGCTTCGATCATCTCGTGCGGCACGCTGGCGGGCGCGATCATACCGGAGCTGGTGAAGGTGTTCACTTCAACCAACTCGAGCCATGTAAAAGAGGTGGTGAAATCGGCGCAGGAGGGCGGCGCGTCACTGGGAATCCTGTCAGGATTTGTGGCCGGCAATTTTTCAGCCTACTGGCTGGGATTGAGCATGGTGGCGCTGATGGGCATGGGCTATTACTTTACGACCGGGGCATCGATGGCGGACCTGATGCTGGCTCCAGCGGTGTTCGCGTTCGGGCTGGTGGCCTTCGGCTTTCTGGGCATGGGGCCGGTGACGATTGCGGTCGACTCCTACGGGCCGGTTACCGACAACGCGCAGTCAGTCTACGAGCTTTCGCTGATTGAAAATGTTCCCGGCATCGAAGGCGAACTGAAAAGGGAGTTCAACATCGACGTGAGGTTTGAGCGCGCCAAACACCTGCTGGAAGCCAACGATGGAGCGGGCAATACGTTCAAGGCCTCAGCAAAGCCGGTGCTGATCGGGACGGCGGTGGTGGGCGCGACGACGATGATCTTCTCGATCATTATGGCGCTGACCGGCGGACTGAGCCACGATGTGCAGAACCTGTCGCTGCTGCACGCGCCGTTCATGCTGGGGTTGATCTGCGGCGGCGCAATGATCTACTGGTTTACCGGCGCGTCCACGCAGGCGGTGACCACGGGCGCTTACCGGGCGGTGGAGTTCATCAAGGCGAACATCAAGCTGGAGGGCGTGGAGAAAGCGTCAGTGGCCGACAGCAAGAAGGTGGTGGAGATCTGTACGCAGTATGCGCAGAAGGGCATGTTCAACATCTTTCTCGCGGTCTTCTTCGCCACGCTGGCGTTCGCGTTCTTCGAGCCGTTCTTTTTTATCGGCTACCTGATCTCGATTGCGGTCTTCGGGCTATACCAGGCGATCTTCATGGCCAACGCGGGCGGCGCATGGGACAACGCGAAGAAGGTTGTGGAGGTCGATCTGAAACAGAAGGGGACGCCTCTGCACGACGCAACCGTGGTGGGAGATACGGTGGGCGATCCGTTCAAAGATACGTCGTCAGTGGCGATGAACCCGGTGATCAAGTTCACCACGCTGTTTGGACTGCTGGCCGTGGAGCTTGCGGTGACCCTGAGCGCAGGCAACGCGCTGCTGGCGCATGCGCTGGCGGTCGCCTTCCTTCTGGTGTCGATGTTCTTTGTGCATCGATCGTTCTATGGAATGCGGATCGATGCGGGAGCGGGAAACTGACTCCGGCTGGAATGATGCGAGGAAGATAGTTTGTGGTTGCAGCGCCCGGCGAGTGGGGATTGGCTTGCCGAGCCGCTGCACCATGGCATATCCGGCACTGCTCGGCGGGCACCGATATTGTGGGCGCCTCTTTTCCGTGGTCTGACTTTGAAGGGGTTTCGCGGCGAAGGTTTTTCGCGGCGGGGCAGCCACTTCCATTCAAAACTTAAAGAAGAGCTTTCACTCTGCAGAGCGGAGCTGCTCCAGGCTTAGCTTCTGGAAGCCTTCCTGGTCGAAGTTCTGTGGATCGAGCCAGGCTTCTAAGGCGCGCTTGCGGGCGGGCCACTCGTGGTCGAGCATGGAGAACCAGGCGGTGTCGCGGTTGCGTCCCTTGACCACCATGTGCTGGCGGAAGGTGCCTTCATAGGTGAAGCCGAGGCGCTGGGCGGCGCGGCGGCTGGCATGATTTTCGGCGTTGCACTTCCACTCATAACGGCGATAGCCGAGAGTCTCGAAGACATGCGCGGCCATCCAATACATAGCCTCAGTGGCGGCGCGGGTGCGCTGCAGCCCGGGCGAGAAAAGGACGTTGCCGACTTCAACGACGCCGTGCTGCGGGACGGCGCGCATGTAGCTGGCCCATCCGGCGGCGAGGCCGGTTTCAGCCGGAACGATGGCGAAAAGGACGGCCTTTTCGATGTGACGCCAGTGGTCGAGCGACTCCATCAGGACGGTTTCGTTGGCGAAGGGGCCGTGAGCGAGCCAGGCGAAGAGCTCGTTGTGGGCATGAACGGCGCGCCAGAGGGAGTCGGCGTGGTGGCCCGCAAGAGGCTCGAGGGTGACGTAACGGCCGCGGAGGGTTACGGGCGCGGGCGCGGCGGGCGGTTGCCAGTGGAGCAGGCTGAGATCGGTCACGGGAACAGGGTAACAGGAGCGCGGGCTGGCGGATCAGCGGGCCGGCGGACGTGGCGGCGGGGTAAGTCTTTTGACTTCATGAGGTTTGGGTGGTTTGTTCGTGTTCCGGTTTGTGGTTGACGGGCTGCGGGTTTTTCTTCGGGCTTGAGAATTCGGGTCCGGGGTACTGTTTTCTGGTGCTTGAGAGTGAGGCGGGCGGCTGGGCCAGACCGGTTGTCCACATTCACACATTTGTGACGTGGAAATGCACTGGTTTCGCGCCTTGTTTGGGTGCGGGATGGGGTCTAGGCTGGGAATTGCGGGTGCGGAGGTGCCGGGATGTGCGATTTGCACGGGTTCTGGTGCATCCGGGAGGCGGAAAATCCGCGCCGGTCAAGGGCGTTTCGAGGTTTCCACAGCGAAAGTATGGGGTTTAGCAATCGGATGCCTGTAAACGTGACGAAAATACCAGATGTTGTGGTTTGAGGTTGACATGCACCATAGACAGCGGT
>Ga0335072_10005645_pt1 | contig 18416 bp, 15 predicted proteins | sample Lox_Sample_21_FD_206725 | JGI IMG/M metagenome (GOLD analysis project Ga0335072, IMG submission 206725) | Soil microbial communities from Loxahatchee National Wildlife Refuge, Florida, United States - Lox_Sample_2.1 | ecosystem: Environmental > Terrestrial > Soil > Wetlands | place: USA... | reverse complement strand
ACAGAAAGTCGTCGCCGTGGCCGTGGCGATTACGGGCATTGCGCTGACCATTGGCATGCTGGGAAGCAAGTCCGTCCTGCACCTCGATAGTTATGGGCTTTTGGCCGCCGTACTCGCGTCTTTCTCATTCGCTTTCTACAATGTGGGCGGACATCGCATCCTTCTGCATCACGACCGTTGGCGAGTGCTGGTCTGGACACTGGTCTCAGCGTCGGTTTTCTGGCTTCTCGTCAATCCGCCCTGGAAGCTGATCGCGTCGCACTATACTTCCTCGCAATGGGCCTTCCTCTTCTTGTTTTCAATGATCTCGGTCCTGGGAGCTTTCTCATTCTACTTTTTGGGCTTGCAGTATCTTGAGCCCTCACGAGCGATCATCGCAAGCTGCCTGGAGCCGGTGTTCTCGATTGTGCTTGCGGCTGCCGCATTAGGCGAAGGACTGCGCCCGATTCAGGTCCTGGGTATCGTATTCGTATTGTCGGCGATCGTGATCGTGCAATTGCCGGGGCGCAATGTGGGTAAACAGCCAGTCTTCGTCGATCCGATTGAGTGAGGCGGGCTCGCGAGCAGATTACTAGCACATTACTTCGGTTTGCCCCTCTGACAATCGATTGACACCCAGGGAAATGGCGCTTGCTAGTCTTGGCCTGACGAACCACGTAACAGGAGGCCAGGAAAATGCGCATTCCTCTCTTGCTGGCATTTCTCTTCGCGACGCTGACGCCGTGCTTTGCACATCACACCGCGGTGGTCGTGAATAAAGAGAATGCGACCGGCAACATAAGTTCCGCTCATCTCGCCAAGATCATCCGCGGCGAGATCAAGAAATGGCCGGATGGAAAAAATATTGTGCTGGTCCTGCATCGCGACTCTGCCAGTGAAGACGAGACCCTGGAGCGTCTAAACAAGATGTCGGCGGCCGAATGGAAGGCGTTTCTGACCACACGCAGGGAATCAATTCTCTTTGTGGAGAGCGATGCCGATGTGCTCAGGACCGTTGAGGCTGAGCCGGGTGCGATTGGATTGATTGAAGTCCGCTCGCTCGACAACAGCGTGACCCTGGTACACGTGGATGGCAAGTTGCCGATGGAGTACGGGTACCTGCCGCATTAGGCCCCCGGCGGTGGAATAGTTCTGCTCAAAAGATGGAAGTAGCGCCGCGCCTTCTTGACGTCGTGCGCAATTTGCTCGCGCAGAGCCTCAATCGAAGGAAATTTAATCTCGTCGCGCAGACGATCGAGAAAGCAGATCTCCACTTCCGTTTCCGGGGTCAATTCGATCGCGTGGAAGTTCAGCAGATGAGTTTCAATCGCAAAAAGTTCCGTGCCGAAGGTCGGACGATTCCCCACATTGGTAACCGACTCGAAGCGATGCTGAGCGACGCGCGTGCACGTGATGTAAACCCCGTCGGCGGGAACGAGTTCCTCATAGCGCGTCAGGTTGATGGTGGGCACGGTGTACTTTGAGCCGTAGCCACGACCGCGGCCCGGAGCACTCAAGATGCAGAATGGCCGGGCCAGCAGATGACGGGCGCGGCTGACACGGCCATCGCGGATCAATTTTCTGATATGGCTGCTGGAAACCGGTTCTCCGCGCAGCGTCATCTCGGGATAAACCTTCACCTCGAAGCCCATCTCGCGACCGAATTCCGATAACAGGTCGGTATCGCCGGAAGCTTTGTGTCCAAAACGAAAATTGAAACCTTCGTGCACTTCGCGCGCGCGCAGCTTGTTTTTCAGAATCTGTTCGGCAAATTCTCGCGGCGACATCAGCGAGAGATCCCGACCGAAAGGCAGCAGCAGAACAGCATCGACACCGGTCTGTTCGAGCAGACGCAGTTTCTCGGGAGTAGGAGTCAGAAGCTTCATGCCCGATTCGGGGCGGAGAATGCGCGCTGGATGCGGCTCAAAGCTGACAGCCACGGACTTTGCTCCGCCCTGCCGAGATCGAGTGACGATTTCGCACAACACGTGAGCATGCGCCCGGTGCACGCCATCGAAGTTGCCCACTGTGACCAGCGTCGGGCCGAAGTCTGCGGGAATGTTGTCGAGTGAGCGAAAAATCTTCATGAATGAAAATACCTAACCGCCGGAACCCCTCGGGACGCCGAGAAAAGAATCCGTTAGGTGAATCTGTTTCCTTCGAATTTCTCGGCGCTCTCGGCGTGCTTGGCGGTGAGAGCTGTCGCCCGTGTTGGCTAAATCTCAAATTCCAATTTCAATCCGTCGTGCGCCAGCCGCACGTTTCGGGGCAGAGTCGCGTTCGTCGCTTCGTGCGGCAAATCGTGACAAATGTGGGTGAAGAAGGCACGCTTGGGTTTCAGCCTGTCGACGATTTCGAGCGAGTTCTTCACCGTCGAGTGAGTCGGGTGCGGTTTGTGCCGCAGAGCATCAAGGAACAGAATGTCCAAATCTTCCAGTTGATGCAACGATGACTCGGGAATCTCGCTGTGGTCAGTCAAATACGCAGATGAGCCGAAACGATAGCCATAGATCTGAGTTTCGCCGTGAATCAGAATCACAGGATCAAATTTCACCCCAAAAACATCCACCGCTCCGTCGATCGGGCGCAATTCGAGCAGCGGCAAGCCGCCAAATTTATAGTCAGCGTCAAAAATGTAGGTAAACATTCTGCGCAGGAATGCGGCTGCATCCGGCCGAGCGTAGAGCGGCAGTTTGTTCGGCTTGTGGCAATAACTCAGCGGACGCAGATCGTCGATGCCGAGTATGTGGTCGGCATGAGTATGGGTGTAGAGCACGGCATCAACACGCGTGATGTTCTCACGAATAGCCTGAGTATAAAAGTCGGGCGTAGTGTCGATGAGAACGACCTTGCCGCCGTACTGGAGCATAATCGACGGACGCGTGCGGCGGTCGTGGGGATCGCTGGAATGACAGACGGCGCAGTTGCATCCCAGCGTGGGCACGCCCATCGACGTCCCACTGCCGAGCACGGTCAATGTAGCTTTCATCTTCTCGCTTTCATTTGCCGCCGGTTCCGGTAGCAGGTCCTGCTTGCGGCGGTCGCGCCAGTGCGTTGGTAACCTCGACATACGCCATGCGCAGTTCGTACAGACTATTTTGCAGGAAATTTTCTTCCACCCGAGTGAGGTTGCCTTTGGTCTTTTCCCCGATCAAGCTGAGCGTATCGACGGTCTGCCGCGCGCCGATGATATCAATTTGGGGCTGCTTTCCTTGTTCGCGCATCAGGCCGAGCTGCAGCATGGCCGTCATGTAAAGCGAAGCCAGAAAGCGCTCGAAAGTCATCTCGAATTCTTTTGCCGACCGACCGCTGAGTTCCACCTCAGAATCGAGATCTTTGGAGGACTGCCGATACGCGGCGGCTTGAGCGTCCTGCTCCGCCATCGTGGGCGGCGGGGGAGTTTCGCGATCGAGCGGTGGTTCGGCATGCTCTGGCGCCGAAGGAGCACTCTCAGCCCGCGGCGGCGGTGTTGCCGAGGCTACGGGCTTGGGAACTTCGATGTCTTCGGCAACCTCTTTCCGTAATTCGCCGTCCGCGGTGAAAAGCCGCCGGTCGTTCACTCTGAACCGGGATTCTTCCTGTTTCTTTTCAGCCATGAGTCATTCCTCAAGACAAAATGTGTAAATCTTTAGTATTAAACCTCGCAAGTCGCGCGATCACGCCGGGCGCTGCTCGAGCGTGGGATGCTCTCGAGCGAGCAACTCATCGCCGAGCGGCAGCTGAACGATGGTTGCTTTGCAACTGGAGATGGTAACTTCCCGGCCGGGAATGCCAACCTCACGCCGGACATAGCCGAGCGCAACCGTTTTCTCGGAGCCCACGAAGGCAACTGTGGCTGCGCTCGTGATCTCGCCGACTTCCTTTTCGCCCGCAATCACTTTCGTACCCGCCGGCACAGCTACGGATCCATCCACCAAAAATCCGCCGAATTTGCGGTGCACCGCGCCTCGCGAGTGTATGCGCTCGACGATCTCCTGTCCGATGTAGCATCCCTTATTAAAATTCAAAGCTCGGGCCTGCTCGGTTTCCTGCGGAAGATCGCGCTCGCGAACATCGACGCCATAGCGCGGGATGCCGGAAACGATCCGATCGAGCTCCAGCGCCTCCCAACCCACGGGCTTCGCACCGGCGGCGATCAGAGCCTGCCAAAGCTTGAGAGCATCCTGCGGAGCCACCCAGATCTCGTACGATTCGCGCCGCGTGTCTTCCCCACGAACCACGGTGCACTGCACGCACCCGCATTCGCATTGGCATTTAGGCGTGGCGAGTTCGAGCGGCTGCATTTCGGGAACAGCAAGTCCGGCCGCCTCGAGAACGGCACGCGATTTTGACCCACGGAGGCCGAGCGCGGTCACGTGCTCGCCCACTCTGGTGATTAATACATCGTCCATGATGATGTAGTGATCGAAGTTGGCGATTATGTTTTCCAATTGACACGCGTCGGTGTCGACCAGGATGTCCTCGCCGCGGTCATAGGCATAAAGATCGCCGAGAATCCGTCCCTGTGGGTTGAGCAGAAATGCATAGACGCCGCGGCCAAGGGCGAGATCTCGAATGTTATTTGTGACCATGCCGTTGAGCCAGCGAACTCGGTCCGCGCCGGTCAACGCAACTTTTTCACGATAGCCCAGGTCATATATAACGCAGTCATTCCGCAGCAGCAGGAATTCCTGCTGCGGGTCAGAGAAGGACGCAGCCGAGGTTGCGCCGCGATATTCGCCGACGCGTTTCGCCCCTAGTGCTTGACCGTAAGTCTGGAGTGCGGTCAATCCCATAGCTATAGTTTGATTATAGCGATTGTGTTAAGGTTCCTGCCCGGGACGAGAAAGACGATCAAAGATGGTTCCGCAAAAGCCGCCGACGAAACGAATTGCCGTGATTCCGGGAGACGGGATCGGCAAGGAAGTCATTCCTCCGGCAGTCAAGGCGATGCAAGCTACAGGCGCTACGGTAAAGCTGACGGAATTCGATTGGGGCGCCGATCGCTATTTGCGCGATGGAACGACGGTCCCGACCGACGGCTTCGCCATGCTGGCAAGGGATTTCGACGCGATCCTGGTTGGAGCTTTCGGCGATCCGCGCGCGAAAACCAACATCCACGCCAAGGAAATCCTGCTCGGCATGCGCTTCAAGATGGACCTGTATGCGAATGTGCGCCCGGTGCGCTTGCTTGATGCGGCGCTGTGCCCACTGAAGGGAATCGAACCGAGAGACGTCGACTTCGTGGTGCTGCGCGAGAATACTGAGGGCGTTTACACGGATGCGGGAGGGGTTTTCAAGCAAGGCACGCCGGATGAGATCGCGACGCAGGAAGACATCAACACGCGTAAAGGAGTCGAGCGCATTATTCGCTATGCCTTCGAATATTGCAGGAGACACAAAAAACTTGACGGCTCGCCACGAAACAAAGTCCTGATGTGCGACAAATCCAATGCCATGACTCACGCCGGCTCGCTTTGGCAGCGCACATTCAAAGAAGTCGGCGGCGAGTATCCGGAGATCACGGCACAACACGCGTACGTCGACGCGTTGTGTATGCAGATGGTGCGCGATCCGCGCCAGTTCGACGTGATCGTCACGAACAATATGTTTGGCGACATCCTCACCGATCTTGCGGCGGCCTTGCAGGGCGGACTGGGCATGGCGGCGAGCGGGAATATTCACCCGGGAAGAACTTCGATGTTCGAGCCGGTGCATGGCTCGGCACCGCCGATTGCAGGCAAGAATCTGGCCAATCCCTTTGGCGCGATTCTGACGGCAGCCATGATGCTGCGCCATTTGGAGTTCGCGACCGAAGCGGACAAGATCGAAGCCGCCGTGCTCGAAGCAGTGCGGGAGAAAAAAACTACACCGGATATCGGCGGAACACTGGGGACGCGAGAGGCGGGCGAGTGGGTGGCATTGCTAATCCAGAGTCAGCCAAGCGAATAGAACTTGGCATAACATTCAGCGCTCATCCGGCGCGATGCTGTATCCACCAATGAGCGTTTCGCCATCGTTGTACACCCAATCGCCAATTTCGGAAGCACGTAGCGTCACCTTGTCCCCTTCCCGAACATTCTGGACATTCACGGGAGCATTGCCAAGACTTCCGTTTATAGCTCCGTCGACTATCGATGAAACCGACACCCACATCCATTCCTGACTGTCGCCGTCTATGAAGTGAGCTTTGACCGAGAAGCTCTGCTCCGCGCAGCGGTGTTCGAAGGCCCAGACAAATTCGGGCCACCGCCGACGGGCCTCGGCAACCGCCGCAATCAAGCGGGGGTCGTTGTCCGCAATGGCGGCCACAGGTGGGCTTCCCCAGCGCTCGAGTTCTTCGAGGGGTCGGTCACTGCGCAAAGCCTTAATTACTTCGGAATCGTAAGGGCGCATCTGACCGGTTTCGGGTATGTAGATTCCGAGGCAGTTCTCATCCACAAACTCCGCCGCAAGGTGCGCCATACGCCGATAGCATCCGTGCTTCTGTTTCCTTCTAGGATCTTTCGGGCTCATAAGGTCTATCGTGAGGAATGCCTTGTGCTCACGAACGACTTTCTTCTGCCTCTCCTCAGGAAACTCCGCGATTGCCTGCTCCAAGTACTGTTCCGGACAATACTTTCTCCCGGCATTCGTGACCATGAGCACTATTCCCTCGAATTTCACAAAACAGATCGGCGGCTTATAGACAATGTGCTCGTTGAGGTCCTTTCGCGGCTCTCGTCCCCAAGCGCGTACAACTGCGGAATTGATCTTTTGATCAGTGAGCGTGGCTTTAGTTCGGAGGTTTAGAACGACAGAGATCAGAGGCGGAGGGTCAGGTCGAATTCCCAAGCCTGCCCTGATTGTGTTCAACAGAGACATTGGGACCCCCCAGAGGTTCAGCCATTTTAATCGCCTGTTCGCAAAGCGCAAGGCTCACGTCCGTCGTCCCACCAGCAGCGCCAGTTCCCGCCACTTCCAGTGGCAATCCACATCCACGAATCCGATTTCGCGCAGCCAGCCCAATTGCGTTTCGACATCCAGCAGCTTGTTCGAGGGATCCTCAGTCTCCAGCGTATATCCGATCCCGTGCAGAAACTCTTCGTGCAACCGCGGCGTGGGCGAGGCCACGTGCTCCAGGTTGCAGAACACACCGCCGGGATTGAGCAGACGGTAGATCTCGCCATACAGCGACCGTTTCCGCTTGTGAACAAGGTGATGAATGGCGAAACTGGAGATGACAGCATCAACTCACCCAGCGCAGGCAGAGGCTCGTCCAGATTGTGCTCAATCACCCGCACCCGTGAATCCGTGGCGAAACGCTGGCGAACCGCTTCCAGCATGGCGGGCGAGAAATCGACAGCGACGGCTTCCACTTCTGGAAGCTCCCGCAGCCGATTCCACACCAGTGCCAATAGACGACCATCGCCGGTACCGAGATCGAGAATTCGCCCGGAATTCGGAGGGATGAACTCCAACAAAGCTGCTTCGCCCTCCTGGCGGTGGGAAATCGAATCGGCCCGTTCGAGATAGTCCTTCACGTGCTCATGTGAAGTCCAGAGATTGACGGGGTTGGAAGCGTTCATGAGGTAAAGTATAGGGAACACGTAGACTCAGAATTCGTGAATAAAATGGGGTTGTCACTTATCAGGGTTGCACGGCTGCTTTTGGCGGTTCTACTGTACTTCTCTCTCTGGATTCCATTGCCGGCCATAGGGCAAGAATCGCCACAGGCCGCTCGATCCGCGGAAAATGCTCCAGCCGGCAAATCGCAGGCTGACGATCAGAGTGCGCCTCCCGCGAAGGATCAAAATAAAGATCCCGACAAGGGCGAAGTGAAGATCACGCCACGCGAGGCCGAAGAACTTTTCCATTCGGTCGATGAGATTCTGGAGTTCGACAGCAAACAGACTGGCCTTCCCATTAAGAAGCAAGTCAAACGCAAGCTGACCAGCCGCGAAGAGGTCGTGTCCTATCTGACCAAGCATATGAACGACGAGGACACCAAGCGCCTTCGACGATCGGAACTCGTGCTGAAAAAATTCGGCCTGCTGCCGCGAAACTTCGACCTGGAAACCTTCCTGGTCGCGCTTCTGAAAGAGGAGATCGCAGGCTACTACGATCCGAAGACAAAAACCGTGAACCTGCTCGACTGGGTGCCCATCGAAGAACAGGAACCGGTGATGGCGCATGAGCTCACCCACGCGCTGCAAGATCAGTCCATCGGGCTGGAAAAATGGATGAAGCGCGGGGACAAGGATTTAGGCGAGATCAAGAAGGATCCCACGCCGATGGATATCGAAAACGACGAAATCGATGACGCGCGCGAGGCGGTGGTCGAGGGTCAGGCCCAGGCCATGATGTTTCAATACGCGATCTCGCCGACGGGACGGTCGATTGTCGATTCCCCTGCGCTGCTGGAAGCCATGGAAGAGGAGACACTGACCGGGACGCCCGGCACGAAGGTCTTCAATGAAGCTCCGATTTTTCTGAAAGAGTCGATGACTTTCCCCTACAGCTACGGCATGGAGTTTGTAGTCAGGTTGATGCAGAAATCCGGCAAAGACGAGGCGTTTGAGGGTTTGCTGAAAAATCCTCCGCATACCACACGCCAGATCATGCAGCCGGAGACTTATCTGTCCGGAGAAATGATTCCACCCATGCCGGTGGCCGACTTCAAACGCGATTTCAAGGATTATCAGAAGTTCGATATTGGCGCGATGGGCGAGTTCGATGTCGATGTGTTGATCGAGCAGTATGCGGGCAAGAAGCGTGCCAAGGAGATGTATCCTTCATGGCGTGGCGGGTATTACTACGCCGCGAAGCCGAAGGCTGATCCCACGGCGCCGCTCGGACTTTTCTACGCGTCGCGCTGGTCGAGCGCGGAAAAGGCCGCGGAGTTCGCAGCCATCTATGCCGAATCGCTGCACCAGCGATACAGGTCGGTGGCTGAGGTTAGTGATCCGGACGAGCCACGATCGGCAACCGCAGGCGTAATGCGCAGGGCACAGGATGGTCCCGCTCCCCGGAGCGGCGACTCCAACGACAAAGACCATTCAAAACCCGAGACGCTCACGGGTCGGCATGTTTGGACCACCGAAGAAGGCAGCGTTGTGATTCAGCAACGTGGGAATACCGTGCTGGTCAGCGAGAGCCTCGACTCTACAACCACCCTGACCCTGGAAAAAGATGCATTGAAGAACTAGCATTCGCGTCGGAATGAGAGCCAAGCACGGCTTCATCGAAGGACACATGTGCGCGTCTTTTTCGAGCCGAAGTCTTGCACCACGGCGTGCGTTCAGTCACCTTCATGGAATTGGAGCCTTCAACGCCGGTCCTAGTCCCAATAGCGGAACCGGATCTCGCTGCGTTAGAGTCCCGCACCAAGTCCCAGGGAATGTGCTGTCTTCATTTCGCTCGGTTCGGGAATCGTGGCCCAGTTCTGGCCGCCATGGCTGGCGACATACATGGCAAGCTCCAGCCGGCTCCAGACACCCAATTTATCGAACGTGCTGCGAAGATGGTTTTTGATAACCTGCTCGGTCGTACCCACAATCCTGCCGATCTCGCGGTTGGTCAGGCCCTGCCAGACCAGCAGGGCAATCTGGATCTCCTTTTGCGTGAGGCGCTCGCGGGGGGTCATTGCGCCTTCCCCCTGGCGAACAGCGCAGTGGCGAGCTTCACACGCTTGCGCCCGTCACGAATGCCGGCCCGTAGGAATAGCGTTCTCAGGTGTTGCTTCACGGTGCGAGGGCTGATATTGAGCTGGCCCGCAATCTCTTTGTTGCTGCAGCCCTGCACCAGCAAACTCAATACTTGCTGATCGCGGGGGGTAACTTTGACGTGCTCCAGATCTAACATTTGATTTCGCCTCCTGGGACTCGGCTGAATCTCGCCGAACACAAGAGCACGAGCTTCGCCATTTATTCGCTCCAGTCCGGCAGACGCCTTAAGTCTCGCAGGCAGAATATGTTACGGCTCATAGAGTGGCCATTGACCGGCACATGGGTTGGGCTAGCCTGGTTCCAAATTGGGACAGCCGTCAGGTGTGATGCCTTAGCGAAGGGGGCTTTTTGAACCTGATCTTCGGCGCAAGCCCAAATGATGCAATAAGTCCAAGGGTAATGCCCTCTGGCGTCCCATAACCGTCGGCAAGGTCTTCCACATTTTCATTTGAGAACTTCGCGGTTCGACGCCGTTGGGTTTTGCACAGATTTCGATTCGTCAAAGTTTCAACCGTGCAAATAAACCGGGCTCTCATCTCCGGGAAAATTAAGCCCTCCAAGATGCATTTTCTTGCGGGTTACCTCAGTCACCGCGGACCGGGGAGTCGGAAACGAACTTCTCAAGAGTCCTGCCAAACGTGGCAACTGCCCGCGCGCTATCGCAAGCCGTTGAAAAATTTGAGGCGAATGACAGGCACTCCCCATTCATGCATAAACAGCAGAGAGGGCTAACCTTCATGATGTTTCGCGAAAATCTGATCTTGGTACCGAACATGCACTAAAATCAGGTGAATATCCGCGCGAGGATCGCCGCGCGTTCCGGACCATCTCTTTTGGCAGAAAACGAAACGGTGTCGGGGAAAAAAGCAAAGGCAGCCTTCGACGAGCAGACCCTTGCCAGAGTACTGGAGGCAGCCTACGTATTGCAGGAGCACAACCGCGAGCGTCGGCCACAGCAGCAGGCTGGCCCGCCCGGGGACTCCGCGCGCCCCGACTCACTGGGGCAATCAGGCGCGGCAGCATCGTTGATTCCTCCGGTGGCAGCACTCCAGACGCCGACGCGAAGTGCATCAGCGAATACGACCGCGACGCCAGATTTCACTCGGGTGCTGAGTCAGATTGTTGAGACCCAGCAGCGCATTCAGGCTGAACACCTGGATATGGAACGGGCCCTGCCATTGATCGCCGAACAAGCCATGCGGATCGCCCAGGCCGACGGCGCCGGGATCGGCATTCTGGAGAATGGGAAACTCCATTATCGGGCTGCGGCCGGAAGCATGGCTCTCGCGGGCGGCACTGAAGTTCTCATGGAGAAGGCACTATGCGCCGCTTGCCTGCGCATCGGGCAGGTGATCCGATGCGGCACGGTGAATTTAGAGTTTCTTGTGGATGCGGACGAGTGCGCGCGCCGTGGAATTGAATCCCTCATCGCGGCGCCGGTTTATCAGTCTGGGTCTGTGGCCGGGGCCCTCGAACTCTATTATGCAAATCCACAGTCCTTCACCGAACCCGATGTTCACGCCTGTCAACTTATGGCCGGATTAGCGGGGGAAGTGCTGGCGCGCAGCGAAGGACTGGCATCCAGAAAATCGCTGGCGGCCGAACGCGCTGCCATGCGGGAAGCGCTCGAGAAATTAAAGCCCAACCTGGAAGCTTTGGTCGAACCGAATCGAGCGCAACAACTCTCGGCTGGTCCGAGCCTCCCGGCCGCAATTTCCCCGAACCCTATCCCCACCCACTCGCTGGCTTCCAGCTGCGGGAAATGCGGTAATGCGCTGCTTCCTGAGGAACAGTTTTGCGGGAAATGCGGAATGCCGCGCACCAGCGAGCCCGAGGGTCCCAGCATGCAGAGTAAGGTTGCATTGCTCTGGCAGATGCAGGAGGAGAGAAATAAGGCCGGCGGCCGCAACGCGCCGAACGGAACGGCTCATCCCTCTGCCTCTGTCGGTCCTTTCCGTCCATTCACGCCAGAAGATCTTTCAGAGACAGCAGCGCCGGAATTCAATGCACAGTTCGCCTGGCCCGAACACGAAGGTTTGTTGCATGAAAGTGAAAGCCGGGCAAACGAGGGTGAGTCTCCATCGCACATGGCCGAAGCACACGTCGTGTTTGAGGAGGACCACCAGGAGAGTCAGGCTGTCGAGACTAACCACGCGGCTTTGAGCGAGACGGCACTGGTAAAGGTCCCGCCTCGGCCGAATTGGACTTCGGCGGCGGCTGCGCGAGAGTTTCTGGAGCGAGTGTCCCGCCAAAACCGCAACAACGCTGTAATCCGTTTCCTCAAGATGCGGCGCGGCGACGTTTATCTTGCGCTTGCCATCATTCTGGCCGCCTGCGTTATCCGCTGGGGAGTCTGGTCCGACAAACCAGCTATGGTGCCGGCCACTCCGGTTGCCGCAAGCCACCACAGTGTCTATACGGATCTTTCATTCTTTGACCGCATGCTCATCAAACTCGGCTTGGCGGACCCTCCCGACCCGCCCGTGTACAGGGGAAATCCCGACACCAAAGTATGGGTCGACGTGCCCACCGCGCTCTATTACTGCCCCGGTGCTGACCTCTACGGGAAAACCCCGAAGGGCAAGATGACCACCCAACGTGACGCCCAGCTTGATCAGTTCGAACCCGCATACCGCAAGGCCTGCAATTAGCACTCCCGCGGGTCGAATCTTTCGTTGAATCTGTCTTGACAACCTCTCGGGATCGGGTGAAATCATACTGACCTACTGCCTCGTCACATCGATAGAACTCGTAGGAGGTAATGCGTTGACTCCTAAAAGCGATGAGTCCGGAAAATCGGCCACTCTGCCTGCCCCGGAACTGAACCCATTGCTGAATCCAATTTTGAACAAGCATTTGGGTCGGTGGGCGGAAGTTTATTTCACGAACCCCCCGGAAAAACGCGACCAGGCTGTGCTGCGTCTCTTGCGCGAACTGGAGGACGCGGGGGCCGAAGCCCCAGCGGTGTCATTGTTTCAGGCGCGGAGCAAGTTGCGAAGTACGGTGATAACTGCGCCTGAAGGGCGCGGCGTAACGTGCGGCGAGTGTGGGTTCGAGAATGACTCCCGTCAAAGATTCTGCGGCGACTGCGGAGCACCGCTGGCGGCGGTTGTGGCCGGCATCTCGGATAACCCGAAGTCGAGCGAGCACGAGCCCCCTGCGACGGAGCGCGCAACATTCGATCTCGCTCCACAGTTCGGTTCCATTCTCCACCTCAGCGATCCCCTTCCGGAGTCCCGGCGGCACGAAGCCAGTACCAGCCGGTTAGAAGTAGAGGATAATGCTGGCGAGCCTTCGCCGGAGCAAGAGGCGGGTTCGGAGCCGCTAGGACTCTCTCACCGGATTCTCATCGGTGCGGCGTTGGCGGTCATCATTGGCGGTTTGGCTTACATGGTGTGGCGGGGTGGTCAAGCCGCCCCAGGGAGATCTATGTTCCCCCAGCAGGCTCCCACGGCTACGACAAACCAGGCGAGTCCTGCGCAGCCAGCAGTGCAAATCCCAAGTTCTCCTCAATCTGCGCCTGCTCCAGTACCCGCAGTCGAATCGAACGCGAGGCCACAGAATGCAGCTCAACCTCCATCACCCGAGAGCAAAAGATCGGCGACTCCGGGCAGTTCGGAGATCCCTTCCGCCAACGGAAGTCAGGAACTCGCCCAGGCGCTCGATCTACTGAATGGAGTGGGCAGGGAGCGCGACAGCACACAGGCGTCCGTGTGGCTTTGGAAAGCAGTGGAAAAGAGGAATACCCACGCGACGGTCTTGCTGGCGGGACTGTATCTGCGTGGCGACGGTGTACAAAAGAACTGTGATCAGGGGCGTATTTTGCTCGACGCCGCTGCGATTAAAGGAAGCAAAGACGCGGCCGCTCTTTTGCAGAATCTGCAGGCGTTTGGATGTCAGTAGAGGATAAAGATTCAAGCGTTCGAATGGACAAAGATTACTGTGTCTGAATCGGCCGGGGATGCAAAGCATTTCACTCGAATCCGGTCAGGCGCAAGAAATTACAAAAAACACCTTGGATAGTGACTCGATATGAGGTATTTTGCGAGCATCAAAAACCGGACCATGGCCCGGTTTCCGTCAAGCCTAGTTCTGCCGGAATACTACTTTCATTCATGACTTCCGCAATCGATCGCAGGTGAAAGAAGTATCAGAGAGGATCCAGCCGTGAACTCTCGTGTTTGTCTGTGCCTCTTGGTCTCGTTTTTCTGCGTCAGCAGCAATTTGATCGCGCGTGACGGCGCGACGCCCACAGCAGTTCCTTCGAAAGCTCCCTTGGCTGGCGCGGCTTCTACCGCCGCGCCCTCGAATGCTTCGAGTGCTGACGCTTCGCCTGCAACCTTCTCACGGGTCGTGATCCCGGGCTCACAGCGATCCTTTCTTCGGATGGCGGCGATCAGCCAGCAAATTGCGCCGGAAGAACTGCTTCCGCTTCTGAGCCGGAATGTTTTTATGCTGGGGTACGAGAACTCCAGTCGACCCACGGAGTTCCTCGTTCTTTTGCGGCGCTACGTCGTTCAGGCCAGAGAGCTGGGAGCGTTGGCGGCGAGTACAGGCATGGACATCCGTGTATCGAATTGCGAGGATGCGAGCCCGCTGCTGCGTATTCTAGGTTTTCGAGTTGGCGGCCACTGCGGAGCGCCCGACGCATTCCTGTCGACCGAGGACCCCCAGAAGGCCTTTGTCACAATTGATTCCGGATTTCCCTTGCCGGCGCTGGAGCGAGCGTTGCAGGGTGGTAAACCGTTTGAGTATGCATTTTCTTCTTCTCAAGTCCCGGCGCTTTTCGTGGAAAGGGACTGGACCGCGGCAGACGTCAAGCGCATTCGAACCAACAGGGCTGACCTGCTCGATACAATCTTGAACGACTCTGCCGTGGCGCGGCTTTATTGGGCGCTGTCGCGACTTGATCCCGATACCAGCAGATTCTTGCAGCAATCCATCGGCATTCAAAGACTTCTTCCCTACGCCGCCGTCCTCGATTTTTACGGCAGGGAAATCTGCGTGAGCGGTGGGCGAGTCCTCGTTCCGGGAGGGAACCGCGCTGAATCTGCCTGGAAAGACCTGGTGGGAGCGAGTCCGGCATCGCCGGCTAATTTCGTGATGAGATTGCTTGCCAAGGACAAGGGCTGGCTGGCAGCGTATTTCGACGTGCTTTCGCGGACAAATGGAGTCCAGAGGTCCTACTTTACCGATCCCCAACGATTACGATTCTTTTACGACGCCTTACGCGCTCCGGACCCTTCCAGTCCCGCGACCGTGGGTTCTTTCAGGCCTGCCCCGGCATTGCTTCAAATCGTAACTCGCCTTCGATTGGATCACGGTGAACCTCTTATTCCGGGCAATCTTGCCGTGTGGAGAAACATTCTATTCCAAGGGCCGGATGCTGGACTGGTGCGAAAGTGGACGCGGACCAGGGCTCTGAATAGCCCGGACCAGCTCATACAAATCATGTTCGCACTCTCGCGGGCTCCAATCGCCGAGCCCTTGCACATCTACATGGCGATCTCCGAAATCGATGGCAGGCGACTGGAGGGAAACCGCCTGAAGCCGGAAACAGTTCAGCTGTTGGCGAAAAAATTCGCGGAATTCGGCGATCAATACCCCATCTTTTCGGAGTTCCCGGAATTAAGCGACAAGTCTATTGCCGAATTCTTTGAAGTAGCGGAACCCCTCAACAGCGCGTCAGAGGAGATGCGAGCTAACGCGCTCGGCCTATTCCAGGCCAACATCGGCATCTGGCAGATACTTGCCCGGCAGAGACAGATCTCGGAGGCGCGCCTGGACGAGTCGTGGCAGCAAGTGCTGAAACCTTTCGCCAGAATCAGATCCGCCGCGCAGCTCTATGACGCTGGACGAACTTCTCTGGGCGAGACGTTGCGGTTTTCGACTGGCAAGCCCAGTATTTCGCAAAATGAGATCATCGAGCTCCTGGCGGGGCCAAACCTGAGCAGCAAGGATGCGAAGCAGATGCAGCAGGCTGAGGCGGATCGAATTCGGTCTGTCTTGAATGATCAGAGGCTGGTTTCGCTGGACACACTCTTCATCGTCGGGGACGCGCTCTCTGAGAAAGAACGCGGAAAAGAACCTGCAGAATATGTCCTCGCTCTGGCCAACGAGACCCGGGGATTTGAGATGCCCAGGCCCATTTTCACGAACGGCGAGAGAACGGAATGGGCCGCGGGAATTTATAACAATCACCACACAGACGTACAAATGCGCGCCGACGTGGAGAAAGTTCTGAAATCTTCGAGCGCTTCGCACGCGCAGATCGAGGATGCTCGAGGACAGCTGGCTTCGTTTCTGAGAGACACGTTGGTGGGTTTGAACTACGCCTATTATGAACCCCCGGGTGCGCAGGCTCTGCACAATAATCCGTTATTCGTTCGTTCCCACGACTTTGCCTGCGAAACACTGAGAGGTCTGGATTCGGTGTGGCGCGCGCCCGTGGTACTCGGGCAAGGCTCTCCAGCCGGAGGAGGCGCGCATTTCGTCGGCTCATTAGCGGACCTTCCGTACGCGCTGGCGGAGGTTGAGCAGGATTTCATTTCGCCGGACAACACCCAGGCGCTCATTTGGGACCAGTTAGTGCCGGAAGTCATCACCGCCGCAATTCTTCCGCGTTGGTGGCATGTCAGCCCGCTGGAGCTCCACGCCGTTGCTCTCTATCAACGGAGCGGAGAAGAACTCCTCACGGCATCGGAAAAAGATGAGGCTCTGCGAAGCGAAGTGATGTCTATTCTGTCGGAGCGGCTTCTGCCTCCTCAGTCCTGGAATGTCGAGCAAGGTCTACGCGCCGGCCGCATTTCAGAAATTCTTCCTCAAATGATGCCGGCCGACACCTTTTATCTGGCGGTGGAATTCCAACGCAGATTCTCTCAGCAATTTAGCGCAGTGGGAAGCGCCGCGCAGGAACTGTCAGAACTTCTGCGTCAGCATCAGGATCAGGTCAGCTGGAATCGCATCTCCCGCGATTTTGGTACCCCGCATCCTAGCATGGCTGAGAATTACGGCCTCGAACTGCTCAATGTCACGCCCATGCCGCCGCTGTCGGGAGATGCAAGTCGTTTCATGGCGGAATCGTGGGACTCACCCAACCTATTTTGGGCCCGTTTGGCCGACGAAGCGGGGTATTCCCCCGTGCTGCTGAATCGTCTCGTGCCCGAACTTACGCTGGTGATGGTGAAGAAGATCTTCGCTACTGATCTTGAGGATTGGCCCGCACTTCTTCGTGCCATGCACGAGACGGGAGCGGATTTTCAGGAGGGTAAACTGACATCGACAGCACGAATCAGTGCTGCCCTGCATTGAAATGTTCTTCACCGCCGATGTGCTGAATTTATCAACCAGGTGCCGGACCGCAGACTAGGATTTCGGATCATGATAGCGAGAAGATTTCTGTTGCCGATTTTGATCGCGTTGAGTTTACTCATCGCGGAAGATAACACCACTCACGCCCAGCAGAACCCCGCGATCCATGTCGTGATCAACATGGTCCAGTTGAACGTCGCGGTCACCGATAAGAATGGAAACTACGTGACCGGCCTCAAGCCCGAGGACTTCAAGATCGTCGAAGATGGAATTGTGGAAAAAGCGGCGACCTTCGGCGAGGGTAACCAACCAGCCCGCATTCTCAGCGATTCGCCCCCGACCCCTGCAACAGACGACAGCTCAAGTGGTGCGGCCGAGCACGCGGACGGAACAACACCTCCAAATTTCGAAGAGATGATAAGCGGAGCTCAGGTCTACATCCTTTTTGATACCAGCGACTATATGTATCGTGGCTTCGTCTTTGCGCAGGACGCGATCAGTGAATTCGTCCGCTCGCTAGATACGGCGGATAAGATTGCTTTCTATTCTTACAGCCGCGATCTCAACCGCTCCGCCCCTCTCACCGCAGATCGATCACAGGTGTTGCGGGCAGTGCGCTCGACGATCGCTGGAGACGAGGCGGCCCTATACAACGGCCTCTTGCTGACTCTGAAAGATGCGTCGCAAAACAAGGGACGGAAAGTCGTGGTGGTGTTTTCCAACGGTCCGGATACCTCGAGCGTCGTCCCCCCTGAAGATGTCGCCGAATTTGCCCAGTCTGCCGGAGTATCGATTTATATGATCAGTACGCAGAAGGCAAAATTGGAACCAGTTTCTACCGTCGTCTTCGACCGAATGACCGCAGCAACCGGCGGGAAAGCCTACTTCGCGAAGGACTGGAAAGACGAGCACCAGGCATTTGCTTCCATTCGTGACGATTTGGCTCACCTGTATTCACTAAGCTACTATCCGAAAGCGAATCCGAACACTGGATGGCGTGCAATTACAGTTGATCTCGTGGGTGATCGATTCAAGAAATGCCGAGTGCGAACGCGCAAAGGTTACCGCCCTCTACCAGTGCGGTTCTCCCCCGACAACGAAAGTACTTCGAGCGAACTCGAACACAAGTAAGATAGGAACGAGTGCAAGTGTCCGGTACCCACGAGTGAGACTCACCAAAGATGTGAAGGCAGTCATTTTCGATTATGGGGAAGTACTTTGCCACGCCCCAACTCCGACCGAGATTGAGCGCTTAGCAGGTTTCTTCGGGATTACAGTCGACCAACTTGCCACCCTCTGGGAACGAAATCGAGGACTTTACGACCGCGGCGACCTAAGGCCAGAGATCTACTGGTCGATGCTCGCCCAGGATGCTGCTGTCGAGATCACGCCAAGCCACATTGAGCAAATCTGCGAACTCGATCTGACCATGTGGAGCAA
>Ga0335072_10005644_pt1 | contig 18417 bp, 15 predicted proteins | sample Lox_Sample_21_FD_206725 | JGI IMG/M metagenome (GOLD analysis project Ga0335072, IMG submission 206725) | Soil microbial communities from Loxahatchee National Wildlife Refuge, Florida, United States - Lox_Sample_2.1 | ecosystem: Environmental > Terrestrial > Soil > Wetlands | place: USA... | reverse complement strand
GGGGGGGGGGGCTTTGGGGGGGGGGGCTTTCGCGGGCGGGGCTTTCGGAGGCGGGGCGATGAGCGCGGCAGCGAGGCTGGTCAGCGTCAATCTGGCAGCTGTGATCGAGCAGGCCAGCGTCGGCTCAGACCCGTACCGTATCGATGCCGACGGTGCGCCTTACGTCCCGGCCGGCGACGGCGGCATCGTGCTCGGCCTCCGGCTCGGCGACGGCGTGTGGGAGCACGTCGGTGACCATGCAGCGCCGGGCGCCTGCCTGACGCACAGCGACCCTGCGGCCGGGTACGCGCTGTCGGCCCAGGCGTGCATCGGCAACGTGGTGACGGTCAGGACCGGCGCGGCCGCGGGGGAGCGGGGGATGGTCACCGGCAAGCGCGGCGAGGGTGGCCGGGTCATCGCCACGTTCGCCCAGCCAGTGCTCAGCCAGCTACGGCCAGGGGATCAGGTCGCGGTGCGCGGCCGCGGGCAGGGCGCGGCCGACCTGGTGCCGGGCGTCGTGCTCCGCAATATCGATCCTGACTTCCTGGCGTACCTCCCGGTCGAGGTGGCCGACGGCGTGGTGTCAGCGGGCGTCCGTGCGGTGGTGCCGAGCCGGGTGGCCGGCAACGGGATCGGCCGTCCGACGCCGATGTGGGACCTGGACCTGCAGCTGACGCCGGCCGGCGCCGCCGGATTCGGCGCCGCCGGCCTGAGGCTTGGCGACCTGGTCGCGATCACGGATATCGACGCCAGGTTCAACGCAGGGTACCGTCGAGGCTGGATGAGCGTCGGGCTGGTGGTGCATGGCGGCAGTCCGCAACCTGGCCACGGCCCGGGCGTTACCGTGATCCTTTGCGGTCCTGCCGACGCGATCGCGACGCACGTGGACGCCGCGAATCATCGCGGGCTGCGCGAGGAGACGGTGCTGGGGGTTGCTGGATGATCGCTGAGTACGGCTGGCGCCTGACGCTGAGGTCCGGTGCCAGGCCGGGGCGGCAGTGCCTGTCCTATCGGGTCCTGTCATATCCGGCCCCGGCATGTCCTGAGGAGTTGTTGTGATCTCCCATCAGTCACTGCCCGAAGTCGTGCGGTTGACCCTGCGGCGGCGCATTCTCAACAACGAGCTCACCGCGGGCGAGCGGCTCATCGAGGCCAATCTGGCAGCCGAGTTCGGCGTCAGCCGGACCACGCTGCGGTCCGCTCTCATGGAGCTCAAGAACGACCGGCTGGTGGAGTTCCTGCCGCGCCGGGGCTGCTCGGTGGCACGGATGTCACGAGCGGAGATAGCGGATGCCTGTTTCGCGCGTTACCTGCTCGAGTCGGGCGCGGCCTGCGAGGACCGGGCCGTCATCGACGACAGCCTGATCTCGTCGATGGAGAAGGAGCTCGACGCGATGGCCGAGTGCGTCGACGCTGCTGACCTGGCGGCGATTGTGGAATGTGACACGCGCCTGCATGGCCTGCTCGTGGAGGCCGGCGGCCGGGTCCGGCTGGCCGAGCTTTGGCATGCGCTCGACGGTCAGATGGGCGCTCTGATGCGGTCTTCCCTCGAGTTCCAGGGCGGCGACCTCTCCGAGGTCGTGACCAGGCACCGGACGCTGATCGAGGCAGTTCGCACGAAGGACAGAGTGCTCATGGCGGCGGCCATCAAGGAGCATTACCTGAACCCGCGATCGTTCCACGACAATGACGACCTCGGCTGAGGCGGGCATGCTGGGCGCAGCCCTCGCTGGCTTCCGTACCCCGCCGGCTCTCAATGCTGCCGCGCTCGATGACTACGAGGCCCTGTACGGCGCCTCGGTACTGGACCTGGACAAGGCGCTCGCCGCGGCGCCCGGGCCGGCTGACCTGATCGACCTGACGCATGGTGACACTCGTGCCTTCGTGCCGCCCGCAGCGGCCGCTGCCGACTTCGCCGACGCTGTAGCGGAGAACACCGAGGCTTACACCGCGTACCGCGGGAGCGCGAATGTGCGCTCTGTCGTGGCTCCCCGGCTGACGCGGCTGCTCGGCCGGCCAGTCGACGGCGCCAGTCAGGTCATCGTGACGCCGGGTACCCAGGGCGGCCTGTTCACCGCGCTGTCGGCGCTGATCTCGCCCGGCGACACCGTCGCCTTGCCGGACCCCGAGTACTTCATGAGCGAGCGGATCATCGCCTACCTTGGCGGCAAGGCGCTCCGGCTGCCGCTGAGCCAGGACGACCAGGGCCTGCTGTCGATCAGTCCGGGCGCGCTAGCCGCCGCCGCGACTGCTGACCTGCTCGTGCTCTCCCATCCCAATAACCCGACGGGCGGCGTCTACACGGCGAGGACCGCGCACTCGCTCGCCGAGATGGTGACCTCCGGCGGCATGCTGGCTGTCGTAGACCAGTTGTACTGCCGGCTGATCTTCACGGGTACGGAGTACCTCCATCTCAGTTCGCTGCCAGGCATGGCCGACCGCACGGTGACGCTGCTGGGACCGTCTAAGACCGAGTCCATGAGCGGCTACCGAGTCGGTGTCGCGGTCGGGCCCGCGCCGGTCATCGACGCCATGGAGCGGGTGCTCTCGCTCACCGCACTGCGGACGGGTGGTTACTCGCAGCAGGTGCTGCGTCACTGGATGGCGGAAGATGACACCTGGCTTGCCGATCGCACTGCCGCGCACGAGGCGATTCGCGACGACCTGGTGCGACGGCTGCAGGCAATTCCTGGTGTGTCTGTGGCGCCGTCAGCCGGCAGTTCTTATGTGTTCCCGAATGCCTCGTTGACCGCGGCGGGCAGCAACGATCATGACCTGGCGCTGGCGCTGAAGGCTGCAGGAGTCCTGGTCAGCCCTGGCTATCAGTTCGGTCCGTCCGGGCGGGGGCGGTTCAGGATCAACTTCTCCCAGGAGGCCGGCCGGCTGGCGCTGGCGGTGGACCGGATCGAGGCTGTTCTCCGGGGCTGAGGGCCGGCGGGCTCGCTAGCTCACGCCGATTTAGCCCGTTTTGCTCCGTCCGGGGGCCACGTTTCACGGCTTTCGGTCGCTTATTAGTCGGACTTGCCAGGTTCTGTCCGACCGAGATCCGTGAAATGTCGGCGGCTAACGTGATCCAGCGCCGACAGGCGCCGAATCCTCGTCCGCAAATCGACTAGTGGCTGCCCGGGCGGGGCGAGCGCAGGGCAGCGATCAGGTCGATCTCGACGTCGACGCCGGGCCGGAAGTCGATACCAGGGATCGTGGTGCGGGCGGGCCTCGCCGCACCGAAGGCCTCCGCGAATGCGGCGTCCATCTCGCTGAACATGCCAGCGTCCCGCGTGTATACGGTCGCCTTGATGACGTGATCGAAGTCGCTGCCGGCTGCGGCGAGCACTGCGGCCAGGTGGCTCAGCGCCTGTCTTGTCTGGGGACCGACGCCCTCCGGCACAACGCCCGTCGACGGGTCGAAGCCGATCTGGCCGGCGCAATAGACGATACCGTCGTGGACTACCGCGTGGACGTAGGCTCCCGCTGGCGGCCGGATCCCTGGCACGACAAATCTCTGCAGTTCCTCTGCCACTGGATCGTCCTCTCCGGCTCCTAGGTCGCGAGGCACAACGGTAATACACGGCCATTGCCAGCCAATGAAGCGCATGGCATCGCCTGGCGCGTGGAACTCGCGGACTCTCTATCTCTCCAGGTTCCGCGCTCACACGCGGTCTCACACGGTGTCACGACACGGTCTAGCTAGCCGACGCTCGTCGTGGCGTCCATCATGGAGGGAGAACCCCAATGCCGATGGTTACCGTGAAGGTCATTGAAGGCGTGTTCACGCCCGAGCAGAAACACGAGATGATCCGCAAGATCACTGACACCATGGTCGAGATCGAGGGCGAGAACCTCAGGCCGGTCACCTGGGTTCTGGTCGAGGAGGTCCACAGTGGTGACTGGGGTATCGCGGGGAACGGTCTCACCACGGCCGACGTACACGCACTGCAGGGGCAGCCGGCCACGGCCGGGGCGGGCTGAGGACCGCCTGCGGTGAGCCCGCGCGTGCGACTGCTCGGCCGGCCGTGCATCGAGAGCGAAGACGGGCAGCCGTGCGAGCCGCCGCGGGGGCGCAAGTCCTGGGCGCTGCTGGCCAGGGTGGCGCTGGCCGAACGGCCCCTCACGAGAGGCGAGCTGGCGTCGGAGCTGTTCGCCGACGCCGATGACCCGCTAGCGGCGCTGCGATGGTGCCTGGCCGACCTGCGCCGCTGCTGCAAGGACCCCCGGCTGCTGCGCGGAGATCCGGTACAGCTAGAGGCCGCATCGTTGGCGCTTGACGTGTGGGCGCTATGGGACGGCTCGCTCCCAGCTGCCGACATCGGCGGGGAGCTGCTTGCGGGCGTGGAGCCGCGTGGCTGTCCTGCGTTCGACATGTGGCTGACGCTGGCCCGCGGCCAGTGTGCGGCCCGATCGCGGGAGGAGCTGCACCAGGCGGCGGTGCGCCTGCTGGCAGCGGGTGACGCGGAGGGAGCCGCCGGGCTGGCCGGGCGGGCGGTGGCTCTCGACGTTCTGGACGAGGGCGCGCAGGAGTTGTTCCTGCGCGCTCTCGTCGCGGCTGGTCATCCGGCTCGCGCCGCCGCGTATCTCGCCTCGTGCGAGGCGGCTATGGCACGAGAAGGTGTGGTGCCGTCTCAGGCCCTGCGGGCAGCTGCGCTGCCGCCGTCGGCGTCCATGCCTGCCGGGGTGCGAACCGGCGTCGTGGCTAGGTCACTGCTGCAGGCCGGCACTGCGGCCCTGGACGCGGGTTCAGCTGACGCCGGCGTCGAGACCTTGCGACGAGCGGCCGATGAAGCCGGCCGGTCCGGTGACGCGCTGCTGCATGCGGATGTGCTGCGGGCTCTAGGGTCCGCGCTGGTGCACTCGGTGCGCGGGTTCGATGGCGAGGGAGCTGTGGTGTTGCACCGCGCTCTCGCGGCGGCCCGCACCGCCGGCAGTCAGGACCTGACCGCCGACATCCTGCGGGAGCTCGCATTCGTCGATCTGCAGGCAGGCCGGCACGCATCGGCCGCCCGGTCGTTGCAGGAGGCTATGGCGCTGGTCGATGCAGCCGGTGACCCGGCGCTGCGCGCCAGGGTCCTCGCCATCCGCGGCATGAACGACGCCGACCAGGGCCGTCACGACGTCGCGATCGGGTTCCTTCGTCAGTCCGCGCAGGCTGCGGAATCGGCGGCCAGCCGGCGGCAGCAAGCCTGGTCGACTGGCGTCATGGCGCGTTCACTTCTGCTGGCCGGGCAGGTCGGGGAAGCCCGCGCTGCGGCCGAGTGCAGCATGAGCCTGTGCGAGCAGGACCGGTGGAATGCCTTCCTGCCCTGGCCGCAGGCACTGCGAGCGCACTGCCTGGCCGCAGCCGGACGCTGGGACGAGGCCCGCGACGACGCTGAGCACGCGTTCGCGATGGCTTGCCAGCTAGGCGATCCATGCTGGGAAGGGCTTGCGGGCCGGGCGCTGGCCCTGGTGGCGCTGCATGCCGGCGACGCGGCCAGAGCTGGCGAATGGATAACAGAGGCGCGGCGCCGCTGCGACCGGGTACCCGATCGCTGGGTCTGGTTGTCCGGATTCGTAGCCCTCGGGCACCTGGAGATTGCAGCCCGCCAGGAACCCGGTCTGGTCGTGCCGCTGGCCCGCCGCCTGTATCAGCACGCCCTGAGGGCGGACCTGCCCGAGTTCATCGCCTGGGCGCTGATCTATCAAGCCGAAGCTGGCGACCTAACCGGCCTGGCCGTAGCGCGGGCGATCGCCGCCCGGGTCACCAATCCGGCGCTGCATGAGCGCGCCGCCGCGCTCGACCTTCTGAGCTGCTGAAGGCAGGACCTCAGGGCGGGGTTCTATCGCCGCCAGGACGGGCGGCGGTCGATCGCCGCGACGATGATCGCCGCGAAGATCACCGCCAGGATGAAGCCCGTCAGCAGTGAGTAGCGGTAGTGCAGCCCGACGGCATAACGGGCTACTAGCCCGCCCAGAAACGATCCGGCGAGGCCAACCAGCGCGGTCCGGATCAGGCCGATCGGGTTCGGCCCGGGCACCAGCAGGCGCCCCAGCCCGCCGATGATCAGTCCGCCGATCGCCAGCCATATCAGCAATAGGAGCATTCCACAATGCTATGGCTGAGGTGAGCGTGCTCACCTCCACAGCCGGAAGCCTGAGATGATCTCCGCGCCTGTCATGGGCTTGGTGACGGATATCAGACGTAACGGGAGCAGAACCGCACCAAACCCATGAAGTGACGCTGCCCATGGGTCTCCCGTATCCCGGCCGCGGGAATTCCCCACCGCGCGCGACGTGATGGCAGTCCGCGCGCGGAAATAGTTCCAGGTAACGATCTGCGTGGCTGTGGGGCGGACGGTCAGGCATCGCAACCGGGAGGCTCAGTGGCGAACGAAAGCGACATCTTCGACGTAATCGTGATAGGCGCTGGTCCGGTGGGGACGACCGCCGCTATGCGTGCCGTACGCGGAGGCCTGTCGGTGGCCGTGGTCGAGCGTCGCCTTGCTGGCGGCGAGTGCGAGTACTACGGCTGCATTCCCAGCAAGGCGATGCTGCTGCCGGTGGAACTGGCTGACGAAGTGGACCGAATGCCGGGAGTGGCCAGGGAAGGCCCGATCGATGCCGAAGCCGTGTTTGCCCGGCGGGACGACTTTGTCGACCACCGAGACGACACGACCACGGTGAGCAGCATCAGGAACTACCCGGCAACGTTTGTCCGGGGTCAGGGACGCCTGGCGGGGGAACTGCGAACCGAGGTATCGGCTCCCGACGGTACCGTCCGCAGTTTGCAGGCACGGCAGGCTGTGGTGCTCGCCACCGGCAGCGACCCGTACGTGCCCGACGTACCGGGCCTGCGGGACGCGCACCCGTGGACTAACCGGGAGGTGACCAGCACCGAGCAGGCGCCAAAGCGCCTCGTCGTAATTGGCGGCGGTCCGGTCGCATGCGAAATGGCGCAGGCCATGCACTCCCTGGGCGCCGAGGAGACGACCATGCTGGTCGGGGGCGAGCGGCTGCTTCGCAAAACAGAGCCGTTCGCCGGCGACCTCGTGGCGAAGTCCTTCCATGATGCCGGCATCGACGTACGCCTTGGCCGCCACGTCATGCAGGTCGAGCGTCCGGTCCCGGCCGGCCCGGTCACCGTTCACATCGATGACGGCTCGAGAGCAGAAGCCGACGAAATCCTCGTCGGTACCGGCCGCGAGCCGGTGGTGCGCGGGATCGGCCTGGAAACGATCGATGTCGAGGTGGACGGCGCGATCCAGGTGGACTCGAGCATGCGCGCTACGGACGTGCCCGATGGCTGGCTCTATGCCATCGGAGACGTGAACGGCCTCAACCAGCTGACCCACATGGGCAAATATCAGGGCAGGATCTGCGGCGACGTGATCGCTGCTCGTGCTAAAGGGCTGCCGGACGACGGGCCGGGGCTGCACGACATCGCTGACGGCAAAGGCGCTCCGCAGGCCATCTTCACCGACCCCCAGGTCCTCGCCGTCGGGCGCACTGAGGCGAAAGCCAAGGCGGACGGCTTCAACGTACGCAGCGTGGAGTACGACGTCGGCGATGTCATCGGCGCCCAGCTCCAGGGAGACGGCTACACCGGGCACGCGAAGGCCGTCGTCGACCAGGACAACCGCACGCTCATCGGCTTCACTCTCGTCGGGCCGGCGGTCGTCGATCACCTCCATGCCGCCACGATCGCCGTAACCGCCGGTGTTCCCATCGACAGCCTGTGGCACGCCGTTCCGGCGTTTCCGACTGCGAGCGAGTTCTGGCTGAGTCTCATGGAGGCTTACGGCCTCTGAGGCCAGCCCGCTGGCGTCGCCGGGATCGCACCGCTGCCCAAAGGGAACGGGGGACGTGTTATGTCAGCACCAGCAAGCCAGCCGGAGATCCTTGATATCCCGATCGGGCTGCACGCTGCGGGCACGCGGCGCGAGCACGACAGCCTCGGCGATGTCGAGGTGCCAGCCGACCGCTACTGGGGTGCGCAAACCCAGCGCAGCTTGGAGCACTTCAACATCGGGAACGACCGGATGCCTGCGGAGGTGTATCACGCCTACGGCTACGTGAAGAAAGCGGCAGCCGTCGTGAATACCAGGGCCGGGCGGCTGCCCGACTGGAAGGGCCGGCTAATCCAGCAGGTCTGCGACGAGGTCATCAGCGGGGCGCTAGACGAGCAGTTCCCGCTGTACGTGTTCCAGACCGGGTCGGGGACCCAGTCGAACATGAACGTTAACGAAGTCATCGCAAACCGGTGCATCCAGCTTGTCGGCGGAACACTCGGCTCCCAGCGCCCGGTTCACCCGAACGATCACGTGAACATGGGTCAGTCGAGCAATGACACGTTCCCGACGGCCATGCACATAGCGGCGCACAGGATGACGGTCGTGCGGACAATCCCGGCGATGCGACAGCTCCGCGACGCTGTCGAGCGGAAGTCAAAGAACTGGGCGAACGTGGTCAAGATCGGCCGCACGCACCTGGAGGACGCGACTCCGCTGACCGTCGGCCAGGAGTGGTCCGGCTACGCCGGAGCCTTGGACGACGCCATCGCAGAGGTCGAGCACGCCACCCGCGGCTTGCTGACGCTGGCGATGGGCGGCACGGCGGTAGGCACCGGGCTGAACGCTCCGGAAGGTTTCGGCGAGCAGGTCGCGGCAGAGATCGCCAGGATGACCGGCGCGGGCTTCAAGAGCGCCGAGAACAAGTTCACCGCGCAAGGCACGCTCGACCGGATGGTTCGCGCGCACGCGGGCCTGAAAGCAGCCGCTGTCACGCTGTTCAAGATCGCCAACGACCTGCGCTGGCTGGGCTCAGGTCCGCGCACCGGCATCCACGAACTGATCCTGCCGTCCAATGAGCCTGGATCCTCGATCATGCCGGGAAAGGTCAACCCGACCCAGGCCGAGGCGATGCTGATGGTCGCCATCCAGGTCATCGCGTCAGATGTCGCCGTCACGATGGGCGGCGCCGAGGGTAACTTCGAGCTCAACGCCTTCCGCCCGATCGTGATCAGCAACTACCTGCATTCGGCGCTGATCCTGGCCGACATGTGCGATCACTTCCGCAGGTTCATGGTGGACGGCGCGAAGCTGAACGAACGCAAGCTCGACGAGAACATCGACCGGTCGGTAATGATGGTGACCGCCCTGTCCCCGGTCATCGGCTACGACCAGGCCTCGGTGATCTCCCACTACGCCATCGATCACGACCTGACGCTCAAGCAGGCGGCACTGGCGAAGGGGATCAGCGAGGAACTGTTCGACCGCGTCGTCAACCCGCTGGCGCTAACTCGTGGTGGCTCTGCCGATCTGTAATGAGCGGAACGAATTTCTACGGGCCGCTTTGCGCCGGAACAGAAGGTGTCACGCCATCCGGGTAGACCGGCTGCCACATAGCGTCTTGCACGGTCTGTACCTCGTTGTCGATTTTCTTCTTGGCAACGCCGTCGGCCGTAGCCGCCTTGGCCACAGCGATCGCGGACGTCGCCGACGAGGCCCGCAGGTTCTCCACGGCCGGCAATAGCGCGGCACCCGGCCGACTGACGTCGACCTGGCCCGCGACCGCCTCGGCCGCCGCATGCAGCATGCCGTCGGTAACCTTGGACGCTCCGGAAACGATCGTGCCGAGGCCCATTCCCGGATAGACCAGGGCGTTGTTCGCCTGCCCGAACAGGTAGGTAACGCCGCCGTACTCGAACGGCCCGATCGGCAGGCCGGTGGCAATCAGTGCCCGCCCCTTGGACCAGGTGATGATGTCGGCGGGCATGGCCTCGATCTTGGAGGTCGGATTCGACAGCGGGAAGATGACCGGCCGGTCGGCGCTCGCGCTCATGGCTTCCACGACCTGCCTGGTGAAGGCGCCGTGTGCGGTTGAGGTGCCGATCAGGATCGTCGGCTTCACCTTCTCGATGACGGTCTGCAGGCCGATGATGCCCGACTCGGCCCGCGCCTGCTGCAAGGCAGCCATTTCCGGCCAGCGCACTGAAGCGGCCGGGTCGATCTGGGCTGGCGACTTCGGCCAGCCCTCGGCCTCAGCGGCAGGGCGGACGTAGGGACGCTGGTAGTCCAGCATGCCGTCGAGCATGTCGTCGGTGAGCAAACCGGGTAGGTCGACGATCCAGATCTGGCGGGTTGCCTGGTTCGAATCCAGCCCGTCGCGGATCATCTGGAAGCGGATCTGATCGGCGATGCCGGTCCCTGCAGTGCCGCCACCGAAGACAATGACTCGCTGGTCCCGCCAGCGCGTGCCGGTGACCTTCAGCGCGCTGAACAGGCCGGCCATGGCGATCACGCCGGTGCCCTGCATGTCGTCGTTGAAGATGCGGTGCTTGTCCCGGTAGGTAACCAGGATCCGCCGGGCGTTGTCCGCGCCGAAGTCCTCGAAGTGCAGCAAGGCGTTCGGGAACCGCATCGTCGCCGTCTGCAGGTACTTCTTGATGAACGCGTCGTACTTCGGGCCGCGGATGCGCGCGTGGCGGTTCCCCAGGTACAGCGGGTCGTTCAGCAGCCCTTCGTTGTTGGTGCCGACATCCAGCGACACCGGGATCACCCGTCGCGGGTCGATACCAGCCGCCGCGGTGTAGACGGCGAGCTTTCCGACACAGATCATGCTGCCGGCTACGCCCCAGTCGCCGATGCCCAGGATCTCCTCGGCGTCACTGCAGACGATCAGGTCCACGTCGTCGGGTCGAAGACCCAGGCTGTCAAAGGCTTTATCCATGTCATCTGGCTTGTCGATCGACAGGTACAAGCCCCGGGGACGGCGGTACTCGTGCGAGTAGTTCTCGATGGCATCTCCGATGACCGGGTCATAAACGATCGGCAGCAGTTCGGCTAGGTGATTCCCCAGCACCCGGTAATACAGCACCTCGTTCCGGTCGTGCAGCTGCTCCATGTAGATGTTCTTGGCGAGGTCGTCACCTTGTCGCTTCATCTGCTGGTAAGCGCGCTGGGCCTGCTGGTCAAGGGTCAGCACGGCCGACGGCAAACGTCCGGTAAGTCCCAGAGCCTCACGTTCTGCCTCCGTAAAGGCCGTGCCCTTGTCCCGGGTCGGGTCCTCGAGTACGTCCGGAATGGCGGGAACGGGCTCTGTGCGCATGCTCATGATCTTGATCCCCCCGGATTCGTCAGCAACCCCTGCGCCAGACGGTCCAGATCGTGCCCGCCCGGCCGCAGATCAAGCGTGGGCGGGCGCCGAACCAGGCACGGGCGAAGCCGCGCGGCCGAGTGCGGCCGTGATCCTCGGTGCCGCGCGGCTTATGCTGATTGTTTCGGGGGAAACCTGCCGGGCTATCGCTCTGGCCGCTAACCATGAGCTTGACCAGCACTTATGCGACGACGCGCTTGCGCGGACGGCACCGCGAGCTGGCGGTGCTGGATGGCCTGCTGGGGAAAGCCAGGGCGGGCACCAGCGGTGTGCTCGTACTGCGCGGCGAACCGGGGATCGGCAAGACAGCGCTATTGGACTATGTAGCCAGGCGCGCCGATGGCTTCAAGGTTGACCAGGTCTGCGGTGTTCAGTCGGAAATGGAGCTTCCGTTCGCCGGTTTGCACCTGCTGTTCGGCCCGCTGCTCGACCGGTTCGACCGCCTGCCAGGTCCGCAGCGCGAGGCGCTGGAGGTCGCTCTCGGTGTCCGCGATGGACGTGCGCCAGACCGGCTGCTTGTCGGACTAGCGGTCCTGAGCATGGCGGCCAACCGGGCAGAAGAGCAGCCGCTGGCCTGCCTGATCGACGACGCGCAGTGGCTGGATCAGTCCTCGCTGCAGGCCCTCGCGTTTGCCGCCCGGCGGTTGGTGGCCGAACGCGTCGCTGTCGTCTTCTGCCTGCCCGGAGGCAACGACATTCCTGAGCTGGCTGGCCTGCCCGAGCTGACTGTGACAAGGCTTCGCGATCCGGATGCCCGCGCGCTGCTGACGTCGGCTGTGCACGGGCGGCTCGACCCGTCGGTGGAGGACCGTGTTGTCGCCGAGACGCGTGGCAATCCGCTGGCAATCCTGCAGTTCCCGCGCAGGGTGAGCCCGGCCGACCTGGCAGGCGGCTTCGTCCTCCCGAGTGCCGTCGGGCCCCTGCCGCCTCGTATCGAGGACGGCTTCAGGCGTCAGGTTCAGTCGCTTCCGCCCGGCACCCGCCAGCTCCTGCTCACCGCATCGGCCGACCCGACAGGCGACGTGACATTGCTATGGCGCGCCGCGGAATCCCAAGGGATCGGCACGGACGCCGCCGCGCCCGTGCAGGACGGGGAGCTGGTCGAATTCGGCGCGCAGGTGCAGTTCCGTCATCCGCTGGTCCGTTCCGCGACTTACCAGTGCGGAACGCCAGAGGAGCGGCGAACTGTGCACCGGGCGCTGGCCGCGGCCACCGACCCGCGAACTGATCCCGATCGCAGGGCATGGCATCGCGCGCAGGCAGCCACTGGACCCGACGACGAGGTAGCCGCCGAACTGGAGCGCAGCGCTGGACGCGCGCAAGCCCGCGGCGGCCTCGCGGCTGCAGCCGAGTTCCAGCGGCTGGCAACCGAGCTGACAGCCGAACCGGCCCTCCGTAGCGGCCGCGCCCTGGCGGCAGCGAAAGCTAAGTTCAGCGCCGGCTCCGCTGACGCGGCTTACGCGCTGCTGGGGACTGCGGCGGCCGGGCCGTTCGATGAACTGCAGCAGGCACGGCTCGAGCGGCTCCGCGCCCGGCTTGCCTTCTCCTGGACCAGGGGCAGCGACGCTCCGGCTCTTCTGCTCGATGCCGCGCGGCAGCTAGCCCCGCTCGACACCAGGCAAGCCCGTGATACTTACCTTGAGGCGATTGAAGCGGCGGTCTTCGCCGGCCGGCTCGGTTGCAGCAGCGAACTGTCGGAGGTCGCCGCTGCAGCGCAGAGTGCGCCGCCGGCGCCGCACCCGCCCCGCGCGATAGACATCCTTCTGGACGGCCTGACAGCGAGATTGACCGGCGGTTACTCGGCAGGCCTCGCCCCGCTCAGACGCGCAGTGCAGGCATTGACACGACTTCAAGCCCGGCCGGCCGGGGACGACATGGTCTGGTACTTGCTCTGGATTGAATGCTCGCTGACGCCCGAGCCAATCGCCCCTGAGGTGTGGGACGACAGGGCCTGGGATGAGCTGGCAACTCGCGCAGTCGAAGCTGCCCGCGACGCCGGTGCGGTCACCGCTCTCCCGGTGGCGCTGAGCGCCAAGGCGTGCTCCGACTTGCACGCCGGGGACTTCAGCGACGCGGAGGCTCTGAAAGACGAGGGGCGGGCGATCTCTGAGGCAATGGGCAGCGCGGTGATCACTTACACCGAGCTGGTCCTCGCTGCCTGGCACGGCGAGGAAGCCCCGGCGCTCGACCTGATCGAGGCGGGCACCAAGGATGCCATGGCGCGCGGCGAGGGACGATGCATCGGCGCGGCCCAGTACGCTACCGCGCTGTTGTACAACGGCCTGGGTCGCTACGAAACGGCCCTGGCAGCCGCCCAGCGCGCCTGCCAGTACGACGACCTGGGGTTCTTCAGCTGGTCGCTCACCGAGCTCATCGAAGCAGCAGCTCGAAGCGGCGACCACGAGGCCGGCGCGCGAGCGCTGGGGATACTGGCCGAGCGGACACAGGCTGCCGGCACCGACTGGGCGCTGGGAGTCGAAGCGTTCTCCCGGGCGCTGCTCAGCGACGGCAAGGCCGCTGACGATATGTACCGAGAGGCCATTCAGCGACTCGGCCGCACCCGCGTCGTTATTCAGCTGGCCCGGGCTTACCTGCTGCACGGCGAGTGGCTGCGCCGCGAGAACCGCCGTCAGGAAGCGCGCGAAGCGCTGCACCAGGCGTACGAGATTTTCGGCCGCGCAGGAGCGCTCGCGTTTGGCGGCCGCGCCCGCCGCGAGCTCCTGGCCACTGGTGAGACCGTCCGCAAGCGCACCGTCGATAAGCTCGTCGACCTGACCGCGCAGGAGGCCCAGGTCGCCGACCTAGCCAGGGATGGGCTGACAAATCCCGAGATAGCGACGCAGATGTTTATCAGCCCTCGCACCGTCGAGTGGCACCTAGGCCACGTGTTCAGCAAACTAGGCATTACCTCGCGCAAGGGCCTGCGCTGAGCAGGCGCTCGTGCCCCAGGTTTACGCCCGGGGGGCCGGGCAGGGGTAATTCCCGGGGCCGACGCATCATGGCCCGCGCGAGAGTAGGAATACCAGCAATGCGCGCACGTGAACGTCGGGGGGAGAACGCCTTCATGAGCGCCACCAGTAAGGCTTGGCAGTCGGCAGATGCATCGCAACTGCCGCCCGGATCTGAGGATTGCGAGTGGGTATCAGACCTTTTGCGCAACGCTGCAGACACCGAAAAGGTGCGGCACTCCATCATGGGCACGCTGAGCGTCGCTGATCTCTGGTGCATCTGGCGTGGCACCAAGCACGGTGCCACGGAGCGCGACAGGCGCTCGCACCGGACCGCCAGGCTGGAATTGCAGCGGCGAGGCCTGCTTGACGCGGCGGGCCAGCCCGTGACTTGTGAGTAGAGGGGGAATGCCCGGATTAAAACCCAGCTCGCGACCACCAGCGGGATTCCGGCACGGATAGCGGAGAGATCAGTCACCGGACAGGGCAGTCAAGCTGGCGGTGTTCATGCTGGCAAAGTGGCCGCTCTCGGTGCCGGCGTGGGGGTCGATGACGGCGTTGATCAGAGCCGGCTCACCGGCCTTCAATGCGGCACGCAGTGCACTGCCGAGTTCGTCCGGAGTGTCAGCCTGATAGCCGGTGCCGCCGAACGCGGCGATGAGCTTGTCATAGCGGCTCGAGTGCATCAGCGCTGTCGGAGCGGGATCGGCCGAGTGAGTGTTGACCTCGTCGCCCTTGTAGATGCCGCCGTTGTTGCAGACCACTGTGACGACGGGCAGCCGGTAACGGCAGATGGTTTCGACCTCCATTCCGCTGAATCCGAAGGCGCTGTCACCCTCGACCGCCACGACCTGCCTGCCAGATTCAACCGCGGCCGCGATGGCGTAGCCCATGCCGACGCCCATCACTCCCCAGGTGCCGGAGTCAAGCCGGTGCCGGGGTTCATACATCGGCAGAATGTCGCGGCCGGAGTCCAGCGTGTTGGCGCCTTCGCTCACCAGGTAGACGTTGCGGTGATCGTCCAGCACGTCACGGATCGCTCGCAGCGCTGTCGAGAAGTTCATCGGAGTGGCGTCAGCGAGCAGCCTGGCGTGCATTTTCGCGACATTCTGCGATGTCCGCTCCTTGATCGCCTCCCGCCAGGCGGCCGGCCCGGTTACCTGGCCTGGCTGCAGCGCGCGGTTGAACGCGACCATCGCCGAGGCGATGTCGCCGACCACCGGGGCCTGGATCGCCCGGTTACTGTCGATCTCCACCGGGTCGGCGTCGACCTGGATGAACTTGACGGTCGCCGACCAGTGTGGCGGCTGCCCGTGAGCGAGCAGCCAGTTCAGCCTGGCGCCAATGAGCATCACCACGTCGGCCTGGCCGAGCACCAGAGACCGGGCCGCTGCCGCTGACTGAGGATGGTCGTCGGGCAGCAGGCCTTTGGCCATCGACATCGGCAGGAACGGGATCCCGGTGGTCTCGACGAACGCCCGGATGTCGTGATCGGCGCGCGCGTACGCGGCGCCCTTGCCGAGAACGATAAGCGGACGCTCCGCGCGGCCGAGCAGCTCGAGTGCCCGGTCGACGGCGTCAGGAGCGGGGACTTGCGCCGGGGCCGGGTCGACAGCCTCCACAAGGGACGCCCGGCCGACGTCGGCCGGCACGCTCGCCTGCAATGTCGCGGCCGGCAGATCCAGGTATACCCCGCCAGGCCGGCCGGAGGTCGCGGCACGGATGGCGCGTGCCACCGCCAGGCCGATGTCCTGCGGGCGGTCGACCCGGAAGGCCGCCTTCGCGAACGGCTTGGCCGCGTTGAGCTGATCAAGCTCCTCATAGCCGCCTTGCTGCAGGTCGATGATGTTACGTTCGCTGGACCCGCTGATCTGGATCATCGGGAAGCAGTTGGTGGTGGCGTTGGCGAGCGCAACCATCCCGTTGAGGAAGCCGGGCGCGGATACCGTCAGGCAGATGCCTGGCCTGCCAGTCAGGAAGCCAGCAGCAGCTGCCGCGTGGCCGGCGGCTTGCTCCTGCCGGAACCCGATGTAACGGACTCCCTTGGCCTGCGCGACGCGTGCAAGGTCGGTGATCGGGATGCCAACCACTCCGTATATGTTGTCGACCTCGTTGGCCCGCAGGGCATCGACCGTCAGTGCGAAACCGTCGGTCAGCGCTCCGTCCGGATGCTCGCCTGCATCGGCTGAGTTCTCTGCCATCGGTAGCTCCATTCTGACTGGGCTTCGATACCCGGTTCTGTCACCGGGCGAACTCTGGCGGCACCCGGCCTAACGCGGGTTCGCCGGCTGGAGCTGCACAGGCGGGTCACCGCCGAGCAGGGTGATGAGCCCCGCGAGGAGGGTGTCGAGTTCGCGGCCGACGTCAGCGATCCGGCGATCCCAGTCGCTGTCCCGCAGCATGCCCTTGAACGCAGCGCGCGGCTGGGCAAGCGTCTGGACTGGTTCGCCGCCGAGGGTCTGCATGGTGACCCTGTCGGTGGCAGCGTCGAACACCATCTGCTGGTCGGAGCGGGTGAACGGGGTGAACACGATATGTCCGGCGGCCGTGTCCAGGGTCAGGACCTGGTCGAAGGTCTTGCCCGGAGGCCAGCCCTTGATCGCCCAGATCGGCGCTCTCCTCATACCCAGACTGCGCCGTTCCGTGGCCGCCCGACTGCTTACCCTGCAGTGGCCGCGGGGATGAGCACTAGATTGCCCCATGGAACGCTTGCGACCGGGGAGGACTGCCATGGAGCCGGACGGGTCAGGCTCTGCTCCCGTGCTGGTGCTCGGGGCTACTGGCGGCCAGGGCGGTGCGGTCGCCGCAGCGCTCAACCGGGCCGGACGGCCAGTACGCGCCATGGTCAGGGACCCGCAGTCAGCATCGGCGCGCAAGCTTGGCGCGGCAGGCGCCGAGCTGGTCGCAGGTGACTTTACTGACTCCGGCGCGCTCGCGGCGGCCATGCGCGGGGCCGCCGCCGCGTTCGCGCTGACGACACCGTTCGAGTCCGGTTCGGCAGCCGAGCTAGCGCAGGGCCATGCAATCATCGAGGCCGCGACCGGAGCCGGGTTGCCGCACCTGGTGTTCTCTTCCGTCGCCGGGGCTACGGCGCACACCGGGATCCCGCATTTCGAGAGCAAGGCGCAAGTGGAGCAGGCGCTCGCGACGAGCGGCCTGGCGTACACCGTGGTCGCGCCGACCTACTTTTACGACAATGCGCTCGGTGGTTACCAGGACCTGCTGGCAGGCGTGCTGGAACTGCCACTTCCCGCAGACCATCGCCTACAGCAGCTCGCCCGGCCCGACCTCGGCGCGTTCGTCGCCATGGTGCTCGCTGACCCGGCCGCGTACGCAGGCCGCCGGTTCGAGCTGGCAAGCGACGCGCCCACGCCGACGCAAATGACCCAGGCACTCTCGGACGCGCTTGACCGGCCGGTCGGGCTGCGCGAGACGCCGATGAGCGACGTCCGGCGGCGCAGTTCGGACATGGCCGCCATGTGGGAGTTCCTTCGCGGGCCCGGTTACCAGGCTGACATCGCCGCGCTGCGCCGCGACTATCCTGCCGTCGGCTGGACCTCGTTCAGCGAGTGGGCACAGCGCACCCTCCGGCCAGAGGCTTAGGCCTTGTCCACCAGACCGTCCTGCGGCAGATTGCCGAGAACGCCGGGCTGACGACCGGCTCGGCCGCGAGCGGGCCGGCCGCGAGGATGAGCAGCGGGCCGGTTGCTGCGAGCGTGCCAACACCGGAGACCGGAGCGTCTACGAACAGTACATCGGGCCGGAGCCGATCGAGCCGGCCCGCGATCTCGGCCGATGCCGCGCCGCCGATCGTGCTCATCTGTGCCAGTACAGCGCCCGGAACGAGCGCCCCGGCGACTCCGCCGTCGAAGATCACCGACTCCGCCGCACCTGCCGTTGGCAGCATGGTGATCACAACTTCAGCATCCCCGGCTGCCTCCGCCGGCGATGCCGCAACGGTTACGCCCGCGTCGGCCGGTTTCGCTGTCGCCGACGGCGAAATGTCCCATACCGTCGTGTGCAGCCCGGCCGCTACGAGCTTCCTGCACACCGCTGACCCGAGGACGCCGGCTCCGAGCACCGCGACCCGCCCGTCCCCTGGTTGCCCGTTGCCAGTCTGCACTGCTGGTCCCTTCGGGCTGCGAGGCATGCGGTTGTCCGGCCGCGGCGTTTCTTCCCCCGATTGACGTGACGGATTCTCCGTGCGGACCAAAAACTGGTCATGACTCAAGTGGTCACCACTGGAGTGGTCACGACTCGAGCGGCTGTGCTCCTCGCCGGAACCCCCCGCCGGCGGGGAGCACAGCCGGACTGATGCGAGACACTTGATGGTGAGGGGTCCCGCTATGGCTGATGAAAAAAT
>Ga0335072_10005642_pt1 | contig 18420 bp, 16 predicted proteins | sample Lox_Sample_21_FD_206725 | JGI IMG/M metagenome (GOLD analysis project Ga0335072, IMG submission 206725) | Soil microbial communities from Loxahatchee National Wildlife Refuge, Florida, United States - Lox_Sample_2.1 | ecosystem: Environmental > Terrestrial > Soil > Wetlands | place: USA... | reverse complement strand
GGCGGCAGTTCCAGCGTATTCTTGATGGCCAAGCCATACACATCAATATCGAAGCCAGCCTCAATGATATTTCTAGCGCCGGTGGGCGAACCATGCCTCTCCTCGACCAAGGCACGGTATGGCGATGCCTCGTAGAAAGTATGGTACTTTTTGGTTAATCCCTGAAGATTTTCAGACATGACCAACCCCTTGGCCAGACTACGACACCGGTCGAGAGCGTTTCTGTGACCAGAATCACCGTGGTTCAGATCTATGAGCAGCGGGATATCGGCGCGGTCCTGCACCCGGCCGCGAGGAACGAAAGATGTCCCGAGTTTGCTCGGCATCATTGCCGGCGAATCTGCCTTCCAGCTTGATGCACACAGTGTCGGTTGAATCCAGTATCTCGACGCGTAGCATTTGGCCTGCCGTCGCAATGCCAAAAGCAGATTCATTGCCACACCCCGGTTCGAGCAAGTTCTTGAATTCCAGAGCCATACAAAAGACCACCCGAGGCCAGGCCTGCCTAGAAACGGGCAATGCCCCGATGCGGGCAGCGAAAGTCACTGCGGGGGACCGGAATGCGCGTCTAGCGGACTCAGAGGAAATTCGAAAACGAGCGCCGGCGGTCGCATCCAGAAGTCAGATGGGAATCTTCAACTGGAGTAATCAGCGCGACTGATGTTCAGCTTGCGCATCTTGTTCTGAAGGGTTGTTCGTTTCAGCCCGAGCCGTTCTGCCGCTCCGCCTCTACCGGATATTCTTCCGGACGCCCCCTTCAAAGCATCGATAATTACCTGACGCTCGGCTTGTTGGAAAGTTGATGTGGCTGAGGCAACGGAGCGGCCGGATGGCTTCTTTAGCTCAGTAATAGGGACACTCAACTCATCCCCTCGCGTCAAAATCACGCAACGCTCGATGAAATTTTCAAGCTCGCGGATGTTGCCCGGCCAACCGTGGCCCACCAACGCCTCCATGGCCTTTTTCGGAACCGACCGGATGCGCTTTTGCATTTGGCGGCAGAAATGCAAGACGAAAAAATGAACCAAGAGAGGAATGTCCTCGCGCCTTTCGCGAAGCGGAGGGATCTCAATCGGAAACACATTCAATCGGTAGAAAAGGTCTTCCCGGAACTGGTTGTTGCGGATCATGCTCTCCAGGTCGCGGTGGGTGGCGGCGATCAGGCGGACGTCAACCTGAATCGTTCTCGTACTCCCCAGTCGCTCAAATTCGTGTTCCTGCAGGGCACGCAAGAGCTTCGGCTGCAGGTCGAGGCTGATGTCCCCAATTTCATCGAGAAAAAGAGTGCCGCGGTCGGCCAGCTCGAAGCGGCCTCGCTTCTGCATGAGCGCGCCTGTGAAAGCGCCCCTTTCGTGGCCAAATAGTTCGCTTTCCACTAAGCCGGAAGGTATGGCTGCACAATTCAGGCGGACGAAAGTGCGCTCGCGACGCGGGCTGCGGTCATGAATCGCGCGGGCGATTAGCTCCTTGCCGGTGCCGGTCTCACCGTGCAGGAGGACCGTCGAGCTGGTCGGTGCGACAATCGCAACTTGGTCCAGAACTTTGCGGAGAGCGGTGCTCCTGCCGACGATGTCGCCGAAGTTGTACTCGGATTTAATTTCTGATTCCAGATAAAGGCGTTCTTCTTCCAGCCGATCTCTGGCCTCGGTAAGGCGTCCGTAGGCGATCGCGTTGTCAACCGCGAGCGCGATTTGAGTGCTGATTTGCGACAAAAGGTCCAGTTCCTCTTGTCCGAAGTTATTTGCCCGGCGGCTGCCCGTCGCTATAACACCTAGAGGACCGCTTGCAGTTACCATGGGGGCGATCGCCATCGAGGTGATCGACTCGACTTTGAGCTTTTCAAGGATTTCTGCCGGAAGCTTCTCGATCTCTTCCAGGGATAGCAATTCAGGCACTGGTGAGCGCATTTTTTCCCGATCGGCACCGGTAAGCTCAGTCCTCGCGAAAGCGGTCAGCGAACCTTTGCTGCTGGGGAAATCCAATACGACGCATTCCAGATTGCTGGATTGTTTATCTATGAGCCAAAAACCGGTAAAGTCACTTCGAAAATGACTGCGGATGGATGCCGACGCAGACCGGAATAACTCATTGATGTTTAGTTTGGCAACGACGCAGTTGTTGATTTCCAGCAACAGCCTTAGCCGGTCCCGTTCTTTCTCCACTTCCTGCCGGTGCAGCTCCGCGCTGTCCCTGGCCAACGCGCACTCCAGCGCGACCGCAACGTGCGATGCCAGAGCACTGAGCAGTTCAACGTCATCAGGGACAAATAGCTGCCCGCGATCCTTTGTCATGGAAAGGAATCCATACCGTTCGCGCGAGGTAGACACGGGAAACAGGTAGGTGCTTCGCCCGACACTTTCGGGAGCAAATGGAGCCAACGCGGGATGTTTCATCATTTCCTGCGATACGTCGGGGAGGAAAACTGGTTTCTGCTCCTCCAGTACTCGAGCCGGCGCACCGATGACCGAGATTTTCGTGCCAAGCTTGATCACGGGTGCGTCTGCCTCTTTATCGGAATCGAGCACACATAGATTTTTCCCCTCGTCGCATAAGACAAAGAGCTCAGCTCCATGGATGAGACAAGTGCTGGACAGAAGCTCGCGCAGACTGTGGAGGATGGCTTTTAGAGTGGGCTGATCGGCGACAGAGCTCGACGCACCTAGCAAGGCTCTATACCTGATCTCGGCCGGCCGCACGCCCCCACTGCTTTCTACTGGCATATGCTGATCTTCCTTTCGCTCATGCATCCTTAGGATTTGCCAGCGTCACCCCGCGGTCTTTCAATGTGATTCGTACCGATGTCGACGTGAGGCAAACGCTAACCAGGGGCATTCCAAGCACCGCGACATGACGGCACACGCCGTTATTTGGAAGATTCGCGAGCGAGCACGCTTGCAGGGAGTCGGAGACAATTTCTCCGCCCAGGAATGTCAGTTTGACGACGCTGCGCGACATACAATTTGACCGTCGAAAGTGTGGTTCTAGCGCCCGAGTTGGTCAATTAATAGCGCAGGTGGCTGAGATGTGACAAGCAGAGAGTGAGCGCAGTCCGATGCCACAGCAATGCCCCGATGCACACTCAAAGGGCCAAAAATCGCGTCGTGGCGGAGCTTCCTTTGTTTACGGCACACCATCCTCGCCACGTCGATACGCCCGAATTCTTCCTGTCCTCGTGCCGCATCGCCTTGTCCGTCGACAGTGTCTTTCAGACGAGGTCTCAATACATTTCTTCAAGCAGTCGGCGATCTAAGGACATCGAGGTTGCCTCCCTTCAAGCGAGGACTTCCTTCCCTGACTGACGGCAAAAGCGCAAAGTTCACGAAGATATTCCTGCGTCGGAACCCCGACAAAAACAATTCGATCCAAGAAATCCCGCAAAATCAGGAGTTTTTGCCCGGGCTCACGCGCGGGGAATCCCCGCAAACTCGCGTTCAACTTAGAAGATCAAGCTCGCAATCCTGGCCTCCTCCAAGCAATCCGTCTGTGATGTGCGACACAGAAGGCGGTAGCGAACAGAAGCGGACCTTAGAGGGCAATCGGGTTTTGGCATCCTCGAAGGCACTTGATGGCATCGCTCATTCGCCAGGCGAAAGGAACGTTTTCCAAGCTGGTCTGATCCGGCTGACCGCATTGAGGCACTGCCCTCGCGAGGGCGAGACCGGCAATGCCGGAAAGCAGCCTTCGCGCCGGCGGGCCCTTTCCTGTCAATGCAGTTAGTCGCCTCTGTCCTGTGGCAGTTCAGTTGCAATTGTGGTTTGCGACGTGGCGTGCTGCCGATCCTGCAGTTGAGCAGCTATTAGATTAGCAGCCCGACTCTGCTGGCACCCATTGCACATGAAGAACTGGAGAACCTGCTTCGGAGCTATGGATCGACGCCACATTGGACTCTTGAGATCCAAAAGCAGCAGGAACGCCGCGCGACCGGACTAGGCGCAGTCACGCTGGCCCTTGATCGCATTGCGGTATCCCAAGGGATCGGGAGGCACAACGGGTGGACCTATGAGGCTTCATATGGTTTTGAAAGATTCGTCCGACAGAAACCAATCAGCCGATGTAGTAACTAAGTCCCACAACACCGTGATGATCATGGTCTTGTTACTGCTTCTCCTCTGTTTGGTTACAGTGATCGAAAGGAACGTTCGGCATGCTTCGATGCACAAATCTCTTTTGATTCCATCATCGGATAGCGTTAGCCGTTGGACTGGCAGTGGTGCAATTGGCGGCAAAAGTACCGAGGCTGATGAGACAGACTCACGCGTTCATGCGTTTTCTCGGAATAGCACCGACAGCCGATCTGAGTTTTTCGTTGCCGCATCCGTTTTGCCGACAAAATTCTGGAAAGGACCGGAGGCCTGGGCGTTGACGCTATACGCCTCTTAATTCGACTTTGTGGTTCTGCGGTAAGAACTCTGGAGCGGTCGAACATAACCTGGTCCACGTGGGGAATCCGGCTCCGCGCATCGGGAAGGGCCTCGGAATTAAAGTGGAGTCACCGGAAAACTATCTGAGGAGGGATGCAAGCATGTCCGCAACACCGGGGGCCGCTGCATATTGTCAACACCGATTCGAAAAGCTCCAGGGACCGTCTGCATTGAGGAAAACTGGAAGGGTAAAAACACGTCCATCAGTTGTAAGCCCCGGGACCCCGGAACGGAGTGTCAACCTTTCCGAACTCCCAGGTGACTTTGAGCTCCTTCAAAGGGCAGCCAACGGTCAGACCTGCGCCCAAGAAGAACTTTTTTCCACGTACACGCCAAGACTGTATCGTGCAGCCTTCAGAGTGCTGCGCAACAAGGAAGACGCAGAGGATGCCGTACAGAACGCTTGGTGCAAGGCATTCGCCAATTTGCACACCTTTCAGGGCCACTCCTCTCTCTCTACTTGGCTCACTCGGATTGACATTAATTCGGCTCTCATGATCCGCCGAAAGAACATTGCGCGTACTGCAATCTCATTAGAGGAACACTTGGGGGAGAGCACGATGGTTTCCCACGCGAACCCGTGGATCCTCAGCCCAACCCCGAAGAGATATTCGCAGCCATTGAAATGGACAATTGTGTTGAGGAAAAGGTGCAACGACTTTCTCCTGCTCTTCAAGCTGCCTTCCATCTTCGTGTCGTAGAGGAATCTTCAATAAAAGAGTCGACCGAAGTACTTGGGATTCAGGAGAGCGCATTCAAGTCGCGCGTCTTGCGCGTGCGCCGACATCTCGCAGCCGCATTGCCGAGTTCGTTCCAGATCTCTGCTCGCGGCAGGAGCGCATCCAAAGGGCGGACCTGAATGGCATGACCTGGTGCGGGCCATTTCACACAAGGGAGATGTTCGAGCGTTTTTTTGCCACATGGGTCTGCCGAGTGCAAACCCTTGCCGTCGTAGGGTGCGGGGATCAAGAAACAGGCACTTCTGACCTCCCGGTGTGGAAAAGACATTGATTGACAAAGCCGGAATGTTGGTAGAACTCTAGGATTCCTTCGGAAGTTCGTGGGTCGAGCTCAGTTTGTTCCGTACAAATCCAGATTGGGAGGACGCGTGCATGTCCAGACCGAGACCGGCCGAGCAAGGGGAAGTGAAGTCGATATTAGTCGCGTACGATTTTTCGGACGTCTCCCGCAAACCCCTTCACCACGCACTGACAATCGCACGCCATTTTGGAGCCGAACTCCACCTGGCCTACGTCGTCTCCTCGATCGGTTATGGAATCGCCGGGCCGGAAGCTTTGCAACTCGCCGCCGAAGCAAGCCAGAGAGATGGCCAACAACTGGAGACTGATCTCCTGAAAAGCAGGGCTCTGGCGGGTCTCGAGTATGAATTCGTCATCCGGGAAGGTGATGTTTGGGAGCAGCTCGAATTCATCATTCAGCAGAAGCAGATCGATGCAATCGTTGTCGGCACGCATGGGCGCGAAGGCCTTGGCCGGCTGATGCTCGGCTCCGTGGCCGAACAGGTCTTTCGCCAGGCGAATTGCCTCGTCTTAACTGTAGGACCTGGCTCGCAGGAGGATTCGCCGATCGAGAAAAAGGAACCTCTCCGACCGTTCTTGTTCGCCACAGATTTCAGTGCGGCTTCCTTACGCGCATTGCCCTACGCGGCATCATTCGCCAATCATTTCGGGACAAAACTCATTGTGTTGCATGTTCTCCCCGCGGCCCCAGTTCGGGAGGCATTTCACTGGTCCAAGACTGGGGACCTGAACCGAATGCGAGAGGAGGCTCAATCGGCCAGTCAAAAGCAATTCGAAGAGCACGTAGCTCACAATGTGCCGTCGGGAACAAAACTCGAGTTTCTGGTGAAGTTCGGAATAGCCGGCGAAGAAATCCTGGAAACCTGCCGTACATTGAAGGGAGATCTACTCGTTCTTGGCCTCAATTGTGCCGTTTACGCTGCGGCCGCATCTCACCTGCCCTGGATCAAGGTCCATGAAATCGTGTGCGGTGCAAGTTGCCCCGTCTTGACTGTAAAAGGATCCGCGCCATCTGTCTGAATAATCGACTTTTCGTCGGAGGGGTTGCCCGCTCTTCAGAACAGACTCCTCCGATCGAAGGGCTCAGCGCATAAATAAGCGATCATGGTCTTTGGGTCATAACTCGTGGTTTGTACCACCTGAAGTAAATCAGAGCGGCGATACAACCCAACACAATGAGGGCGACGAAAACATAAATTGCGGGCCGATAATACCGGGCAAAGAAGTCGATAACGCTTTGACCGTATGTGCGACCTAAGTAGGCCACGAGAAGAAAGCGCAGGCTTCGCCCGACGGTTATGCATTCCAAAAACCTGTCCCGGGGATAATGCATGATCCCAGCAGCTGTCACGACTGTGGTGTAAGGAAAGGGTGGCGGCAATACAGCTGCGACGGTTAGAACAAGGCCAGCCCCCCGTTTTTCAAACCACTTGTACACCTGCGCAGGGCGCGTTTTTCCAAATTTTTGCTCAGGAGTCTTCTCCCCGCTTTTCTCAGCAAAGCGGTACGTGAGATACCCCCCAATCACTTCGCCAACGATTGCCATTAGGGCATAATAAAGCCACCATCCGCGATTGTGCCATGCGAGCAGGATAACAATTGCGTCCACACCGCCTGCCGGAGTGGAGAAGAAGGGCGCATTTTCCAAAATTCCAAGAAGGACGAGACCCGGTACACCCAAACTGTGAATCCACTTCCACCGCGGACTGGGCGACACATCGCCGTAGGCGAGCCGTGCGCTTTCTCGACGAGTATGTGGTAAGGCCCGACCTCGTAGAATACGTGATACTTTTTGACCAACGGCTCAAAAGTCTCACCCATAGGATCTTGTCAGTGCAATACCCTTCGCGCGTCTGTGATGAGTGTCACTGCATAGGGCGACCGCTCGTCCTGTAAGGCGAGCGGTGTCTCCCTAACGACGGTGGCCGTCGCAGGACTTTTTTCTGTCGCATTTCACCGGATGCGAGCACACTTCTTAGTCGGCGCAGCGGGTTGGTCTATTTTCGCAGTTCCCTCCACCTAACGACAGAAGATCTCGCGGTACATTTCGCGAGAATCGGCGTCGAAACCGAAGGACGTTTCAACAAAGTCCTCTGGAATCCAATGTTCTTCTACGGAGCCACAGCGGCGGGGGTTGACCCCACAAGAGGCGCATCTCAGACGCCTCTACGCGCGATGCGAGGAACAATTCGGCGCGAACCCGACTCTGGGAGGATGCCCCGCCTTTAGTTGAAACCTGAAGAAAAGGAAGCAGCGGCTCTCGCCCGAACTCGGATAGAGTTCGGGTTGCGAATCCCTTTTAAAGGAGAGAGCCGCCGTGAGAAACAAATATCAGAGGAAAGAGCGTAAGTCCAATCACAAGTTTGCGGTGGTCCGGGGGCAAGAATTGCTGGTGCAAGTGCCTTTGCCGATGGCCGAGGTGTGGGCCGAGATCCAAACGCAGGTGGAGGAGCTGACCGGGCAAGCGGGGCTGCAGATCCTGCACGCCATCCTGGAAAACGAAGTCACGCGTCGAGTGGGACCTCCTCATCGACCGAATCCCACCGCCGGCTGTGTGCGCTGGGGGAAGCAGCCGGGTTATGTGGTTTTTGCTGGGCAGAAGATCCCGCCGGAACGGCCCCGGGTACGAACGCGTGAAGGCCAGGAAGTAGAGCTAGAGAGCTACGGTCAGGTGCAGCAAGACGGAAAGCTGCAACGAGCGGTGCGGGAACGCATGGTGGCGGGGCTGTCCACGCGGAACTATCGGCGAGCGGTGGAGAGTGTCGTGGAAGGCTACCCAAAGCGCGTATCTTGGGCATATAGATCACTTCCGATTGCGGCGCCACCAGGAGAGAGACCATGCTGCGTTCAGGAGTTCACATTGTGTGTCCCGCCGCCTTTCAAGGCCTGCATAAAATAGAGCTCCCGATTTGAGGTTACATAGCAAGCCTTACTCGTCCTGGCAGCTTGGGCTTCAGTTGGTGGCGTAATGTGCGGCGACAAGAGCCTGGCCTAGGCTTAGACCACCGTCTCCAGCGGGAACCTGAGAATGAATGAAGACTTCGAAGCGATGAGATTGTAGTCTGCGCACGAGCGGTTCTAGCAGCAGCAGATTGTTAAATGTGCCGCCGCTCAGGCAAATGCGGTTTAAGGAGGATTCCTCCCTGAGAAGACACGCAAGGCGTGCGAAAGTCTCAACCAGTCCATTGTGGAAGCGGCGGCTGATGATTTCTGCGGTGAGGTGTCGGCAAAGATCTTCCGCGATGGCGCCAAACAACGAAGAGGAATCGATCTGCCAGCAGCCGTCCTGGCGGTAAATGTCGAACGGATAGGTAGCGAGGTCGCTGGATCGGCGCCCTGCCATTTCCAGTTCGATGGCGGCTTGCGCTTCATAGCTAACTTCACGTCGAATGCCAACGAGAGCGGCAACAGCATCGAACAAACGGCCGCAGCTGGACGTGAGTGGAGAATTCACGCGCTGTTCTATCATTCGCAGAATCAGATCGACCTTCCGGGGTTCGAGCGTCCGAACGAACGGGATATTCAAATCGAGGAAGTGTTCGCCAAACGTCTGCGACAGATAACTGACAGCCATGCGCCACGGTTCGCGAATCGCAGCCGCGCCGCCGGGCAGCGCGACGTAGGCAAAGTGCGCGGCGCGTTTGAAACCGTCATAACCTGCGAGCAACGCTTCGCCACCCCAAATCCGCCCATCCATGCCGTAGCCGGAACCATCGAGCGAGAGTCCGATCACGCGGCCATCGATTCCGTTTTCGGCCATGCACGCCGCGATGTGCGCGTGGTGGTGCTGCACGCCGACGAGGCGCACTCCCCGCTGCGACAAAGCCCATTTCGTCGACAAATAATCCGGATGCAAATCGTAGGCGATGATTCCCGGCTGGATTTGCAGAATTCGTGAAAGGTAGGTCACGGATTCGCGGAAGAAATCGAAGCTGCTGGCATTTTCAAGGTCTCCGACGTGCTGGCCCATAAAAGCGAAATTGCCGCGCGTCAGGCAGATCGTGTTTTTCAGTTCGCCGCCGACGGCAAGAATACGAGGCACGTCTTCGGCCAGGTGAATAGGCGCGGGCACATAGCCGCGCGACCGGCGCACTTGTTGCAGCCTTCCTGCAAATGGACGAACGACGGAATCGTCGCAGCGAAGGAGAATCTCGCGGTCGTGCACGAGGAAAGAATCGGCGATATCCTTCAGGCGCTCTGCGGCCTCACGATTGTCAATGGCGATTGGTTCTTCGCTCAGATTCGCGCTCGTCATGACCAAAGCAGAAAACTCGCCCGCAGCGAAGAGCACGTGGTGCAGCGGCGTATAGGGCAAGAATAGCCCGAGATCGGAGTGGTGCGGCGCCACGGCGTCCGCGATTGCGGCGTCTCCTTTTCGTGGCAGCAGCACAATCGGACGCTGGCGACTTTGTAGAAGATCCGCTGCCTCAACATCGATTTCACAAAATTGACGAGCGGCTTCGAGATCACGAACCATTACGGCGAACGGCTTTTCGATCCGCTTCTTGCGTCGGCGCAACCGGTCGACCGACTCAGCGTTCGTCGCATCGACCGCGAGATGGAATCCTCCGAGCCCCTTGATGGCGACTATTTCGCCCTGCTGTAGACGCTCAACAGCCTCGGCGAAAGGGTTGGAACCTTCCGATGGAAGACCTTGAGAATTCCAGAGTTGGAGCTGCGGACCGCATTTCCAGCATGCATTCGGCTGGGCGTGGAATCGTCGGTTTCGGGGATCTTTGTATTCGACCCGGCATTCATCGCACATCGGAAACACGGACATCGAAGTGAGCGGACGATCGTAGGGAATATCGCGGACGATCGTGAAACGCGGTCCGCAGTTCGTGCAATTGATGAACGGATATAGATAGCGGCGGTCGCCGGGATCAAAGAGCTCGCGAAGACAATCCTCGCACACTGCAACGTCCGGAGAGATCAGCGCGCTCGAACGCTCACCGGCGCGGCTCGGCAGAATTTCGAATCGACGGTCGGGCTGGCATGGCATTTGACGAACCGAAACGCGCGTTATCTGCGCGAGTGCTGGCGCCTCGCCGGGGAGGCGCGAGATAAAATCGTCAACCAGCTCCGGAAGGCCCTGAATTTCGATGGTGACTCCCGCAGGCGTATTGCTGATGTTGCCGCCGAGGTTTCGGTCCGTCGCGAGGCGGTAAACGTAGGGCCGGAATCCGACGCCCTGGACGACTCCATAAACCTGGATTTCCTTGCGGACTTGCATGACGCCTCAAGATGCGGACGCCGCCATGCGGGAGCTTTCCCGCTTGCGATCCAGCCAAGCGAGCCATTCCGGCATTCCTTCAAGCGTCTGGCACGATAGGCGGACAATTTCGATGTCCGGATTTGTGCGGCGAGCGTTGGCTTCAGCGGCATTGATGTCGAACGGCACGTGAGGCAAGAGGTCGATCTTGTTCAACACGAGCAGGCGTGATTTGAAAAAAATTGAGGGATACTTGAGCGGCTTGTCCTCGCCTTCCGTGACGCTGAGAACAACCAACTTTGCGGCCTCGCCCAAATCGTAGCTCGAGGGGCAGACAAGGTTTCCGACGTTTTCGATGAACAAGAGGCTGATATCTTCCAGGCGCCAGCCCTGAAGGGCTCTTTCGATCATGCGGGCGTCGAGATGGCACGTGCCGCCCGTCGTAATCTGCTTCACGGGAAACCCAAACCGCGCGAGGCGCCTAGCGTCGTTTTCCGTCTGAATGTCGCCAGTAAGAACTGCAACGCGATCATGCCGGTCGAAGCTCGCGAGGGTCCGTTCGAGGAGGCTGGTCTTGCCTGAGCCGGGCGAGCTGATGAAGTTCAGGCAGAGAATTCCGTGCTCCGCAAAGCGCGCTCGCAAGCCGGAAGCAATGCGATCATTTTCGCTTAGGACTTTACGCTCCAACGGTACGTGTTCCATTTTCGACCTCCAGATATGCCAACTCGAGTTCGTCGCCGCCCGAAAATTGTAGCCCCGCCGTCCCGCAATCGGGGCATGTCCAGTCTTCTCCTGGAGCGTCGTAAGAGCTTCCACAGGCGCGGCATTGATACCGACGCGGGCAATATTCGATTTCGAGCGCGAGCGGTTCGAGTTCGGTGCCACCTACAATAGCTTCAAAACAGAAACTCATGGAGCCGGGGTCCACGCCGGCAAGCTCGCCGATTCGCACTCCGACTTTGTAGATGTGGCCGTCCGGGAAGCGGTGTGCCTCGGCGCGAACCGCGTCCAGAATTGAGTTGGCGATGCCCATCTCGTGCACGGGGTCATCCTCAGCAGATTCTGGGCAACTGATCGCCCGAAAGAAGATCGACGACTCGCGAAGTTCCCAGCCGCGTTCGCAAAGTCACCATTTCCGGATGAGAATTCGTGACCGTTCCGATAATTTGCGCATTGCCGCCGAGCGGGTGGCGGCGCATGGCTTCGAGAATCGTTTCAGCCGCCTCCGGCGCGACGATGGCGAGCAGCTTGCCTTCGTTCGCAACATACAATGGGTCGAGCCCCAACATCTCGCAAGCGCCCTGGACCTCCTCGCGGATCGGAATTGCGCTCTCATCGAGCTCGATACCTACGCGCGATCGGTCCGCAATTTCGTTCAAAGAGCTCGAAAGACCGCCGCGAGTCGGGTCGCGCAGGCTGCGGATTTCACGGCTCGCGCCGAGCATGTCTGCGACGAGCGTGTGGAGAGCAGCTGTGTCGCTGGCGACTGCGCTCTCGAATTCGAGGCCTTCGCGCTGTGAAAGAATCGTGATGCCGTGATCGCCGATCGTGCCGCTGAGCAGGACGCGATCGCCGGGACGCGCCTGATCGGCGGAAAGGCGTAGGCCCGGCAAAACAAGCCCGATTCCTGAGGTGTTCACGAACAATCCATCGCCGCTGCCCTTTTCGACGACCTTGGTATCGCCCGTGACAACCGCGACGCCCGCTAAAGCGGCCGCAACGCGAATCGATTCCATAACGCGTCGGAGAGTATCGAGCGGAAGCCCTTCTTCGAGGATCAGCGCCAAGCTGAGAAAGAGTGGTGAGGCGCCGCCCATCGCCAGATCGTTCACCGTGCCGTTGACTGCAAGCGTTCCGATATCCCCACCTGGAAAAAACAGGGGCTTTACGACGAAGGAGTCCGTCGTAAAGGCAATTCGAGATTCACCGATATTGACGATTGCCTGATCGTCCAGGCGGTCCAATACCGGATTTTGCAGAGGGGGAAGGAGAACGCTGCGGAGCAGGTCACCGCTCATTCTTCCTCCGCTGCCATGGCCGAGAAGGATCGAGTCGCCGGCAGCTAGCGGGAGCGGGCAATTCAAAGCCACGTCGAGTTTCGTTTGCGGAGCCATCAGCGGGTTCCCATCAATGAATTTGCGTGAGCGCCACGCCGTGGCGGCGATAGCGGTAGTAGGCGGCGCAAGCGCCTTCGGAGGAGACCATGGGCGCGCCCAGAGGATTCTCCGGCGTGCAGCGTGTCCCGAATGCCAAACAATCGGTCGGTTTCTTTAACCCCTGCAGCACCTCGGCGCTAATGCACTCGGGCGGCTCCTGCGCAGTCACGCCTTCAGTTCCAAAAATCCGATCGGCATCGAACTCTGCGTATTCCTTCCGCAAGCTCAAGCCACTTTCATGAATGCTGCCAATCCCGCGCCATTTCCGGTCGCACACCTCGAACACTTCAGCAAGCACTTTCCGGGCCAGCAGATTGCCTTCGTAGGTGACCGACCGGACGTATTGGTTTTCGACTTTTGCGCGCCCTTCTTCAAGCTGCACGACGAGCATCAGGATGGCTTCAAGCAGATCGAGAGGCTCAAATCCGCCCACGACAATGGGCACACCGAACTCGCGAACCAGATCTTCGTACTCGCGATAGCCCATCACCGTGCAGACATGCCCTGGACCGATGAACCCTTGCACCCGATTGCGCGAAGAACTCATGAGAGCACGAATCGCAGGAGGAACAAGAACGTGGGAAGCAAGCATCGAAAAGTTTTTCAAACCTTCGCGCTTCGCTTGCCAAACTGCCATCGCATTCGCCGGCGCCGTGGTCTCAAAACCGACAGCAAAAAAGACAACCCGCCGGTCCGGATTCGCGCGAGCAAATTTGAGTGCTTCGGTGGGCGAATAGACGATGCGAACGTCCCCACCGCTTGCCTTCACGCGAAATAGATCCGAGCGCGAACCAGGCACACGCAGCATGTCGCCGAAGGAAATCAAGGTGACACCGGGGCGCGAGGCAATCTCGACGGCCTTGTCGATGGTTTCAAGGGACGTGACGCAAACAGGACATCCCGGCCCGTGGATCAGCTCGATACCGGCAGGCAGCATCTCGTCGATGCCGTAGCGCATCAACGTGTGAGTCTGGCCACCGCAAATCTCCATAAGCACCCAAGGGCGCGTGGCGCGGCGCCCCAGTTCGGCCACAATGCCGCGGGCAATTTTCTCGTCCCGATACTCGTCCAGATACTTCATCTTCGTCCTTGCGGACTGTGGTTCACTTGTCCCGTTGAGAATTTTCCAAATCTGAATCCAGCTCACCTTGCAGCAATCCCATAGCCTCCAGCACCTGATAGCTGCGCTCCGCCTCTTCGCGGTCCACGCGGCTGATGGCGAATCCCACATGGACGATCACATAATCGCCAACCGCAGCTTCTGGAACGAAGTCCAGGCAGGTCTCGCGCGCGATCCCGCCAAACTGGACGCGGCCGATGCGAATGCCATTCTCCATTTTGCTGCTGACGATTTTCCCCGGAATCGCGAGGCACATGTGTGCACTCCCACCAAAAAAGTTACGCTTCCGTGCGAGAAATTCCGCCTTCTGCCGCGGCAATCGCCGCCGAAGCCAGCTCCGCTTCGCGCGACCACTCCCGCAGCTGCTCCACGGCCGCGTCCACGATGCTATCGAGCGCAGCTGTAACTGGAGCGGTCAGCTCGGTGCCCCAATCAGTCGAGGCAGGCTGCGCGCCAAGCAGCACGACTTCCGGGGGAACGTCGAAAACCAGCGGTAGCATTGCCAGCAAATCGGCCACTCCGAGTTGGTGGACGCTTGCGCCGCCCGGAAGGCCCCGCAAATCCTGGCCCGTCGCGCGCACCAGCGTCCCAGGCTCCTTTCCCACGTCCGCCGCGTCCAGCAGAATCAGGCGAGAACAATCCTGCAAATAGGCGAGCAATTCGATTCCGAATGTGCCCCCGTCGATCAGCGCCACATCTTTCGGAACGCGGGCATCGCCCTGAAGGCGCTGGACGGCGTGAATCCCAAGCCCGTCATCGCTGTGGATCAGGTTACCGACTCCTATGGCAACGACTCTCGACGGTACACCCAAAAACATCCTCCGTTTACCCGGTAGATTTCGCTCCACTTCCCGATGGCGGCATCGGACCCGCCGCTGGCTTCTCGCTCGTGCTTTTCCGTCCTTCCATCGCTTCCAAGCTGCGAGCAATTACCGACGGAGGCACTCTTCCGTCTTCCGGACGCCGCGAGGGATCCGTGGCTATGCAGCGTGCCGGAAAAAACTTGTATCCAGTGAAAATGCCGTCCATCAGCCCACTGCCCTCCTCCATGCTGATCAGCACCGCGCTGTAGACGTGGTGAATTATGAAGGCGAGAAATGCAAACAGGATCAGGAAATGAGCTTCCCTCACATACTGGACGCCGACGAGAGAGGTGGTCCAGCCGAAACAGAAAGCCAAAGCACCGTGGCCGAGTCCGCCAGAATAATCGAGAAGCGCCAATCCGGTAATGATCTCCACCACAAAGAGAGTCCATATGAACATATAGGTGATCGCCGCTAGCGGATTGTGGCCAAGGTGAGCGCTGGGCTCGCGCCGAAGGAACAGGTAGTATTTGAGCTGTCGCCAAAGTCCCCGCCGCCACCAGCCCTTTGCAGAGATGAACCCAGTCCAGTGCGCCCAGCCGTTCCCGGTGAACCACCAGTAGGACCGAGCCAAAACAGCACCGATGAAAACAAACGCGGTCACTTCGTGCACGAACCGCATCGTTGCCATTAGAAACACGCTGCCGTCGCGAGAGATGATGAACGGCTTGTACATGTAATAGCCGGTGAAGCCCAGCACAAAGATACAAAAGAAGATCACCCAATGAGCGATCCGCACCGGCGCTTCCCAAATGTACACGCGGTCAAGATCTACGCCTCGAGCCGAAGGATTCGTTCTCCCGGCTGTGCGATCAGTTGATGCATTCATGGCCGTCTCGCCCCCTTCAAATCATCCCCAGTGAGCCCAAGTGCGGCCGCGCGCGTCGACGACGTGCACGGCACAGGCCAGACAGGGATCGAACGAGTGCACCGTTCGCAGAATCTCCAGCGGCCGCTCCGGATCGGCCAACGGCGTCTTGAGTAGGGCGGTTTCGTATGGGCCACGCTGCCCTTTGGCGTCGCGCGGCCCGGCATTCCAGGTAGACGGCACAACGCACTGGTAGTTCTTGATGACCTGGTTTTCGATCTCGACCCAATGCCCCAGGGATCCGCGCGGAGCCTCGAACAATCCGTAGCCCTGCGCCGTGGATGGCCAACTGCCGGGGTCCCATTTCTCTCCATTGTGAATACGAAGATCGCCGCTCATCATGCTCTGGCGAAGCTCCTCGATCCACCCCACAATGTGATTGGCGAGAAGTTGCGTTTCCAGAGCGCGGGCTGCAATCCGGCCCAGCGTTGAGAAAAGCGCCGTCGGAGGCGCCTTGAAGTGCGCCAGAACTCCATCTACGGCGGCCTTCACCTCCGGCTGCCCCGAAGCATACGCTACTAGCATGCGTGAGAGCGGCCCCACTTCCATCACGTGATCGTCATACCTTGGAGCCTTGAGCCATGAATACTTCTCTTCGACGTTGAGAAACTCGTAGGGCGGCTTCGGTCCCGTAAACTTCGGGTTTGTTTGCCCTTGCGCGGGAGGCAGCGAGACGTTGTTTCCCTCGCTATACTCGTACCAAGAATGGGTTACATATTCAGCCACCTTATCAGGATCCACGGGGTGCACCTTCGACAGATCACTATTCAGAATGTAGCCCCGCGGCAGGAAGTAACGGGTTGTGTCCTTGATAGATCCTTGTGGAAAGGCGCCGTAGCTCATGTAGTTGCCAGGACCCTCTCCCAAAGCGAACCAGTCGGTGTAAAAACTGGCTACCGCCAGAACATCCGGTATCAATACTTCGTCAACGAATGTTTTCGCCGATTGCGCCACTTGCACTAGGAAATCAAACCGCTCTGGATTCAGTGGAGCCTGCGGCTCGTTCGGATCGAGGGATGTGGTCATGCCGCCGACCAAATAAGTTTGCAAATGAGGATTTTTCGCGCCCAAAACGGAATGGATACGGATGAATTCCCTCTGGAATTCCAGTGCTTCCAGATAATGCGCCACGCCAAGCAAATCCACTTCGGGGGGGAGTCGATACGCGGGGTGTCCCCAGTACCCGTTAGTGAAAAGGCTCAGCTGCCCGCTTTCAACCAGCCTCTTCACCCGGTCCTGTACGGCTTTAAAATAGGTCGTGCTGGACTTGGGCCAGTTTGATATGGACTGGGCAAGCTGGGACGTCTTTGCGGGATCGGCCTTTAGCGCGCCCGTAACGTCGACCCAATCGAGCGCATGCAGATGGTAAAAGTGAATAATGTGGTCGTGGATGTATTGAGTAGCTGAAATGATATTGCGGACTAACCGGGCATTGTTCGGAACTTCGATCTGAAGCGCGTTCTCGACAGCACGCACCGAAGCCAGAGCGTGCACCATGGTACACACCGCACATATCCGCTGCGTCCAGATCCACGCCTCCCGAGGGTCGCGGTTGCGCACGATCAGCTCAATGCCCCGAAACATCGTTCCCGAACTCCACGCGTCGGAAATTTTTCCGTCGTCCACCTGCGCCTCAATTCGCAGGTGCCCTTCAATCCGCGTAATGGGATCTACAACGACACGAGCCATGGATTCCTCCCAATAATTGCATGAGCCAGCTTAGGATTCTGTTGAGTCTGGCCCGTCACCTTCCTTGCTGCTTCCCGTACTGGCTTTATGCGAACGAATTGTGCTTCCAACCGCGTGCGCAGCGGTCAAGGCTGCTACGCCACCGACGACGCCCCATCCGATGTCCTCTGCCAAAACGTCAACCCCAAAGCCCGGAACCTGCGGCAGTGGTTTATAAAAGGGCGACATTGAGTCCCAAAAGCGGTGCGAGGCGCATGCGATGCAGCCGTGTCCAGATTTCACCGGCCAACTCGTTCCGCTGTTCCAACGGACCGTCGGACAGTTGTACGTTGCATCCGGGCCTTTGCAGCCCATCTTGTAAAGGCACCAGCCTTTGCGGCTTCCCTCATCTCCCCACTCTTCAACGAAGCGTCCTGCGTCGTAGTGGGCTCGCCGTTCGCATTGATCGTGGATGGTGTGGCCATAAGCGAACAATGGTCGATTGTATTGATCAAGTGCAGGCATCTCGTGAAACGTCAAGTAATGGACCAGCACGGCCGCCGTGTTCGCGGGATTATGCGGACAGCCTCCAAGATTGACCAGTGTCTTCAATCCGGGAACGGCCTCCTGCAAGCCCAGCGCGCCAGTCGGGTTGGGGCTGGAACGAACCAGCCCTCCATCCCAAGCGCACGCACCGACGGCAATGCACGCGGCTGCCTGAGTGCAAACTTCTTTTGCGATGTCATGAGCCGCGCGCCCGGCGATGGTGCAATAAACGCCGTCGTCGGCTGTCGGGATAGCTCCTTCAACCACCGCGATATATTTCCCGGCATCCTGATCCACCACCCGCTTCAGTGCCGCTTCAGCCTGCTTGCCCGCAGCTGCCATGAGCGTTTCGTGGTATTCCAACGAAAGCAGGTCCAGGACGATGTCCGCAATCGGCGGATCCGCCGAGCGCAACATCGATTCCGTGTTGCCCGCGCAGTCTTGAAATTCAAGCCAGACAAGAACAGGCCGATCCGTGCGTTCGAGCGCCTTTAAGACTGTGCTGACGTATCTGGGAGGCAAGGCC
>Ga0335072_10005641_pt1 | contig 18421 bp, 18 predicted proteins | sample Lox_Sample_21_FD_206725 | JGI IMG/M metagenome (GOLD analysis project Ga0335072, IMG submission 206725) | Soil microbial communities from Loxahatchee National Wildlife Refuge, Florida, United States - Lox_Sample_2.1 | ecosystem: Environmental > Terrestrial > Soil > Wetlands | place: USA... | reverse complement strand
GAAGGCACGAAGAAACCAAGCACGGCTGAGTACACGCCCATCACCAGCGGAAATGTGCCGGTTGAAGCGACGTGGACGAACAAACCGGAGAGCCGGTGCGAGAGCGCTTGGCCTTCCGCGCCGGTCGCATGCGTCAGCAGTGCGGCAATACCGCCATAAAGCGGGAACTGGATCAGCACGCCGGCCGTGCTCGGCACGGCGCGCGCCACTGCATTGAGAAAACTGCGCGGCCGCCAGTGCAGCAGCAGGCCGAGCGTAAGGAACAGGAAGTTGTAGGTGTTGAGATTGGCGATGGCAGTGACGGCCGGCTTGCTGGCGAACTCGTAACCGAGCCAGCCAAGGCCGAGTGCGCCGAGCAGGATGGAAAGCAGCGGGCTGTATTCCAGCCACTCGCCAGGTCGGCTGCGCGGTGGCAAGGCAGGGGTGACGGTGTCGGTGCTGCCGAAATCCTGCGCGGTACGCGCCTGCGCATCGGAAGGGGCAGTGAACCAGCAAATCACCAGCGACACGGCAATGAGCACCAGGGTGAGCAGCATCGATTGCCACAGAAAAATCGTCTGGCTTAAAGGCAGTACGCCGGTGATGGCGAGCAATCCTGCCGGCATGCTCTTGGGATTGGCCTGCAATTGCGCTGCTGACGAAGAAAGCCCCATCGCCCACACCGCGCCCAGCCCGAGATAGGCGGCCGCCCCGGCTGCGCGATAGTCCATGCGCAAGCTTTCGCGCCGTGCGAGCGCGCGCACGAGCAAGCCGCCGAACACCAGCGAAAAGCCCCACGACAGCAGCGAGGCCAGCATGCTGATCAAGCCTACGAAGCAGATCGCCCCACGCCCGGTGCGCGGCACGCGTGCCAGCACATCGATAAAGCGCGCCACGCTCGGCGCACTGGCCAGCACGTAGCCGCCGATCACCACGAACGCCATCTGCATGGTGAAAGGGATCAGGCTCCAGAAGCCGTCACCAAACGCGTTGACGGTCGTGGCCGGCGTGGCGCCGAACGCCAGCACCGCGGCAGCCACCACGATCACGCCCAGCGCGGCGAATACCCAAGCGTCGGGAAACCAGCGTTCTGCCCACGCAGCGCTGCGCAAGGCGGCGCGTGCCATCCAGCCATCGGTTGCCTTGCCCATATGCGCATGCCTCCTTCAGCGATGCGGCTATGGTGATGGGGTGTTGAGTGCGGCGACAAGAGGTTTGTGGCTGATGCTTTTGATAGCTAATGCGCGTGGCGCAGCTTGGCCAGCGTGATGATGCCGACGCCGAACAGAATCACCGCCATGCCGGCCAGATCGTAAGGGCCGACTTTCTCGCCCAGCAGCAACACGCCGAACAGCACGGCAACGGGCGGATTGACGTAGGCGTAGCTGGTCGCGAAGGCCGGGCGCGCGTGCTTGAGCACATAGAGATAGGCGCTGAAGGCCACCAGCGATCCGAACACCACCAGATAGGCCGCTGCCAGCGTGGCGTGCAGCGTGGGATGCGCGGGCAGTTTCTCGCCGCCCAGGCATCCCGCCGCAAGCAAGGCCACGCTTCCGCACAGCATTTGCGCTGCGGTGTTCATCATGCCTTGCGGCATGTCCTGATGCTTGCTCCAGACCGAGCCAAACGCCCATGCCGCGGCGGCGATGAGCAAGGCCATCGCGCCAACGTGCGAACCGGACAAGGCGCTGCCCAGGTTGAGCACGATGACGCCGACAAAGCCGATGAGCAGTCCGATCGTTTCGCTGCGCGTCGGCCAGTTCCTGTACAAACCGGCAAAAATCGCCGCAAACAACGGCATGCTGGCCACCGCTACCGCCGAAACGCCCGAACTCACGCTCTCTTCCGCATAACACACCAGCCCGTTGCCGAAGCCCAGCAGCAATACGCCGGTGAACGCGGCATTCCGCCACTGGCGTGCCGTCGGCAGGTTGGTGCCGCGCAGGCGCAGATAGCCAAACAGCAGCGAACCCGCGAGGGCAAAGCGCACGCCGGCCAGCAGGAACGGCGGATAGCTTTGCAAGGCGATGCGGATGCCCAGATAGGTGGAACCCCAGACGATGTACAACGCAAGCATCGCCAATGGCACCCACTTGCCAGCACGGCTCTGGTCGCCTGCCATGGCAAGCGTGTTGTCGGCGGAGTCGGTCATCGGTGTGCGCGGGGGAGGAGGAGCGTAACGATACCCGCATGGCGGGCATTGCAGTAGCGAAAGCCGTGCAAGGTGGCATTGACGGGGGATCAAGGCGAGGCGCAGCGTTTAGAAGTTTCATCGCCCCGGCGAACGCCGGGGCGACGGATGTTCGCAACGCGCCTTATGCGTCTTGATGCGCAGCAGAATGCTGCCGCTCTTCCTGCTCAAGCAGCACGCGCTTGCGCTCCACGCCCCAGCGCCAGCCGCCGAGCGAGCCGTCTTCGCGCACGATGCGATGGCAAGGCACGATCAAGGCGAGGCGGTTGTTGCCGCAGGCCTGCCCGATGGCGCGCGCTGCGCCCGGCTTGCCAAGTTCGGCGGCCAGTTCGCCGTAGCTCTTGGTGGTGCCGGCGGGGATGCGGGTAAGCGCATCCCACACGCGCCACTGGAAGGCGGTGGCGGCGATGTCGAGCGGCGGCAGCGCCGGTGCTTCGCGATCGCTCCAGCCCAGTTCGCTGGCAATGCGGGCGATCACGGCATCCAGCCATTCCTCGCGTCCGTTGTCGACGCGCGCGCGGCTGGCGTTGGGAAATTCATCCGCCAGGCGTTGCTCCAGTTCTTTATCGCTGGCGCCCAAGGTGACGGAACAGATGCCCTTGGCTGTCGCCGCGACCAGCAATTGCCCCAATGGCGTGCTGGTAGTGGTGTAGCGGATGTGCGCACCGGTGCCGCCAGCACGATAGCTGGCCGGTGTCATGCCGAGCAGGCGATTGGTATGTTCGTACACGCGGCTGCCGGAACCGAAGCCGGCGTCGTAGACCGCATCGGTCACGGCAGCGCCTTGGCGTAAGGCGGTCTTGAACTGGCCGAAGCGGCGTGCGCGGTGGTATTCGGCCGGGCTCATGCCATAGCGGCGGCGGAATGCCCGCTGCAAATGGCTGGGGCTGAGCTTGGCTGCATCGGCCAACGCGTTGAGCGAGGGGGCTTCCGTCGCGCGTTCGATCAGCGCGCGGACGTGTTCCAGCGGGGCTTCAAGGGTAGCGAGGGAGTTGCGCATGGCAGTATCCGGAAAGGAACGTTGCCGTCAGCTTAGGCTCGCTACCTAAATAGCCGCTATCCGGATTTTGCTCAGTGATGCGCAACCGGCCGCGAGCGGTTGATGACCACGTACTCGCCTTCGAGCACTTCCGGCTGGCGTGTTGTGCGGGCGGCGCCTGACATCGTCACGCGGCTGCGCTTCCACTGCCGCCATACCAACCACAACGTGCCGCCAACCGCCAGCACGCCGGCTACGACCAGCCCGAACACCATCAACACGCCGACCACGATCAAGCCCAACACCACGGACAGAGCCTGGACGAGCGGATGACGACGGCGATGCAGGAGCGGGAAAACGACGCGCATGTTAAAAATCCGTATGGTAAAATCAAGGACTTACGCGCGTAACGATGAGGCCATAGGGCCTATAAGGCAAGTGCCGATGGAAACCGTAACCCCACCCCGCCGCCTGTGTCGGCTGCACGACATGCCTGACGGCGAGGCGATGGCCGTGGACGTGATGCTGGCGGACGGCGAGGAAAGCGTGATCCTGCTGCGCCGCGGCGAGCACGTAGGCGCCTGGCTGAACATCTGTCCACACGCCGGTCGCCGCCTGGACTGGGCGCCGGGGAAGTTCCTGCTGTCGAAAGGCATGCTGGTGTGCGCCGCGCATGGTGCGTGTTTCGGGGTGGACACCGGTGAGTGCCTGAGCGGCCCGTGCAAAGGGGAAAGCTTACGCGCGGTGCCGGTGCGGGTGGAGCAGGGCGACGTGGTGCTGGATCTGTAAGCTGGGATGACAATCCCAGCTCCATCGCACCCTACAACCGCGCGTCGACCAGCTCTTTCGGCAACACGCCCTTGATGTCGTAGACCACGCCATTGGGCATCGCCAGGGCGCGCACGTCGTACGCGCCGCCTGCCTTGAATGGCTGGTGCGCGACGGCGAGCACCACGGCGGCATACGTTCCCTCGGCCTTCACCTCGGGCAGCAAGCGCAGGCCGTAATGCTTGTGCGCTTCCTCGGGATCCGCGCACGGATCATGCACGTCGACGGTCGCCCCAAAACTTTCCAGCTCGCGTACCAGATCCACCACCCGCGTATTGCGCAGGTCAGGGCAGTTTTCCTTGAACGTGAGGCCGAGCACCAGCACACGGCTGCCGCGAATGGCATGGCCTTGGCCCACCATCAGCTTGACCACTTCGGCGGCCACATGCTGGCCCATCGCATCGTTGATGCGGCGGCAGGCGAGCAGGATATCGGGGTAATAGCCGGTGGATTGCGCTTTCTGGATCAGGTAGTACGGGTCGACCCCGATGCAATGGCCGCCGACCAGTCCCGGTTGAAATGGCAGGAAATTCCATTTGGTACGTGCCGCGTCGAGTACATCCTGCGTATCGATGCCCAGGCGATGGAAGATCAACGCAAATTCGTTGATCAGGGCGATGTTGGCATCGCGCTGCGTGTTCTCGATCACCTTGGCCGCTTCCGCCACCTTCAAGCTTGGCGCCTTGTGCGTACCGGCAGTAATGATGCGTGCGTAAAGCGCGTCGATGAAATCCGCCGCTTCCGGCGTGGAGCCGGAGGTGATTTTCGGAATCGTGGTGAGGCGCCGCTGCTTGTCGCCGGGGTTGATGCGCTCAGGACTGTAGCCTGCGGTGAAGCCGACGTTGAAACGCAAGCCGGAGGCGCGCTCCAGCTCGGGCACGCAGATTTCTTCGGTGGCGCCGGGATAAACCGTGGATTCGTAGATCACCACGTCGCCTTGCGTCAACACGCTGCCGACCATCCGGCTAGCGTGAATCAGCGGCGTGAAATCCGGACGCTTGTGCTCATCGACCGGCGTCGGCACAGTAATGATGAACACGTTGCATTCGCGTAACGCAGCCACATCCGTGCTGAAGCGCAGCTTGGTTGCGGCGGCAAGTTCCTCCGTCGACGTTTCCTGGTTGCTGTCCGTGCCGCGCCGTAGCGCATCCACGCGTGCGGCATCAATGTCGTAACCGAGCGTATCGAATAGCCGTCCGAATTCCACCGCAAGCGGCAGGCCGACATAACCGAGCCCGATCACGGCAAGGCTGGGGTTGCTTGGGAGTGCAGTCACGGGGATTCAGCCGGTTCGCGCGTTGGGGATGCTCTGATTAATTCAGCGTAGGTCGCAGCGGTTCTGTGTGTTCGCAGCGCACAGGGCCATCGGCGAAGGCAGACTGGCGCATCGTCGAGACGACGGACCGAAGCTCTGCGGACACACAGGGCCGCTGCGGCCTGCGGTGGATTAAATCAGAGCATCCTGAGGGAAATGGAGAAAAAACATCTCCCCAGAATACCGGCAAGGCTGTTCTACCGGTACATAAGATTGATCGCCACCAGCGTGATCACCAGCACGATAAACGTCAGCGGCACGCCGGCGCGCAGGAAATCCCGGCTGCTGTAATCGCCCGGGCCGGTGACCATCATCAGCGCCGGATGGCCCGAGCTGAGCAAGAAGGTGTTGGAGGAGGACACCGCGACAATCAGCGCATACGCGGAAGGATTGCCGCCGGTGGCCACCGCCACGCTGATCGCCACCGGCACCATCATCACTGTGGCGCCCACGTTCGACATCACCTGCGAGAACAGCAGAGTGAGAATGGCCAGCGAGGTTTGCAGCACCCACGGCGATGCGTGCCCCAGATGCACCAGCACTTCCTGCGCCACCCATGCGGCGGTGCCGGTGGAGTCCATCGACCAGCCCAAGGGAATCAGGCAGGCGGTCACGAAGATGGTCTTCCAGTTCACCGCCTTGTAGGCCTCATCCATGTTCAGCACGCCGGAAAGCAGCATGCCGATGGCACCGGTCATCATCGCGATGGACAGGTCGAGGTTGGTGAACAGCGCCAAGCCTTTGGCCAACAGGAAAAAGCAGACGGCCTGCCAGATTTTATTGGGCCGCTGCTCTTCGCGCGGGATATCGGTGACGACCACCAGGTCCTTGTCTTCGGAGACCTCCTGCAGCGCTTTCCAGCTCGAATGCAACACCAGCGTGTCGCCGGTGCGCAGGCTGACGGCACGCAGATCGTCGCGATAGACCTGGTCGCCGCGCGTCACGGCCAGCACGGAAATGCCATAACGCTTGCGCAGGCGCAGCTCGCCGACGGATTGCTTGAGGAAGCGCGAGCTGGGCGGAATCACCGCCTCGGAAATACCGGCGCGGGTAGGGTTGAACAGTTCGCCCAGCTGGCGCATGCGCGGCGACAGGCGGCATAGCTGGTTGTTGGCGAAGCGGTTCAGTTCCTCGCGCGGCCCGAGCACGCCCAGCACGGAACCCACCCAGATCACCTGGTCGGCCGGCGGCGCCATGCGCGCGTCGTTGCCGCTCTTGATCGCCAGGATCAGCGGTGCGCCGTGCAATTGTTCCACTTCGCCGATGCTCATGCCGACCAGTGGGCTTTCCGCGGTCACCGTCAGCTCCGCGGTTTCGCCGACGATACCGTAGGTCTCGGCAAAATAGCTTTCGGTGCGGCCGGGCGTCACCTTCTGGCGCTCGTCTTCCCGGTTCGGCAGCAGCTTGTTGGTGTAGAGGTAGAAGAACAGCACGCCGGCCAGCGCCAGCGCGAGGCCGACGGGGGTTACGCTGAACAGCCCGAACTTCGGCACCGTCTGCGCGCCGGGCGGCAGGTTGGCGTTGGCGCTGGCGATCAGGTCGTTGAGCACGATCAGCGGCGAGTTCGCGATCAGCGTGGTGTTGGTGGCGGTAAGAATGCAGAACGCCATCGGCAACAGCAGGCGCGAGATCGGCACGCCGGTGCGCGCGGAGAGGCGGCTGGTCACCGGAATCATCAGCGCGGCCAGCGCCTGGCTGGGGATCACTGCGCTGAACAGGCTGGTGACGGCGTTGATCACCAGGCCAAGCCGCGATTCCTTGCCGCGCGCCATGCGCATCACGAACTGCGCGGTCAGGGCCAGCACGCCGGCGCGATCCAGCCCGGCACCCATGATCATGATCGCGATGATGGCGATCACGGCGTTGCCGGCAAAGCCGTTGAAGACGCGGTCGGACGGGATCAGCCCGGTCAGCCCGATGACCACCACCACCAGCAGCGCCACCATGTCGGCGCGGATCCATTCCAGCACCAGCATCAGCATGGTGAAGCACACCAGCCCCAGCACCAGGATCATTTCGGGGGTGAGGGTCAGCGCCACTGACGGCCATCCCTGTCGGGCACGGTGGGCTGGATGCGATTGGGCAGCGGTTGCTTCACACGGGTGGCTCGTCCCTGTTTAACGCGGGAGTATAAGCGTGTGCGCATGGTGGCTGGTGAATCGTTGCCGCATCCTGGATGCTTGACGAGCATCGCGTTACGTCGGACGGGTATATGCAGCGGTATCAGCGCCTGCGGTAGAGCAAATCCCACACGCCGTGCCCCAGCTTCAACCCGCGTCGCTCGAAGTGCGTTTCGATGCGCCACGCCGGCTTTTCGGCAAACTGGCCCGGCGCCACGTCGTTATGCCAGTCGGAGGAAGCTTCCATCACCTCCAGCATGTGTTGCGCATACGGCTCCCAATCGGTAGCCAGGTGCAGCAGGCCCTCCGGTGCCATGCGCGAAGCAAGCAAGGTAACGAAGCCGGGTTGCACGATGCGGCGTTTGTTATGGCGCTTCTTGTGCCAGGGATCGGGAAACCAGAGGCGCACCTCGGCCAGCGTGCCGGGGGCGATTTCATGTTCCAGCACTTCCACCGCGTCGTGCTTGTAGATCCGCACATTGCTGGCGCCGCGCGCCGCCAGGGCATTCATCAGCCGGCCGACGCCGGGCCCATGCACTTCCACGCCTAGGTAGTCGCGCGCCAGGTCGTGTTCGCTGGCCCAGGCCAGGGCCTCGCCGTTGCCGAAGCCGATCTCCAGCACGCGTGGCGCATGGCGGCCGAAGTGCGCGCCGAAGTCCTGCGGCTTGCCGGTGTAGTCGATGCCGAAGCGTGCCCAATGGGTTTCGAAGGCGCGCTGCTGGGCCGGCGTCATGCGGCCTTCACGCAGCACGAAGCTGCGGATGCGGCGCAGGTGTTGGTCGTCGTCGTGGGCGTCGATCATGCGGACGTCAGGGCGATCAACCAATCGTCCCGTCAATCGGACTCGACGCCGACGCAAAGCGCTTGCGCGGAATCCTGCCCGCGCGGAACGCCGCGCGCCCTGCCTCGATCGCCAGCTTCATGGCATGCGCCATCAGCACCGGATCCTTCGCGCCGGCGATGGCGGTATTCATCAGTACCCCATCGCAACCCAGTTCCATCGCAATGGCCGCATCGGAGGCCGTGCCCACCCCGGCGTCGACGATGATCGGCACCTTCGCGTTCTCGATGATTTCCAGCAGGTTGTACTTGTTTTGAATACCTAAGCCTGAGCCGATCGGCGCGGCCAGCGGCATCACTGCCACGCAGCCGATCTGTTCCAGCTTCTTGGCCAGGATCGGGTCATCACTGGTATAGACCATCACCTCGAAACCGTCGGCCACCAATTGTTCGGCCGCTTTGAGGGTTTCCACCACGTCGGGGAACAGCGTGCGCTCATCGCCTAGCACTTCCAGCTTGACCAGCGCGTGGCCGTCCAGCAGTTCGCGCGCCAGTTTGCAGGTGCGCACCGCATCCACGGCGTTGTAGCAGCCGGCGGTGTTGGGTAGCAGGGTGAATTCGCCGGGCGGCAGTGCATCGAGCAGGTTCGGAGCGTTGGGGTCCTGGCCCAGGTTCACGCGGCGAATCGCGGCGGTGACGATCTCTGCGCCGGCCGCCAGCGTGGCGCGGCGGGTTTCGTCCAGGTCCTTGTATTTGCCGGTGCCGGTGAGCAGGCGCGAACGGTAGCTCTTGCCGGCAATGACCAGGGTGTCAGCGGTGTCGTGGGTCTTGATGTTCATGCAGGGTCTGCCGGGGGCTCAGCCGCCGCCGATGGCGTGGACGATCTCCACCTTGTCGCCGTTGCGCAACGCGTAACCGTCGTGCTGGCTGCGCGGCACGATCTCGTGGTTCACCTCCACCGCTACGCGCCGGCCGGCATAGCCCGCCTCGTGCAGCAGTTGAGTGATGGTGAGATGGTCGCCGCCGTCGTGCGGGTGGCCGTTGAGGGTGATTTGCATCCGGCCATTGTAGCGCCGGGGCTGTGCTTTATCCCGTTTGGGCTGGATGGACGCGCCACATGAGGGTGGCGCGTCCGCTGGAGCACGGCACGTTAATGCTGCTGGTTGTTGTCGTTGCGAGCCGGTGGCGGCGCATGCTGCGGATGCGGTGCGCTTTGCGGATGCGGTTGCTCCGCCGGACGCGCCATTTCAGGGCGTGCGTATTGCGGTGGCGGTTGATAGTGATACGTCTGCGGCATGTAGGACGGATTGGGTTGCATTTCACGTGGCGCCTGCTGCTGCGGCACGTATGGGTGCGCGCGCTGCGCGGCGTCGAAGCGTTGCTGCTCGATCGCCTGCCGCTCGCGTTCTTGCTGTTGCTGTATCGACGGTTGCTCCGGCGTGTAGCGCGGCGCTTGCTGCACCACGGGCTGCTGCGGTTCGTAGCGCGGTGCCTGCCGCTCCTGCGGTTGCTCAGGCACGCGCGGCGCCTGTTGCACTCGCTGGACCTGCTGGGCCGGAGCGAAGTGGGGCACTTGCGGCAGCGCCGGCCCGGCCGGGTGCGGCGCGGCTTGCGGCGATGCAGGCGTTCCGTAGCGCGGGAAGGTCTGTCCGGATACGACACGGTGCATGTTCTGCGGCTGCACATTCAAGACGCGAACGTTGGAGCGCGGCGGCATATGGGGCTCTGCAACCGCTGCCACATGGGTAGCCGGCGCACGCACGGCCACCACCTGCCGATTGAATCCAGCAGCCGGCAACGGACGGGCATTGCCCATGCGCGGCTGGCCAAAGCTGCCCGGCGCCGGACGTTGGACCGGTGCCGCCGCCATTACCGAGGCGTGGGCGAATTGCTGCGGATCGATGTGCACCTGGTTGGCCTGTACATTGCGTGCGCTGGCAAACGCTTGCGCGGAGACCGCCGTGAAGGCGTGCGGCGCGTCGCGGTTGACGTAGTTCACGCCGCTGACCGGCCGGCCCTCGCGATAGAAGCCGTATTGGTTGTGGATGTTGTTGATCACCGTTTCCCGGTTGATGGTGCGCGAGATCCGGATATTGGTGAGATTGACGTTGGTGTAGTAATTGCGCGACGCGCGGTACCACGGGTTGTAGACCTCGTGCGGTCCCAGCGGGAACCAGCCCACCGGACCGCCCCTGCCGATGCCGACGAAGGCCACCAGCGCCGGTGCATACACCGGCCGTACGCCTGGCGGGCACGGGACCCATCCCCAGCGATCGTGCAGGTACACCCAGCGGCCATAGTGGTAGGGCGCGAAACCCCACGGCATGGAGTCCACCCAGGTCCAGCCCCACGGGGCGATCCACACCCAGTGGCCGAGCCGGTACGGCGCCCAACCGGCCACCACGGTGGTGGGGTACCACACGCTGCCGTAGTCGGCATCCGCTTCCCAGTCGCCGTATTGGTTCAGATCCTGCGCGCCGACCATGTCCGGCGACACGTACTGCGTACGGTTGCTGTCGGCGTATTGCGCGTCGCGGTCGTTGCACCAGGCGTCGAATTCGTCGCGGCCCTGGATGTCGCTGACCGTCATGTCGTTCAAGCTGGAGTCGCCGAACTGGTAGCTGCGGCCGCTGAACACTTCGCGCTGGGCGTTGTTCTCGCCGTAGACGACACCGCCGCCGTCGAACACGGTCACGGTTGTGCCGTTGCCATTGGCGCCGACGTCGACCCGGAATGTACCGGGCTGGTCGATGACCAGGGCTACGGTCGGCGTGTCGATTTCGTAGCTCGCGCCCTGATCGACGTTACGCACCGTGATGCTGAGCGTGCCTTGGGTCAGCTCGAACTGGCCGATCTGGTCGTTGAGGTTGAGCACGCCGATGTCGGTCTGGTCGCTGATGCGCAGCGCCGCCCCGCCCAGTTCCAGCTCGGCGCGGGCGCCGGGGCCGCTGGACAGCTTGTCGCCATTGGTCAGCGGCCGGTTCACGTCGGCGGCAGTCCATTCGGTGCTGCCCGCCGGCATCAGGCCCAGGTCGCCGGAGGCATAGGAAAGCCGCGCCACGCGCGCCGGTGGGTCGGCGCTGTCGGCTGGGCTATCGTCGGCCTGGGCAAGCGCCACGCCGCTGCATAGCAGCAGTGCCACGGCCAGCAAGGCGCGCCATCCGCGCGGCCGTGACTCGATGCCATGATGTCCACGCATAAAGCACTCCTTTGTAGATGCACGCGAAAAACGGTCGCGCCCCGCCATGCCTATCTCTGTATGTGCGGATCATCTTGCGCAAGGATCATGAGCAATGGCTTAGGGCGGCAATGGCTGTTGCCGGCGGTTTAGCTACGCGCCATCGTTGCCGGCTCGCCACAACTTCGCACCTGGGGAGCGGCGCGATCCGTCCAGGATTCCCAAAGCCGCACTCGCCGGTTACCATCGCCCAGCGTTGCGGGTGTAGCTCAATGGTAGAGCTGTAGCTTCCCAAGCTACTGACGAGGGTTCGATTCCCTTCACCCGCTCCAATCATCTCTTTCCGGTCCCCACCGAGATTTTTCCCAACCCGACAGCGTGAGCTGACATGGCGGACGTGATCACCCTCGGTTGGCGGGAGCGCCTGGCATTGCCGCAGTTCGGCATTGGCTCGCTCAAGGTCAAGCTCGATACCGGCGCGCGCAGCAGTTCGCTGCACGTGGACGAGCTGGAAACCTTTACCCGCGATGGACAGACCTGGCTGCGTTTCATGATGGGCGTTGGGCGCCGTTCGGTACGCCAGGTGCAGTGCGAGGCGCCGGCGTGCGACCGGCGCGTGGTGGTCGATACCGGCGGCGGGCGCAGCGAGCGCTGGTTCATTCGTACCGAAGTGATGCTGGCTGGCGAGCGTTTCGACGTTGACATAAATCTGACGGATCGACGGCACATGCTGTTTCCTATGCTATTGGGGCGTACCGCCTTGATCGGGCGCTTCAAGGTCGATCCTGCCCTTTCCTATACCTTGCCCAAGCCTGCGCACACGATGGCGCCCAAAGAGCATCCCCCATGAAGATCGCCATCCTCTCGCGCAACGCGCGGCTGTACTCCACCCAGCGTCTGGTGGAAGTGGCGCGTGAGCGCGGCCATGTGGTGCGCGTGCTCGATCCACTGCGCTGCTATGTGCGCATTGCGCCGGGGGAGGTGGAGATCCGCTACAAGGGCAAGGCCCTGCACGACATCGACGCGGCCATTCCACGCATCGGCACGTCGAGTACGTTCTACGGCACGGCGGTGCTGCGCCAGCTCGAAATGATGGGCGTGTATACCCCCAATTCGTCCGACGCCGTGCTGCGCGCGCGCGACAAGCTGCGCTGCCTGCAGATCCTGGCCGCGAAAGGTCTGGACATGCCGGTGACGGTCTTTGGTGACAACCCTGACGACACCACCGACGTGCTGGATCTGCTCGGCGATCCGCCGCACGTGATCAAACTCAACGAAGGCAGCCAGGGCACCGGCGTGGTGCTGGCGGAAAAGCGCAGCGCATCGCAAAGCGTGGTCGAAGCGTTCCGTGGCCTGTATGCCAACTTCCTGGTGCAGGAATTCATTGCCGAAGCCAAGGGCAGTGATCTGCGTTGCTTCGTGGTCGGCGGCCAGGTGGTGGCGGCGATGCAGCGCGACGCGGTGGCTGGTGAATTCCGCGCCAACCTGCACCGCGGCGGCACGGCCGTGGCCGCCAAGCTGACTACCGCGGAAAAGCGCATTTCGGTGGATGCCGCAGAAGCCTTGGGCTTGGGTATCGCCGGTGTCGATCTGTTGCGTTCCAAGCGTGGTCCGCTGGTGTTGGAAGTCAATGCATCACCGGGGCTGGAGGGCATCGAAGCGGCGTCGGGCGTGAACGTGGCCGAGCACATCATCCGTCACCTGGAACGGCACGTCGGCAAGGCGCCGAAACGCACCTGAACGTCTTCACGTCATGATGACAATGGCGGGTGCGTGGCTGGATCAAGCATCTTTAACCAAGCAGTGAGTGCGGGTTAACTACCGCGTAACCGCCCGGATCCTATAAAGGCACCACTGTTTGTTTGCTCGCTACTTCAATCGCAAGTGCGACAGCAGACGACGGTATCGGGGCAGTAGCTTCAGCCCGGGTGTAGCGACGCACGGTCGCGGCATCCGGGCTTTTTCTTTGGCTCGTCCTCATTTCGAATATCGGCATTCAGCGTGGCGCTTAACATTTGCGCCGCGCACTCGTTAAGCTTGGTGCGTCCCGGCCGATGCGCCGGCTGCGTAGCGGAGAGACGCATGCGCGTTCTAGTGATTGAAGACAACAGCGATATCGCCACCAACATCGGTGATTATCTGGAAGATCGTGGCCACGTGGTGGATTTCGCGGGAGATGGCGTCACTGGACTGCATCTGGCGGTGGTCCACGACTTCGACGTCATCGTGCTCGACCTGACCTTGCCGGGCATGGACGGCCTGGACGTGGCGCGCAAACTGCGCCACGAAGCCCACAAGCAAACCCCGGTCCTGATGCTGACGGCCCGCGATGCACTGGAACAGAAGCTCACCGGCTTCGAATCCGGCGCGGACGACTACATGACCAAGCCCTTCGCCCTGCAGGAACTGGCCGCGCGCCTGGAAGTGCTGGCGCGCCGCGGCAAAGGCCCGCAAAGCCGGGTGCTGAAGGTGGCCGACCTCACCTACAACCTGGACACCCTCACGGTCACGCGCGACGGCAAGTCCATCCAGCTCAACCCGATCGGGCTGAAGCTGTTGCAGGCGCTGATGGAGGCCAGCCCCTCGGTGGTCACGCGCCAGGATCTGGAGCAGAAGGTGTGGGGCGAGGAACTGCCTGACAGCGACAGCCTGCGCGTACACATCCATGGCCTGCGTGCCGCGATCGACAAGCCGTTCGAAAAGGCTTTGATCCATACCCGCCACGGCATCGGTTACCGCATGGTCGATCCGGATGCAGTCCAGGCGTAAGCTGCGGTTCCGCCTGCTGATCTCGTTCGCGCTGTTCGGTTTCGGCCTTAGCGCGTTGTTTGCCGTGGCGTCGTTGTATGTGCGTGCCAAGGTCGAGAATCAGCTCGTCAATGCAAGTCTGCAAAGCGACGTCGATCAAGCGGTCGAAAACGCGCACAGCAATCCGGGCCAACCGGTAGGCTCGCGCTTGATCGACGCTTGGCTATGGAGTGATCGCACCATCTACAAGGCGCCACTTGCTTGGCAGAACCTTGCGTCTGGTGTCTACGACATGCATGACGTGGACAAGGATGGTCATCCCAGGCACTACAAGCTGGCGGTTGCGCGCAAATACGGGTTGATCGGGTTCATCAGCTATGACATCAGCCGGGAGGACCTGGGCAAGCGTCAGCTCATTACGTCGCTGATCGCTTCGGTCATCTTGTTCAGTCTGTTGTCGCTGGCGATTGGCATGTGGCTGTCGCGCAAAGTGCTGAAACCGGTGACCGAGCTCGCGCGGCGCCTGCGCGATTTCCGCAAGGCTGGGCGTGCCGAACCGTTGGCCCCTCATTTTGCGGACGACGAAGTGGGTGAGCTTGCGCAGGCGCTCGATGAATATTCGACGCGCCTCACCGCGATGGTCGAGCGCGATCGCGAATTCAACTCCGATGTCAGCCACGAACTGCGTACGCCGCTGGCGGTGATTTCCAGCACGACGGAGCTATTGCAAGGTTCACCGGATCTCACCGACAAATTGCGCGAACGCTTGAAGCGCATCGAGCGCGCGTCACGCCAGGCGACCGAGCTGATCGAAGCGCTCTTGCTGCTATCGCGCGCCGAACGCCGTGGGCCGACGCGTGGGGAAATCACCGACGTGGCAAAAGTGGCGAGTGACGTGATCGAAAGCCAGCGTCCGCAGATTCGCGACAAACCGCTCGATGTCGAGTTGCTGCAGCATGGTTCCGTGAGCGTCAACGCACCCGCTTCGGTGCTGTCGGTGGCACTCACCAATCTGATCGGCAACGCCATCAAATACACGCTGGAAGGACACGTCACGGTGCAGGTGGAAAAAGGCCGCATCGATGTCATCGATACCGGCCCCGGCATCAAGCCCGAAGATGCGGAACGCTTGTTTCAGCGCGGCGTGCGTGGCGAAGGCGCGGGCGGCAGCGGCGCCGGCCTGGGCTTGGCCATTGTGCGCCGTTTGTGCGAGTTGTACGGCTGGGATGTGTCGATCAAGCCGCGGACCGATGCCAACGGGGCAATTGCCAGCATCGTGTTCGAGCGGCCATAGCGCAACCCTGCGTAGGCTGGGGTGAGCGTATGCGAACCCCAACATTGCCACGCAGAAAGCGATGCCGGGGTTTCGTGGTGACGATGGCGAGGCGGTCTACCTCAGCACTCGATCACATTCACCGCCAAGCCACCGCGCGACGTTTCCTTGTACTTGTCCTTCATGTCCAGCCCGGTATCGCGCATCGTCTTGATCACCTTGTCGAGCGAGACGCGATGCTTGCCGTCGCTCCTCAACGCCATGCGGCTGGCGTTGATGGCTTTGACGGCGCCCATGGCATTGCGTTCGATGCACGGGATCTGCACCAGTCCGCCGATCGGATCGCAGGTCAGGCCGAGGTTGTGTTCCATGCCGATTTCGGCGGCGTTTTCGATCTGGTGAATGCTGCCGCCCAATGCCGCCGTAAGGCCGCCGGCAGCCATCGAGCAGGCGACGCCCACTTCGCCCTGGCAGCCGACTTCGGCGCCGGAGATGGAGGCGTTTTCCTTGTACAGAATGCCGATGGCCGCTGCGGTCAGCAGGAAATCGACCACGCCGTTTTCGTCGGACTTGGGGCAGAAGCGGTGATAGTAGTGCAGCACGGCCGGCACGATGCCCGCGGCACCGTTGGTGGGGGCGGTAACCACGCGTCCGCCGGCGGCGTTTTCCTCGTTGACGGCCAGCGCGTAGAGGTTGACCCAGTCGAGGATGGTAAGCGGGTCCTTGAGCGATGCTTCGGGCTGGTTGCGCAGTTCCGCGGCCATGCCGGGCGCGCGGCGCGTCACCTTGAGGCCGCCCGGCAGCGTGCCTGGTGAACGCAGGCCGCGCTCGACGCAACCCTGCATGGCCTTCCAGATCGTCAGCAAGCCGGCACGTATGTCTGCTTCCGCGCGCCACACCTTCTCGTTTTCCATCATCAGCTGCGCGATGGTCATGCCGTGTTGCGCGCACAGCGCCAGCAGCTGATCGCCTGTGTGGAAAGGGTAGGGCTGTTCGGTGGTGTCGGCGACGATGCGGTCTTCGGCCGCTTCGTCATGATTGACCACGAAGCCGCCACCGACCGAGTAGTAATCGCGCGTGGCCAGTTCGTGGCCGTCGGCATCGTACGCTGTAAAACGCATGCCGTTGGTGTGGAAGGGCAGCTTCTGGCGCTTGTTGAACACCAGGTCGCGCTTTTCATCGAAATCGATCTCGTGTTTGCCGAGCACGCGGATGCGGTGCGTGGTGCGCACGCGCTTGAGGATCTCGGGTATCAGGTCGGGATCAACCGTATCCGGATGCTCCCCTTCAAAGCCGAGGATCACGGCCTTGTCCGTGCCATGCCCGCGGCCGGTCATCGCCAGCGAGCCGTACAGCTCTGCGCGCACATGCGTGACGCGATCGAGCACGGCTTTTTCTTCCAGCCATCGCTCCGCAAAACGCGCCGCCGCGCGCATGGGGCCGACCGTGTGGGAGGAGGACGGACCGATGCCGATCTTGAAAATATCGAAGGCGCTGACAGCCATGGGGGACGCTGCGAAGACGGGGATGAACTGGCTATTCTAGCGGGGCGTCCTATCCTGGGCATTCTGCAAGCGCACGCATGACCAAATTGGTGCTTTATCAACGCGATTACTGTCATCTGTGCGACCGCGCGCTGGCCGTGCTGGCCGAGGCGCGCGTGCCGGATTTCGATAGCGTATGGGTAGAGGACAGCGGGGAACTGGAGGATCGCTACGGCACCCGCGTGCCAGTTTTGGCCGATATACGCACCGGCCGGGAACTGGACTGGCCGTTCGATGCGCGGGCGGTCGTGCAGTGGATGGCGATGGAGTGATCGCAGGCTGGGATCAAATCCCAGCCCATGCTGCGTTCGCGTTACTTTGCGCCAAGCACCAGATGCGCCGTGACCTTCACATCCGGCCCAATCACCGACGTATCGGCGTACTGCCCGCCACCTACGCCAAAATCCAGCCGCTTCACCGTGCCGGTGACATCCAGCGTGGCGCCGCCGCCTTGCGGCTTGAACACCACGTTCAAACTCACCGGCTTGGTCACGCCGCGCAGCGTCAGCATGCCGTCCGCAACCACCTGGCTGCCCTGCTGATGAAAGGCGGTGGTGACGAAGTGCGCCTGCGGGTACTTGGCCGCGTTGAAGAAATCCGGTCCGGGCAGTGCGCTGTCGCGATCGTTGTCGCCGGTTTTGGCGCTGGCAAGATCGACCGTCACGTCGAACTTCGATGTGGCCAGCTTGGCCGGGTCATAGCTGACCGTAGCGTTCCATTTGTTGAAATGGCCGTCGAAGCTGCTGCCCTGGAAGCTGCTGGTGAAGCCCAGCGTGCTGCCCGATTGCACGCTGTAATCGGCCGCGCTGGCGATGCACGGCATGGCCAGCGCAAGCAGCACGAGCGAAGGAATGCGGATGTTCATGGGAGGTCTCCTGAAGTGGCCTTGCTTTGACGCACGCGTGCGAACGGCAGCATGCGCCGCAATACGTTGTCCCGATCGAAGAAATGGTGTTTCAGCGCGGCGCCGGCGTGCCCGGCCAGCACCACCAGCAGCAGGTAGAACAGCCATTCGTGGACTTCGCCGGCGAGATGCGAAAGCGCGTCATTCTTGGCCGCCAGCGGCGGCAGGTTGAACAGCTTGAACCATTGCAGCGGATAGCCGTGCAGGGAATTGAACAGCCAGCCGCTCAACGGCATGGCGAGGATGAACAGATACAGCAGCGCGTGTGTGGCATGCGCCATGTTGCGTTGCCAGCGCGGCATCGGTTCATCGGGCGGGGCGCCGTCATACAGGCGCCAGGCCAGGCGCAGTGCGAACAGCCCCAGCACGGTCAGGCCGATCGACTTGTGCAGGGCATAGATGTTGATCTTGCTCATCGAGGGCGACATGCCCGTCATCAACAGCCCCCACACGCCATTGCCGAGAATGCCCAGGGCAACGATCCAATGGAAGAACTTGGCAACCGATCCCCATTGGTGGTTGTCGCTGCGCAGACTCATGGATGCTCCTTGTCGTTCGTTGAGGTCTGACTGTCGCGAATGC
>Ga0335072_10005640_pt1 | contig 18422 bp, 13 predicted proteins | sample Lox_Sample_21_FD_206725 | JGI IMG/M metagenome (GOLD analysis project Ga0335072, IMG submission 206725) | Soil microbial communities from Loxahatchee National Wildlife Refuge, Florida, United States - Lox_Sample_2.1 | ecosystem: Environmental > Terrestrial > Soil > Wetlands | place: USA... | reverse complement strand
CGCAATGGACGCAACTTCGAATACGCGGGTGAGGACCCACTGCTGGCCGGCACGATGGTCGGCGAACTGGCGAAGGGGGTGCAGTCGGACCAGGTAATGGGCGACATCAAGCACTATGCCTTCAACGACCAGGAAACCGGGCGCACCATTGTCAACGCAGAGATCGACCAGCGCGCGGCCCGGGAGAGCGATCTGCTGGCCTTCCAGATCGCGATTGGGATGGCGCATCCTGCGGGCGTGATGTGCTCGTATAACCGCGACACCATCACGCCGCCGGGCGGGACTGACTGGTCGTGCGAGAACGATTATCTGCTGAACCAGGTCCTGAAAAAGGATTTCGATTTCAAAGGCTTCGTGTTGTCGGACTGGGGCGGGACGCATTCGACGGTGCACGCGGCGCTGTCAGGCCTCGACCAGGAGGAGCCGGGCTCGCAATATTTTGGCGATCCGCTGAAGAAGGCTGTGCAGGGCGGCCAGGTTCCGATGACGCGGCTGGACGACATGGTGCATCGCGTGTTGCGCAGCATGTTCGCCAACGGCGTGATCGATCATCCTCCGGTGCAGGAAGTGGTGAATCCGTTCCTGGGCCGCGACGACGCAGAGAAGATTGCCGATGAAAGCATTGTCCTGCTGAAGAACGCGGATGACGTGCTGCCGCTCCATGCAGATTCGGTGCAGTCCATCGCGATCATCGGTTCGCATGCCGATGTAGGCGTGCTGAGCGGTGGCGGCTCCGCGCAGGTGGATGCGCCGGGGGGCAACGCGGTGAATCCGCATCCCGGCAGCACATACTGGGGCGAGGTCGTCTACTTCCCCTCTTCTCCGCTGCGGCAGATTCGGAAGATGGTGCCCAACGCGAAGGTCGAGTTTAACCCGGGGACCGACACGGCAGCCGCTGCAAAACTGGCCGCCGATTCGCAGATCGCCATCGTCTTTGTGAATCAGCCGATGCGCGAGGGCATGGATGCGAAGACCATTTCTCTGCCTGACAACCAGGACGAGCTGGTGGATGCGGTAGCTGCCGCGAATCATCACACGATCGTCGTGCTGGAAAACGGCGGACCGGTGGCGATGCCATGGGTCAATCGCGTGCAGGGCATCCTGGAAGCGTGGTATCCGGGGATTGGCGGAGCGCAGTCGCTGGCGAAGATCCTGTTCGGAGAAGTCGATCCTTCGGGCCGGCTGGCGGTAACTTTCGCGAAGGACGATGGCCAGTTGCCGCAACCCGAAGTCGCCGGGATGAATCTGTCGGAGCCGGGCGGCATGCCGGAAGCGCACCATCGTGCGGGTGAGCTACCGCCGTTCGATGTCGATTACAACGTCGAAGGCGCGCGGGTGGGGTACAAGTGGTTCGAGTCGAAACAACTGACGCCGCTCTTCCCGTTCGGCTTCGGATTGTCGTACACGACCTTTACCTATTCGGACCTGCATGTGGACGATGCGGCTCACACCGCGACCTTCACGGTGCGTAACACGGGCCATGAGGCGGGCGCGGAAGTCGCGCAGGTCTATGCGGTTCTGCCTGAGTCGACCGGCGAATCCACCTACAAGCGGCTGGTCGGGTGGGACCGGATTCCTCTGGCCGCAGGCGAGTCGAAGACGGTGACGGTGGAGATGAATCCGCTGACGCTTTCCATCTTCGACGTGGCGAAGAACGCCTTCACCATGAAGCCGGGCGACTACCAGGTGATGGTTGGGCCTTCATCGGCCGCCGACGCACTGACCGCAACCATGCATGTGCGACCTTAGTGGCAGAGGAAAAGGGCTCCGCATCCACTTGGACGCGGAGCCCTTTCTTCTTTTGGGAAACCTGAGACTACCGTGATCCCTCCGAACTACAGAAACCTCTTCTGCTTTGCAGCTCCTCGGGGCAGGTTGAGGTTCTTCGTTCTGAGAGCCGGTTAATTTGCGCCGAAGAGCGCGCCGGCCGGCGCGGCGGCGGGAGCGTGTGGGGCTGCCGACGCTTTTCCGTGTTCAGCGGCAGAAGCGGAACCAGCCAGCTCCACCTTGCCTGAGTAGATGGCGTTATCTTCGATGGACAATCGTGCGGCGCGAATATCGCCGGTCACATTGCTGCCGGCACGGAGCTCGATACGGCCGGCCGCGTGCACATCGCCATGCAGCGTGCCCTGCACCACGACATCCCGTGCGTCCACATTGGCGGTGACGCGGGCGTTTGCCCCTACGGTCAGGCGACTGTCAGTCAGCGTAATCGTTCCTTCCACCAACCCTTCGATGACGAGGTCCTCGTTGCCTTTGACCTCGCCGCGTATCTGAACGGACTTGCCGATTACTGCCGTCGACTCACCGGATGCCATGCACAAACTCCCTCGATTTCGGACTGCGGGCTTTGCTCGAACTATACGCAAGGCGGCGCGGCACCGCAAGAAAAATGCTGGTGAAGCGCGGGGTCGAGGATGCGTCAGGCGCGCTGCGGAGGCTTCTTTGCCACGGGCCATAGTTCCTCCTGCATGGGCCAGACAGACTGCACCTGTTTCTCGCCGGATTCTGTGAAGCGAGGCTCGAGATCATATTTGCGGATGACGGCGCGAACGAGTTCAGCTACGCGTTCGCGATAGGCCTTTGAGACGAAGGCGCTGTCGCCATAGCGTGCGGCGTAGATTTTTTCGAGCTCCGGGAAATGTTCCTGGATGAAGCGCATGAAGACCGGTTTGGAGCATGGTTTGAGAAAGAGCGGCTGCGAGGCGAAGAAGAGCGCTCCGGCTTTTTTTGCGCGGCGCGCCATGGTGTCGAGAGCGCGAGGAGTGTCGGTGATGCCGGGCATGAGCGGCGAGCAGAGAATGCCAACACGGAGGCCGGCGGCGCGCAGGCGTTCCACGGTGCGGAAGCGGAGGTCGGGCCGCGGGGCGCGCGGCTCCAGGATGCGGGCGAGTTTCGCGTCGGGCGTAGTGATGGTGAGGTGCAGGGTCAGATGATTGCGAGCGGCAATGCGCGTGAGCAGATCCATATCGCGCTCGATGAGAGTGGACTTGGTGACGATGCCGAGGCGAAAGCCTGCGTGTACGGCGAAAACTTCGAGCAGACTGCGCGTGACCTGGGCTTTGCGCTCGATCGGCTGATACGGATCGGTCGCGGTGCCGAGGGCGATGTACTCGTCGGGGCGAACGTTCTTCAGCTCCTGACGCAGCAGCCAGGCCGCATGCTGCTTGATGTAAATCTCGCGCTCGAAGAGCTCGGGGTCGCGGCGCTCCATGAACTCGTGGGTGTAGCGGGCGTAGCAGTAGCGACAACCGAACTCGCAGCCGCGGTAGGGGTTGATGCTCCATGCGAGCCACTGCATGCGTTTGGAGACGCTGCGATTGAGCAGCGAGCGCGGCTCCATGCTACGGAACTCGATGAGATGGCCGGCGCCAGCGGCTTCCGCCATCTCGGCGAGACGGGCGATGCCGGTGGAACGGGCGGGGGATCCGGGCTGAAGGATGGGAAAGAGTTCCGGGACTTTCTCCTGGACCGCTTGTTTCGCTTTTTGTTCGCCCATGCCGAGTACAGTACCTCGGTTGGCATCGGGCGGTCAAGGACCGAAAAACGGGTGGTCCGAAAGGAATCAGAGAAGGCAACTTTTCGTTGTGCCAGGTGGCACGGTACTAACGTTTGCCCATTTGGGGTTGCGGAGAGACCTATTACAAATCTGCGACGCGGCAGAAGGCGTTGCAGGTGAAACCATCGATGCAGACATGCACCGACATCCGACGATAATTCAGGGCGGTATGGGCGCGGGCGTCTCCAGTTGGCGGCTGGCGCAGGCCGTCTCGCGGCTGGGACAGCTCGGCGTCGTATCCGGGACAGCCCTCGACGAAATTCTGATTCGCCGTCTGCAGGACGGGGATCCAGGCGGGCACATGCGGCGCGGCCTTGCTGCATTTCCCTTCCCTGCCGTGGCGGCGCGCATCCTGTGCACCTATTTCATTCCTGGCGGCAAGGCTGCGAAGGCGGCCTACCGGAACCTGCCGCTGCACGCGCAGCATGAGCCGCAGGAGCTGACGGAGCTTTGCATCGTAAGCAACTTCGTCGAGGTGTTTCTCGCTCGCGAAGGCCACAGCAATCCGGTGGGGATCAACTATCTCGAAAAGGTCCAGCTGCCGCTGCTGGCTTCGTTGTATGGAGCGATGCTGGCGGGAGTGGAATACGTGTTGATGGGCGCCGGGATTCCGCTGCACGTGCCGGGGGTGCTCGATCGGCTGGCGCGGCATGAAGCGGCTGAGTATACGCTGCGCGTCACAGGCGCGCAGGCAGGCGAGGATTTCCAGGTACGCCTCGATCCGAGCGATTTTATGGAATGCGAGTTGCCGCCGCTGCACCGGCCTGCGTTTCTCGCCATCGTTTCTTCGAATACTCTCGCGGCTACGATGCTGCGCAAAGCGAATGGGCGAGTGGATGGCCTGGTAATCGAAACGCGCACCGCCGGCGGACACAACGCTCCGCCGCGAGGCAAGCTGCAGCTGACGGAGCAGGGCGAGCCGGTGTATGGCGAGCGCGACGGCATCGATTTCGAAAAAATTGCTGAACTGGGTGCGCCTTTCTGGCTGGCGGGCGGGTACGGCTCGGCGGCGAAACTGCGCGAGGCGCTGGCAGTGGGAGCGACGGGGGTCCAGGTAGGAACGGCGTTTGCTTTCAGCCGCGAGTCCGGACTGCGTGACGATTTGAAGCAGGAACTGATCAGAAACGCGCAGCTGGGCACGGCGCGGGTGTTCACCGATCCGCTGGCTTCGCCTGCGGGATTCCCTTTTAAAGTGGCGCGGCTGGAAGACACCGCCTCTGAAGACGCCGTCTATGCCGCGCGGCCGCGCATCTGCGATCTGGGATTTCTGCGCGAGTTGGCTCGCGGCGACGATGGGGAGATCGTCTATCGCTGTCCGGCCGAGCCTCTGCCGGTTTATCTGGCCAAGGGTGGCGACGCGGAGAACGCTGCCGGCCGGAAGTGTCTCTGCAATGCGCTGATGGCGAACATCGGGCACCAGCAGGTGCGCTGCGGTACGCACGTGGAGCCGCCGCTGGTCACAGCCGGCGACGATCTGGGTGAAGTTGCGCGCTTCCTGCCGGAAGGCGCGTCGACGTATGGTGCTGCCGACGTGATCGCGGAGCTGCTGGGACCGCATTGGGATGGAACGGCAGCCGCGGCCAGCGAGGATCGGCTGGTGGCTGCCCCAAAGCTGTAACTGCTCCGGCGCTCGCCGCTCCGATTCGGGATCCCTGACCTACCGCTGTTGTTCCCCGCGAAAAGCGGAGTGCACTCCCTTCGCAAGCGTCTCCATACGAACAGCATAAAAGACCCGAGAGCGACAGTGGAACTTCGCTGCCGGGGTGCCCGTATTCTACTCATGCGACGCTGCCTGCCTCGACTTTGCGCGCTCGCCGGAGGCTCACGGTGGATCTCAGGAATCAGCTCGGACAGGTGGTGCGGCGTCTGGTGCGATCGCCGATTTTTACCATCATCAGCCTGATCACGCTGGCGGCGGGCGTGGGCGCGACGATTGCCGTCTTCAGCGTGGTGGAGAGCGTGCTGCTGAAGCCGCTGCCCTATCCGCACCCGGAGGAGTTGGTGGGGGTGTGGCACACGGCGCCGGGTCTGAACATGGACGTGGTGAACATGGCTCCGTCCAATTACTTCATTTACCGCGAACAGAACCATTCGTTCGAGGACATTGGGCTCTACGAGAGCGACTCGGTGAGCGTGACCGGCAAAGGAACGCCGGAACAGGTTTCGGCGCTCGATATGACCGATGGGCTGCTGCCGGTCCTGGGGATTGCGCCGATGCTGGGGCGCAACTTCAACCAAGCGGATGTGACCCCAAATGGGCCGCAGACGGTGATTCTGGGTTACGGCTACTGGCAGAAGCACTTTGGCGGCGATCGCGGCATTGTGGGGCGCACCATCACCGTGGATGGCAAGCCGCGGCAGATCGTCGGCGTGATGCCGCGCAATTTTCATTTCCTTGACTGGCCTGAGCGGGAATTATTTCTGCCGCTGCAGTTGGATCGCGCGAAGACAACGCTGGGCCAGTTCAGCTATGAGGGCATCGCGCGGCTCAAGCCGGGTGTAAGCGTGGCCGCCGCTAACGCCGATGTGCAGCGAATGATTCCGACGGTGTGGACGAGCTTTCCCGCGCCCCCGGGATTCAGCATCAACCTGTTCCATGCAGCACGGCTCACGGCGAAGATCCAGCCACTGCGCGATGACGTGGTGGGCGACGTGAGCCAGATGCTGTGGGTGCTGCTGGGGAGTATCGGGGTGGTGCTGCTGATTGCCTGCGCGAATGTGGCGAATCTGCTGCTGGTGCGGGCCGAGGGCCGGCACCAGGAACTCGCGATCTGCGCCGCGCTGGGCGCGAGCCGCTGGCGCATCGCACGAGAGTTCCTGCTGGAGAGTGCGGTGCTGGGCGGCACCGGCAGCCTGCTGGGCCTTGGCCTGGCATGGGGCGCGCTGCATCTGCTGGTAGCGATTGCCCCGCACGGCCTGCCGCGTCTGCACGAGATCGGCATCGACTGGATGGTGCTGCTGTTCACCCTGGCACTGGCGCTGGGATGCAGCTTCCTGTTTGGGTCGATTCCGGCACTGCGTTACGGCGGAACGAACGTGGGCACCGGAATGCGTGAAGGCGGCCGCACGGTGAGCCAGGGACGCCAGCGGCATCGCACGCGCAATGCGCTGGTGGTGGTGCAGGTGGGCCTCGCGTTCGTACTGCTGATCTGCTCGGGACTGATGATTCGGACGTTCTATGCGCTGACGCACGAGAGCCCGGGCTACGACAGCACGGCGAAAATCCAGACGGCTGCCCTTCTGATTCCCAGCGCGGAGGTACCGGACGCGACCCGCGCCATCCGGATGGAAGAGGCGATCCTCCACAAGATGCAGGCGATTCCGGGCGTGCAGAGTGCGGGGATCGCCAACTCGGTGCCGATGGACGACAACCACTGGGAGGATCCGGTATTTGCTGAGGACCACAACTACGCGGACGGATCCATGCCGCCGCTGCGGCTGTTCAAGTTTGCGTCGCCGGGATATTTCGCGACGATGGGGATTCCGCTGATTGCGGGACGCAACTTCACCTGGGCGGAGACGTACGACCGGCGGCCGGTGGCGATGGTGTCCCGGAGCCTGGCGCGAGAACTGTGGGGTTCGCCCAACAACGCGCTGGGGAAGCGGATTCGGGTGAGTTCGAAGGACGACTGGCGCGAGGTAGTGGGCGTGGTCGGGGAGGTTCACGACAACGGAATCAGCAAGCCGGCGATGCCGACGGCGTGGTGGCCGCTGCTGATGAGCAACTTCGAAGGCGATAAAGACAACGCTCGACGCTGGGTGGTGTTCGTGCTGCGCACGGATCGCGCGGGATCGGAAAGCCTGGTGAACGATATGCGGCGGGCGGTGTGGTCCATCGATCCGAACCTGCCGCTGACAGACGTGCGGACACAGGGCTTCCTGTACGAGCAGTCGATGGCGCGGACTTCGTTCACGCTGGTGATGCTGGGGCTGGCGGCGGGGATCGCACTGCTGCTGGGGCTGGTAGGACTCTACGGGGTCATTGCGTATTCGGCGACGCAACGGCGGCGGGAGATCGGCATCCGCATTGCGATGGGCGCGGAGCGCGGACACATTACGGGGATGTTCGTGCGGCAGGGCCTGCTGCTGGCCGCGGTGGGCGTGGGTTGCGGCGTCGGCGTGGCCCTTGCAGTGACTCGGCTGCTGCGTTCGCTGCTGTTCCATGTGGGGCCGATGGATCCGGTAACCTATGCGGTGGCCTGTGCGGCGCTGTTTGGGGCTGCTGCACTGGCGAGCTATCTGCCTTCGCGACGGACGGCGAGTGTAGATCCGGTGGAGGCATTGCGGGCGGAGTGACTTGCCCCCGGAGATTACGGGTTGCAGGATGGACGGCCAGCGTGGGCAGCAAATTCTCTTGCCTGGTGACCGACGTCATCTGAAAAGCGCAGCTCCGCAGTCACTGAGTTCCCTCTCGAACCAGGGCAGTTGAGGCCGCCTTGAATCGAGAATGAACTGTTGGCGCAAGCGCCCATCAGGTGGTCGGAAACCCGGTCAGGACCACAGCGCGTAGTCGGACAAATCAGAAACAAAGGCCTCCCGCCTGGGGAGGCCTTCTGGCCGGTTGCGGTTCCGGGCGTTATTGGGCGGATTGCGGCTGCTGCGGTGCGGGTGGGGCAGCCTGCTGCGGGCGCGGCGGAGCCGGTTTCTTCGGCAATTCCTTCTTGCCGGGCGCAAGGATGGCATGGAGCGTGTTGCCTTCCATGCGCGGCATGAATTCCACGGTGCCGTTGTCACCGATGTCGCGAATGAGGCGGTTGATGATGGCGTAGCCAAGATCGCGGTGCGCCATCTGGCGGCCCTTGAAGCGGAGCGAAGCCTTCACTTTGTCGCCGTCCTGCAGAAAGCGGATCGCCTGATTGCGGCGCGTCTCAAAGTCGTGGTCATCGATGGTGACCGAGAACTTCACTTCCTTGACCACGATGACTTTCTGGCGCTTGCGGGCGGCGCGATCGCTCTTTTCCTTTTCGTAGAGGAACTTGCCGTAGTCCTGAATACGGCAGACAGGCGGGACGGCGGTGGGCGAAACTTCCACGAGGTCGAGGCCGCGCTCGCGAGCGATCTTGAGGGCCTCAAAGGGAGGCAGGATGCCGAGCTGCTCGCCTTTTTCGTCGATCACGCGGATTTCGCGCGCGCGAATGCGATCGTTGATGCGGATGAACTGTTTAGCGGAACGCTTATCGATGGGTTTCTCTCCTGGCCGCTGATCGGAGCGGCGGCAACTTAGTATATCAATCCGATTAGATGCGCAGCCCGGCGTTTGGCATCCGCCAAAAAGCGGGCGGCAGAGGAGGGTCAGCAGAGGAGCGGCCGGCAAACCTCATTCATGTTTCGCTCGCGCGTCGATATCGTGCATGCGGCTGGCCTCGAAGCTGACGATCTTCCACTCGCCGTGGCGTCGATTGTAGACACGGGTGTAGCGGTATTTGCCGCTGATGTCGCTGGTGCCGTTGGTACCCTCGAGGTCGGCAATCGAAGTGACGACGGCGGTGTCTCCGTAGACTCGGACGTGGGTGTCGGTGAGCTCGAGTTGAGTGATTCGGACCGTACCGGCACGGCGCTGGGCAAGGGCCTGGTCCTTATTCTCGACGGTGCCGTTAGAGCTGATGCCGATGTAATCGTCGGCGAGCAGGCGGTTCATCTCGCTGACGTTATTCGTGACAATGGCCTGCTGCCACTGCTGCTCGAGGGCCTCGATTTCCTTATGGATCTCGCCCTTTTCATGGTGGGGGAGCGCCCAGAGAGGATGACAGGACGCCAGCAGCAATAGAGCGGCGACAACCTGAGGGATGGGATTGGAGCGCAGTGCGGAGGCCGAGTGGCGGCGCATCGTCGTACCGGATGGTAGCCCGGGTTGCGGCGGCGCGTCAAAAGAGAAAATGCGAAAGGCTGGCAGGAGACGGCAGAAGGTCATGGCGCGCAGTGATTGGATGCCTGCTTATGAGACGAGCGAAAACGAGAGACGACTGCAGGGAGGCTCCGGCCGCTCGTAAACCTGCGTGGATGTTTCGGGAAGCGAGTGAAATCTGCCCTGCCAGGAGCGGGAGGGTGCGCCGGGCTGAGCTGCCGGGACGGAACCCCGTCGTTCCTGCTGTCGGGGATGACAGCCGTTCTTAAACGAGGGCGGTGAGGTTCTCGACCTGGCGGTCGAGCATGAGCTGGTAGAGTCCGCCAACGGCGTGCTTCTTAAAGTGGGCGGAGGCACGATGGGCCTCAACGGCTGTCTGGTCCCTGTACTGCTCGTAGATGACGACAGTATCGGGTTCGCCTTCGACGAGATGGGGCACGTAGTTGACGCAGCCCGGTTCCTGGCGGGAAGCACTGGCCAGATCGGTGAGGATCTCGGCGATCCGGGCGCGATCTTCGGGGCGAAATTTCAGGCGAACGGTGAAGCTGATCATGGCTCGGATCGGTTCTGCTCGATTTTCGTGTTTGTGCCGGGTGGCCGTCGCTGGTCAGGCCGCTTCATTCAGGGTTGCAGAGCCGGTCCGGCAATCCGCTGCATGGTCTCGCGGAATTCCGGCAGCTCAAAGGTCTGGTCGCGATCGGGGCCCGTGGACACGATGGCGATCCTGGCGCCGGACTCGCGTTCCATAAAGCGCAGATATTCCTGCGCAGCCTGGGGAAGAGCTTCGAAAGAGCGAACACCTTCGGTGGAAGTCTTCCATCCCCTGAGGCGAGTGTACACGGGATGGATGGATTCAATGCCGCGAATGTCCGCAGGGACGGTTTCGCAGGGCTGGCCGTCGATCTCGTAGCTCGTGCAGACGGGGATCTCGTCCAGGTCGTCGAGGACGTCGAGCTTGGTGACGACGAGCCAGTCGGTGCCGTTGATCTGATTGGAGTAGCGAAGCAGCGGCAGGTCGAGCCAGCCGCAGCGGCGGGGGCGTCCGGTGACGGCGCCGAATTCCTGCCCGCGGGCGCGAAGAGACTCGCCGGCTGCGTCAAAAATCTCCGTCGGGAACGGGCCTTCGCCGACGCGGGTGACGTAGGCCTTGGTGACGCCGATAACCGTACCGATGCGCGTGGGACCGACACCGGTGCCGGTCGAAGCTCCGCCAGCGGACGCGGAGGACGAGGTGACGAACGGATAGGTGCCATGATCGATGTCGAGCATGGTGCCCTGCGCGCCTTCAAACATGACGCTGTGGCCTTCGCTGAGGGCTTTGTTCAGAAGCAGAGCGGTGTCTGCGACGAAGGGGCGGATTTTTTCGGCGGCAGCCGCGTACTCGTCGTACATCTGCGCCGGATCCAGAGGCTCGGTGCCGAAGAGTGCGTGAGCGATGGCGTTCTTCTCGTTGCAGGCGGCCTCGATGTGGGTCCTGAGCAGATCGGTGTTGAGCAGATCGACGACGCGAAGGCCGTTGCGGGCCATCTTGTCTTCATACGCGGGGCCGATGCCGCGGCTGGTGGTGCCGATTTTCTTGCGGCCGGGAGCGGACTCGGCGGCCAGTTCGATCATGCGGTGGTACGGCAGGATGACCTGGGCGCGGTTGGAGACGAAGAGACGGCTGTCCACATCGATGCCGAGGTCGCGGAGGCGCCCGGTCTCCTTGAGGAAGGCCATGGGATCGAGGACGACGCCGTTACCGATGACACCGCGGCAGCCGGGACGGAGGACGCCGCAAGGGACCAGCTGGAGGATGAACTTCTGGCCATTGATGATGACCGTATGGCCGGCATTGTGTCCGCCGGCGTAACGCGCGACAACAGAAAAGCGCTCGGAAAGCACATCGACAATTTTGCCTTTGCCTTCGTCGCCCCACTGGGCGCCGACTACGACTGCGGATTTTGCCTGCGTGATCGAGTCCTGCTTCATGGAGTCCTGCTTCACCAGATCTGCCTGCTTTCGCTCGTCTATTGTTGCCCGTCTTTCGACCCCGGCACAGCCCGGCACACACGTTCGGTGTGAGGGTTGCAGCACTTGAACATGATGCTGAGAGAAACCTTGGGTGGGCCGGATGAGGGCTTCAGTCCATCCGATTCCCCATGATATATCGGGAGGCGGCGAGGAGGAAGATGACCTTTGGGCGGATTCGCTGGCGGAGAGGATTCCGGGCGATTCTGGCCCGACAACTCCACAGTGCTGCCGCTTTTTGCACTCGGGCGGAGCTGCGATACTGGAGCTTCTTATGGATCAGGCGTGTCCGAAATGCGGCGGGGCGGGAGTGCGGGTGACTGCGGTGGCCGGAGGCGGGCGCGCGCTCGAAACCTGCGAGTGCCAACTGGAGCAGCGGGTGGCTCGGCTGCTGAAGCGAGCGGCGATTCCAGCGCGCTATGAACATTGCACGCTGGACAGCTACGAAGCGAGCTTTCCGGGGGCGGACCGGTCGCTGGGTTCGGCTCGCTTTATGGCGCAACAGTTTGTGGACGGGTACCCGGTAACCACGGAGGGGCGCGGGCTGCTTCTTACGGGCTCGATTGGCGTTGGCAAAACCCATCTGGCAGTGGGAATTCTGCAGGCGCTGATCACCGAGAAGGGCGTGCACGGGCTGTTCTGCGACTATCGTGAGCTGCTGAAAGAGATCCAGCATTCGTATAACCCGCAGGTGGCGACGACAGAGATGGAGATCCTGCGGCCGGTGTTCGAGGCCGAAGTGCTGGTGCTGGACGAACTGGGCGCCTCCAAGCCAACGGACTGGGTTTGGGACACGGTGGCGCTGGTGCTGAACACACGCTACAACGACAAGCGAACGACGCTGATCACCACGAACTATGCGGACCAGCCGCCTGGCGGCGGAGCCAACGGGCCGGGTCGGCTGAAGGAAGAGTCGCTCGGAGATCGGATCGGCGAGCGGATGCGGTCGAGGCTGGCCGAGATGTGCGTGGTGGTAGAGATGCGGGGCCAGGATTTCCGGCAGAATGCGGGCCGGGCCCGGTTTGGGTGAGAAGTGCAGGGTCTAGGGCATAGGGTGCAGCGCGTAGAGTTGCGCCGCGTGCCTGAGGCGTATCTGCTGGCGGCCATCCTGACGGGATGGGACTTCCGCCACGCGGAGGTGGCGGTGGGCCGCGATCCCAGCGGCCGCGGTATTGCTGGTGGCCGGGTATGGCGCGCTGCGAGCCTGATTTTCCGCAGGCTTTGTTTCCGTGGGAATAATTTCCTCAGAACGGTTTTCTTCTCTTTGAATTCATCGTTTTGTCTCGATGTGCATCTTCCAGAATGAGAGGTTTGGGAGAGCGATCCTGACTGGAGGAAGAATGACGACGGAGACCATGCATCGCCGGCCACGAGTCCTGATTCTTGGAGGAGGGTTCGCGGGCACGCATGCAGCGAAGGCTCTGGGCAAGCTGCCCGTGGATGTCACTGTGGTGGATCGGCGGAATCACTTTACATTTCAGCCGCTGCTCTACCAGGTGGGGCTGGCGGTGTTGTCACCGGCCGATATTGCGTCGCCGATTCGCAGGATTCTGCGCAATCAGGCGAACACCGAAGTGCTGATGGACGAGGCTGTTGGCTTCGATCGCGAGCAGCACAAAGTCAAGTTCCGGAGCGGCGTCGAGATCGCGTACGACTACCTGGTGTTGGCGACCGGCGCAACGCATTCGTACTTCGGGCATGACGATTGGGCACAATTCGCGCCGGGACTGAAGACGATTGAGGACGCGATTGAGATCCGGCGCCGGGTATTGCTGGCTTTTGAGCTCGCCGAGCGGAGGATGCTGGAGACGGGATCGCATACCCCATTGAACTTTGTGGTGATCGGCGGCGGCCCCACCGGCGTGGAGCTGGCCGGTGCGATCTGCGATATCACGCGGCATTACATGAGGAGGGACTTCCGGCACATCGATCCGACCACAGCGCGAGTCATCCTGGTGGAAGGCGAGAAGCAGGTGCTCGGGACCTATCCCGAGGAACTGCGGATCAAGGCCGAAGAACAGTTGCGGGCGCTGGGCGCGGAAGTGCGCGGCGGCCTGCGCGTGACGGATATCGGTCCGGGTTATGTGGTCGCCGGCGGCGAGCGAATCGAGTCCATGGTGACGCTGTGGGCCGCCGGCGTCGCAGCATCGCCGCTGGGTAAGCTGCTGGGTGTGCCCACGGACAAGCGGGGCGCGGTGCTGGTGAACGAGACGCTGAATCCGGGGGGAAATCCGGAGATTTTCGTCTGTGGGGATCTGGCGCACTTCGAGCAGGACGGACATGCGGTGCCAGGCGTGGCGCAGCCGGCGATGCAGATGGGCGACCACGTTGCAAAGATGATCGAGGCGGACCTGAATCATCAGCCCCGGAAGCCGTTCCGGTATTTCGACAAAGGCGACATGGCCACGATCGGGCGGCTGGCTGCCGTGGCCGATGTGAAATGGCCTTTCCACGGAAAGCTCAGCGGGTTTCCGGCGTGGGTCACGTGGCTGGTGGTGCACATTTACTTCCTGATCGGGTTCAGGAACCGGCTGGCGGTGCTGTCGCAGTGGGTGTGGAGCTACTTCACCTTCACCAGCGGGGTGCGGCTGATTTATGGAAGCCAGGCGCTGCCGGGATGGACCAACCAGGACGGCACGGAAGCGGCTACGCCGCTGGATGCGACGGCGCCGGGCGCGCATGCCGTGGAGCCGACAAAACCTGCAGCGGCGGATTAAGGAGAGGTCTGAGCGCTTTTCAGCTAGCGCACAAAATGGAGGATCGCCTGGTTGGTCGCCAGCGCGGCCAGATAGGCCAGCACACCCATATAGACGAATTGCAGCGCCGGCCATTTCCAGCTGTTCGTCTCGCGCCGCACAATCGCCAGGGTCGAGGTGCATTGCAGCGCAAAGGCGAAGAATACGACCAGCGCCATGGCGCCGCCGAGGGTGAGATCGTGGCGCAGCGCCGCCTGGAGTCCGAGAGACTGCGTGGCGGGATCGGCCCCGTACAGGGTGCCCAGCGTGCCGACGATGACTTCGCGCGCCATTACCGAGGTGAGGAGGCCGATGCCGATCTTCCAGTTGAATCCGAGCGGCCGAATTACGGGCTCGATCAGGTGGCCGACGCGTCCGATGAGACTCTCGCCCAGAGCGACATGCGCCGGGAAGTGACTCAGCACCCACAGCACCAGGGTCACGGCCAGAATCACCGTTCCAGCCTGACGCAGAAACACCCTGCCGCGATCCATCAGGCGCAGGCTCAGCGAGCGTACGGTGGGTAGCCGATACTGAGGCAGCTCCAGAATGAATGGGGCCGATGATGCCTTCAGGATCGACGACTTCAGCAGCCGCGCGGTCGCCAGCGCCGCCACAAATCCGAGGAGATACAGCGACAGCATGACTGCCGCGCGCAGCCCGAAGAGGTCGCCCAGCAGCGGCTTGTTCGGAATGAAGGCCGCAATCATCAGCATGTAAATGGGCAGGCGCGCGGAGCAGGTCATGAACGGCGCCACCAAAATGGTGGCGAAGCGGACGCGCTTGTTCTCGATTGTGCGCGTCGCCATAATGGCCGGCACTGCGCAGGCATACGCCGACAGCAGGGGGATGAACGCCTTGCCGTTGAGCCCGATCGATCGCATCACGCGATCGGCAATCAGCGCTGCACGAGCGAGGTAACCGGAGTCCTCGAGCACTCCGATGAAAAGAAAAAGTAACAGGATCTGTGGCAAAAAGACGAGAACGGAAGCCACGCCACGCCAGACGCCATCAATCAGCAGCGACTCCAGCCAGCCGGATCCCATTAGCCGCCCGACCGCATCGCCGGCTCCGTTCAGTACGGCTCCGAAGCCGTCGCTCAGAGGCTGGCCGATCGAGAACACGACCTGGAAGACGGCAAAGACGACCGCGAGAAAAATCAGCGGTCCCCAGAATTTGTGCAGCAGCACGCCGTCAATTCGCCGCGTCCACTCCGACGAGATCGGCGCCTTGTATTTCGTGCGGCTGCTGACGCCGTGCGCCCATTGCCGGTAAGAGCGCGGATTCCCCATCACCGGCAGCTCAATGCGTCCAGGCGCCGGGGCCTCCACGGGCTCCGCCTTGCGGTTCAGAAAATGCGTTACGGCGTCGAGGCCCACGCCCCGCGCGGCGGAAATTTTCGCGACGGGAACGCCCAATTCCTGGGCCAGCGCCAGCGTGTCGACGCGGCCGCCGCGCGCTTCCATCAAATCACTCATGTTCAGCAGCAACAGCGTAGGCAGACCCAGAGCGAGAACCGGCGCCGCCAGCATGAGTTGCCGCCGCAGTTGCAGAGAATCCAGAACCAGCAGGATCGCGTCCGGTGCCGGTGTACCCGGCATCTCGCCCTGAAGCACCTCGACCGCTACGCGCGCGTCTTCCGAATACCGGTCCAGCCCATAGATGCCCGGCAGGTCGATCAGCGTCAGGTCGCTGCGCCCAATGCCGTTGAGCCGGCCCACGCGCTGCTCCACTGTCACGCCGGGATAGTTGGCAACCTTTTGCCGAAGTCCGGTCAGGCGATTAAACAGCGTCGATTTTCCGGAGTTCGGCGGTCCCACCAGCGCCACGGTGCGAATTTTGCCCGGCACCCGCGGTTCAATGGGGACGTCGATGGTTGCGGTGGTGCAGCAGTCGCTCATGCTTATCTCGTATTGGTTTGCTCGTACTCCCGAACCCGGATCGCCTTCGCCGTGTCGCGCCGCAGCGCTACTTCGAAGCCGTCAATCGAGTACACCGTCGGATCGCCCGCCGGCGCACGCCGTACTACTACCACCCGGGCCTCCGGAACGAATCCCATATGCATCAGGTGATGCTGGATTTCCCCGGGCAGGTCCAGAGACTCCACCACGCCGATCGTTCCAATGGGCAATTCGCTCAGCTGACTCAACTTCCAGGCTCCGGACAGCTCAATCTCGTCCGCAGTATCGGCTCCAAATTCCGATAATAGCGCAATTGCGACCATTTCGCTCCTATATTGGGAAGCATACGGTCGCAGAGCAGATGCCGCGGTGATTTTTGTCACACTTCCAGGGATCGGCAGTCCCGCAGTATCAACTCGGGAACTACGTTCCACAACAGCTTTTTAGTCCGCCGCGGGTCTTGTACGATCAGAACAGTCCCCTACCCCGTTCTTCTTTGTTTGCAATGTTTCTGCCTGGAGTTTGCTTGTGTACGTGTTTCGCTTGTCGTCCTTTTGCATGGCCGCTGTGCTGCGGCTGTTACCCTTGATCCTTTTGTTCCTGGGCATTGCAGTCCCGGCCGGCGCGGCCGTGGATGGCGGCGCCGCAGCTGCGGGTAAGAAACCCGCGGTCGATGCCCATCCGGACACTCTTACCTTCACCAACGGCGATCGGCTCTCCGGCAAGCTGGTCCGCGCGGTCGGTGACCAGATCGTCTTTCACAGCGACATTCTGGGCGACCTCGAGATCAAGTGGGATAAGGTCAAAGAACTTCACACGGAGAGCCAGCTCGCAGTCCTTGAACGCAGCGTTCTGATGCACCACCACCAGTTACCCCCCGGCGTTCCGGAGGGCACGCTTACGGTCGAGGATCAGCTCATCACGGTGCACCCGAAGAACGGCGCGACCATTGCCCCCGTTCCGCTCAAATCCGCTGCCTACATCGTGGACGAGACGACGCTGAAGAAGCAGATCACCGGCCATCCCGGCATCTTCGCCGGCTGGAACGGCGCTCTGACCGGGGGCGCTACCATCGTTCAGGCTACCCAGGATCAGTACACTTTCGCCGGGTCCGTGAGCCTTGTGCGCATCGCGCCCACCGTGAACTGGCTCGACACGAACACCCGCACTACCGTTGACTTCAGCGGATCCTACGGCAAGATCATCCAGCCTGCCTATTCGAGCGACGGTGTGATGACTCCGGCCAGCACCTCGAAGAGCTCTATTTACCACGCCGACGCCGAGCGCGACGGCTACTTTTCGCCACGCTTCTATGCGCTCGCGCAGACTTCGTTCGATCACAACTTCGCGCAGGACCTGGACCTGCAGCAGATCTACGGCGCGGGCGTGGGCTGGACGGCGATCAAAAATCCCAAACAGGAGCTCGACCTGAAGTCCACGCTGCAATATGAAGGGCAAACCTTCATCACCGGAACCTCAGAGGAGGACCAGAACCTGATCGGGTCCACGGTGAACGGCACCTGGGCCGCAAAGCTGCCCCATAAAGTGGAGTTCAAACAGGAGCTCTCGTGGATCCCGGCCTACAACAACCCTTACGCCTATTCAGCGAGTGAAACCGATTCGCTGACGATGCCGTTCTTCCGGAAGCTGGCCTTCTCTCTCGGTTCCAACGACAGTTACCTGAACGACCCGCCGCCGGCATCTCCGCCGACGAAGCGGAACTCGCTCCAGTTCACCACCGGGCTGACCTACGCGATCAAGTCGAAGTACTGAGGACCAGCGTTCCGAGCCCGGTTTAGTGTTGAGCAGCGCCCGCGGGCGCATTTGCCTGCACCGCGAAGTCCAGGGGTGTCGAGATCAACGCATTCACTTCGGGCGGCATAGGCGAGCCGGCACTCTTCAGAAGCAGCGAAACCTGCCACATCTGCGTCTGATTCAGAGTTTTTTCGAACGACGGCATACCCGTCAGCCGGATGCCGTTAGCGACCTTCCAGTACGTCTCTCCTACGGGATCGTCGCTGACCCCAACAACACCGTTGCGGTGCGGTTTCCACAACTGCGGCGCGTTCGGGTACATGTGAACCCCGAAATCCGATGGCCGCCCGTAGAGCCCGTGACAGGCCGCGCACTGCTCGCGGTAGATCTGCGCACCCGTGGTCAGATTCGTCGCGCTGGCTTCGATCGGCGCACTCGCGGGCATCTCGGCCCTGATGCGCGCGTTCAGGGGAACGTGCACAATTTGCTTCTCGAATGGAAAAGGGTGATCCGCTACTGCGACCGGCGGATGCCCTGCCTTGAGATAGATCCACACACCAACCGGGATGATCAGCAGCCCGATCAACAGGCCCAGAATGAATTTCATGCGTGCTTTG
>Ga0335072_10005639_pt1 | contig 18426 bp, 15 predicted proteins | sample Lox_Sample_21_FD_206725 | JGI IMG/M metagenome (GOLD analysis project Ga0335072, IMG submission 206725) | Soil microbial communities from Loxahatchee National Wildlife Refuge, Florida, United States - Lox_Sample_2.1 | ecosystem: Environmental > Terrestrial > Soil > Wetlands | place: USA... | reverse complement strand
TCGTCCAGACGATCGCGTCGGGTATCGCGAACGCCCTCGGGGTGCACTGACCAGCTGAGTACGCGGAACTCACGGCCGGATCTCATGCGGTCGCGGGCGCGCGGACGGAAGGAGGCGGCGCGTGGAACTTCCGACTTACACGAACATCTGGAAGATCGAAAAACGGCTGTACAAGCTGTATGACTTCCGGCTGCCCATGCCGCTGCCCGTCGGCCAGCTGGCCGTGTTCGTGGCCATCGCCGTCCCCTACATGCTGATCCTGACGATGGCGGGGATGCCGTTCAGCCACACCTGGGTTTGGCTGTACATACTGCCGCCGGGCGTGCTGGCCTGGCTCGTGACCCGCCCGGTACTGGAAGGTAAGCGGCTGCCCGAGCTCGTACTGTCTCAGCTGCGATATCTCAGTGAGCCACGCATCTGGTGCCGGATGGCGCCGCTTGCAGAAAAGGATGAGATCGCTGTTGTCGCACGGGTGTGGCGCGGGACGGCCACCGTCGCGCCATCGGTGCCGACTTTGCGGGCCGCAGGCGCCGCCGAATCGGCACCGGCGGTTGGAAAGGCAGCGACGGTCGGCAGGCAGACTTCCGGCGTGCGGTCAGTTGGCGTGCGGTCAGTTGGCGTGCGGTCAGTTGGCGAAGAGGTATTCGACCAGGAGGCACTTGACCAGGAGGCAGTCGACGCTGAGGCATTTGATGCCGAGGCGATTGCGGCAGCGACGGTAGCAACTGAGGCGGTTGACGCAAAGGCAGTTGACGCAGAGCCAGTTGACGCAGAGGCAGCTACCGAGGCGCTTGCGGCTGAGGGCCCGAGCGATCTTCCGGGCCGCCCGGTTTGGCCCAGTAGTCCGGCCATCCACGCGCCCGCTGCCACCGCTTCTGCGGGCGGCACACCTAACACTGTGCGCGCGGCCGATGTCAGCGAGCCTGGTGTCAGCGAGCCTGGTGTCAGCGAGCCTGGTGTCAGCGAGCCTGGTGTCATCGGACCTGCCGCCACCGCGGTAGGCGCCGACGAGCCTGCCATGAGCGGCGAAGCGCCGATCAGGGTCGCCGTCTCCGCCAGCGGGCCGGATGTAGCTGAGCGCCCGGCCGCGGAGCCGCCGCCGGAGCCGCGGCTCGCGCCGGATCGGCCAGCGCTTTATCAGCCAGCGCCGGATCGGCCAGCGCCGGATCGGCAGGCTCCGGAGCCACTGGCGCCGAAGCAGCCGTGGCAGCCTGCTGCAAAGTCCGGGCTCACCATCCGGACCGACGGGCGCACCACCGAGCCACTGCACCTCGTCGAGCGCGCCCTGCGCAACTCGCCGGGCGGCGGTCCGGCGGGCGGATGGCACGACCGGGTTGTCGTAGTACCCGGCGGCCACCGGCCGGGCAAGCCCGATCAGGTCCAGCGCGACCAGGCCAGGGCCCGGCTGCCGCTGGCCGGTCCCGCTCGCATCGTCTTCCTCGGCTGCACCGCCGGGGCTGGCCAGACGGTGACGACCCTGCTGACCGGCCACTTGCTGGCCGGCCTGCGCGGCGAGGCCGTGGCCGTGCTCGACCTCAGTGCCGGGGCCGGCTCGCTCACGGAGCAGGCACGCCAGATGCCGCGGTTGCTGCCGGGCAGGCGAAGCGAAGAACCAAGATCAAGCCGGGAACGAGGCTTGCAGGTGGTGACTGCCAACGACGACGCCGATGAGCCCGCCGACGCCGGGACGCTTATCGACACGGTCGTCGCCCGCTACCCGCTCACGCTGGCCGATCCGGCCGCAGCGCAAGTGCCCCGCGCTTTGCACGTCGCGGACCAGCTAGTACTGGTCGCGCCCGCGAACCCGGACGCGGCCGGCGCCCTCGCAATGACACTGGAGTGGCTGGACGGCCATGGCCATGCCGAGCTAGCCCGGCGCGCCATTGCCGTCCTGAACGGCGTCAGCGCCACCAGCGGAGCACACACCGACAAGGCAGCTGCCGTCGCCGCCGGGTGGTGCCGGGCGGTCGTTCGCGTGCCCTGGGACGGCGGGCTCAGCGGCCACGGACCGCTCGGCGTCGGCGCTGTTCAGGCCTACACGGCGCTGGCTGGAGTACTCGTGTCCGGCCTGGCCGGCGCGGCGGCCAGCTCGCCAGCTCAGTCGGGGAGCACGGCTCAATCGGGGAGCACCGGCCAGTGAGTGCGCGAACCACGTGGCGGACCAGGCTGTCGGTGCGGTACTTCGACGACCGCATCGTGCTTACCGAGGCGCACGCCTGGGCGTACTACCGGCTCCCGACCGTGTCGTACGAGTTCACCACTCCGGTCGAGCGCGAGGCACTCGCTACCAGCATCACGGTCGCCCTTGCCGCCATCCGGATGGCAGACGCTGAGGTGCACCTGCGCATCGCTAGCCGGCCCTACCCGGCCGCGGAGTGGGCGACGAAACTCGACGAAACGTCGGACGCCGGCCCTGGCTGGCTCGGCTACCTGGAGGAGATGTACCGGCACGTCTGGGCCAAAGACTTCTGGAGCAAGGAGGTCTACCTGGGAGTCCGGCTAGGACCTCGCGGTGTTCGGGCGCAGTTGTCCGGCGGTCTGCTCGGCCAGCTGGCGACCTGGAACCGCAGCGCCGAGCAGGCACTCGGGCTGATCGACGAGGCCGTTCCCGCCGCAGAGATTGCCCGCTGGACCGACCAGGCCGAACGCCTCGGTCGCGCGCTGTCGAGCAGCGCGCTCGCCGCCGCTCATGCCAGCTCCGACGAGGTTGCCTGGCTGTTCCGCCATGCACTAGCAGGAACTGCGGCCGAGCCGCCGCCGTCGGCGGCCCGCCGCCGTACCTGGGGCGCCGGGGAGATCGAGTCGCTGCTTGAAGGGCAGGTGGACAACGGCCGAACCGTGCTGCGGCTGTCTCATCCGGCCGGTGAGTCATGGGCGGCCTTCCTGTCATTCGCCCGGTTCCCCGATGTCATGTACTTCCCGGACGGCGAGCCCTGGTTGCATTACGCCGACGCGCTGCCGTTCCCGGTAGAAGCGTCGTCGCGGATGAGGCTGATCGCGCCGGCCAGGGCGAGCAAGGACGTCAGCCGTCGGCTCGCGCACGCCAGGGACATGGACGCGCACATCAGGGAGGCAGGGGCCGACCTGCCGATCGCCCTGGCCGAGCAGATCGAGGCCGCCCGGCTGCTGGAGCACGGGATAACCAAGGAACGGCTGCCGTTCGTCTACGGCTGGCACCGGCTGATGGTTGCGGCGCCGGATCGCGACATGTGCGTGCGCCGGGCCGAAGCGCTGATTGAGCACTACCGGGACGCCGGCATCGACGTCGTCAACTCGACTGGCGACCAGTTCTCGCTGCTGTGCGAGTCGTTGCCGGGCGACCGGGTACGGCTGACTTCCTACCTGCAACGACAGCCGCTGTACACAGTTGCTGGCGGCATGCCAACCGCGACCGTCGATCTGGGTGACCGGGTGGCACAGGACGCGGGCTGGATCGGCCCCTACATCGGCGAAACGCTAGGCCGGGCGCGGGCGGTCGTGCACTTCGACCCGCTGGTGGCGGCGGCCAGGAACCGGCCCACCGCGGTGGCGATCACTGGCGAGCCGGGCGGCGGGAAGACCACGCTCGCGCTGCTGCTGATCCTGCAACTCGCGCTCCGTGGCGTGACCGTTGCCGTGATCGACCCGAAGGGCGACGCCGAGTCGCTAGCTGGCTGGCTGACGCGGCGTGGCCGGCAGGCCAGGGTCGTTCCGCTCGGCAGTGCGGCCCCGGGCTTGCTCGATCCTTTCTCCTTCGGCGATGACCTGGCCGAACGGCGCACGATGGCAACAGAAACGCTCCGGCTGCTGTTGCCGCGGATGAGTGAGGAACGCGAGAGCGCGATGATCCAAGCTGTCGCCGCGGTCGCGGCCGGGGACCAGCCGAGCCTGGGCAAGGTTGTCAGTCACCTGGAGAACTCGGGCGACCCGGCTTCGGTCAACCTGGGTGCCGTGCTGCGGTCGATGTCCGAGATGCGGCTGGCGAGATTGTGCTTCGCGCCGTCCGGCGGTCAGCGGATCGACGCGGCTGGCTGGACGACGGTGTTCACCCTGGCCGGCCTCACCTTGCCGGACACCGCGGTCCGGCGGGATGACTATTCCTACGAGCAGAGGCTGTCGGTCGCGCTGTTGTACCTGGTGTCGCAGTTCGCCCGGCGGCTGCTCAACGGCATGGACCGGCGGCTGCCGAAGGCGATCTTCCTGGACGAAGCGTGGGCGATCACCTCGACGCCGCAGGGCGCAAAGCTCATTCCCGAGGTGTCCCGCATGGGCCGGTCACGCAACACCGCGCTGATCATGGTCTCGCAGAACGCCGGTGACCTGCTCAACGAACAGGTCACGAACTGCATTTCCGGCGTGTTCGCGTTCCGGTCCTCGGAGCAGAACGAGGTCGCCAGCGTCCTCGCGCTGCTCGGCCTCGAGCAGTCGGCGGAGCACAAGGCCGTGCTTCGCGCTCTGGGCAACGGCGAGTGCATCTTCCGCGACCTGGACGGCCGGGCGGGCCGCATCGGCGTCGACCTGATCTCCGACGAACTGCGGCAGTGCCTGGACACCAATCCGACCAGAGCCCGGCCTGGCGACGTGCCGGCCGGCCCGCTCGTTTCTGAGCCGGCCCAGCCCGTTTCTGAGGCAGCGCAGTCCGAGCAAGCACCATCCGTTTCGGAGCCAGCACCGCCCGCTGTCCGGCCGGCCCAGTCGCAGCAAGCACCGTCCGTTTCCGAGCTAGCACCGTCCAGTGCCGGGCGGTCCGTTTCCGAGCAAGCACCGTCCGCTGCCGAGCCGGTCCAGCCGGGCGCCGGCCGGCCTGCGTGAGTCGCGCGGCGACAACCCCAACAGGAGCCCCCTGGATGCGCAGATTCTCCCTTCCGCGCCGCGCGGTGGTGGTCGTGGCCGCGCTCGGGGCTGTCCTGGTGATACCGCATGCGGGGCAGGCCGCTGCCGCGCCCGTGACGCAGCGCGCTCACCCGGTTGCCGCCGCTCACCCGGTTGCCGCCACTCAGCCGGCTGCCGCCACTAAGACCGTTGCCACGACAAGGACGGTTGCCGACGTCACCACTGCGAGCGGCGGTCTGTGTTCCGTCCCCGGTATCGGCGACATCGGTGGTCTGCTGGGCTTCTGCGCGCTCGGCTCCTCCGGCCTGACCGGCGAGCTCAACAACATCTGCCAGCCGTCGCTGCCTACTCCGGAGCCGGCTAATGCCGGCATCGACTCGATGATTGCGCCGCCGGCGTCGTCAGGTAAGCAGCTGGCGACGCTCTACGACCAGTACGGCGTGGCCGGGGACTACTGGGCCGCGACGAACTTGCAGTGCTCGGATATGACGTCGCTGATCGGCAACAACGTTGCCGGGATGGTGTTCGACGCGGCGAAATCACTCGACCGGGTAACGATCACCGTGTACCAGTCCGCGGCGGGAGAGGGCATTCTCGGCTGGCTCCAGCGGGTGACTGACACGCTGATCACCAGCCTCGGCAACGCGATCTACTTCCCCTACCTCGCGGTCGTGGTCATCCTTGGCGCGATCTGGCTGGCGTGGCAGGGGCTGATCCGCAAGCGCGGAACTCGGACGATCGAGGGCACGATCTGGATGATCGTGGCCTGCGCGGCGGCACTGTTCCTGATCGGCAAGCCAGCCGACGTCACCGGGCTCGGTCGCGATGTCTCGGACGGCATTTCACAGGCGCTCAATACGGCATTCGCGAAGTTGCCAAGTCCGGGTCCGAGTAGCTGCGTTCCCGTCCAGAAAGGCGACCCTGACGTCCAGCCTTCCAGCTATAGCTACACCTCGGGTAGCACGGTGGTGGATCAGAACGCCGACGAACTGTGGACGGTGCTGGTCTGCAAGCCCTGGCTGGTCGGCGAGTTCGGGACCTCGGAATACACGACTGGCCCTGGAAAGCCAACGTTGGTCAACACCTACGGGCGGTCTCTGCTCTGGGCGCAGGCCATCGCGGTCAACGAGAAACCGACGGCTGCGCTGATTCAGGCTAAGCAGGCCGCCTATGCGGGGATCGCCAGCAGCATCCAGGCGAAGGACCCGTCGATCTACCCGCTGTTCCAGGGCAACGAGTGGACTACCCGGCTGGAGGTTGCCTTCGCCGCGCTGTTTGCGGCCGTGGTCGCGGGCGTGCTCGTGTTGCTGATCGCAGTCACTTTGATTTTGCTCAAGCTGAGCTTCTTGCTGCTGCTGATCGTCGGGCCGTTCTTCCTGCTGATCGGTGTTCATCCGGGCTTCGGCCGGGTGGTTGCGCTGCGCTGGGTGGAGATGCTGATCGGCGTGCTGCTCAAGCAGGCCGCGGTTGCCCTCGTGCTCAGCCTGCTGCTCTACTGCTACGCGCTGATCATGGGGGCCAGCGATGCGGTGCTGCCTTGGGCGCTGAAGATCCTGATGATCGCGCTGGTAACCGTGGCAGCGTTCATCTACCGCAAGCCGTTCCAGCACCTGTTCTCCGCGGTGGGCTACGGCGTGATCGGCTCGCAGGAGCGGGCTGAGGCAGACCTTGCCCGGGCCGGGGCGGCCGCGCGCGCAAACACGGTGAGCGCAGCGACACTGGCGGTTCCGGGTCTGGCGGCTTACCGGGTTGGCCGCTGGGCGCGGCGCAATCCCGGTCAGGCCGCGAGCCTGGCGATGGCCGCCGCGTCCGGCGGGGCTGCTGCTTCGGTGGCAGCCGGCCTCCAGGCAGGCGACCCTGGCGCGAGGGACGGCGGTGTCGGGGTGGATAGTGCCCCAGGTGACGCTACGGCTGCCGGACTGCAGGCCGAAACTGCGGCGAATGGCGCAGCCAGCCGCCTAGCGCTGGCAGTTCGCGGACGCGCGGCCGCCGGCGTCGCAGGGGTGGCCGGCGGGCCTGGCGCGGCCAGCGGGGCTGGTGTAGCTGGCGGGCCTGGCGCGGCGCCGTCCGAACCGCCGCCACTCAACCTGCCGTCCCGTGCCGGAAGGGCGTCTGGCACGGCCGGTTCTGCTTCGGCGGGTTCTGTCGCAGGTGGTTTGGCTTCGGGCAGTTCCGCTTCGGGTGGCTCTGTGTCCGCCGGTCCTGCGTCGGCTGCGCCGGCTCGACCTGTGCCAGCGTGGCCGGGTGCGGCACAGTCTGGCGCGGCGCCTTCGTCCGGGGCAGGAGCGGGCGCTTCCGCACCGGCGCCTAGTGCCTGGCCGCTCGGTCGCGGCACGTCGCGCGGCGTTCTGGGGTCAGGTTCGCGCGCGCCCGCCGGGTCTGGTTCGGCCGGGTCCGGTTCCGCGGGCACCGGTCCCGCCGCGCCCGGAGTGTCCGGACCGGCCGCGGCGCCGTCGCCATCGAGTCAGCCCTCACGGGCCCGGCCGGCACGGAAGCAACCGGCGCCGCGGCAGGGTTCTCAGCGCCAGCCGGCCGAGCGCCAGCCGTCGGGACGACAGCCGGCCCAGCGTCAGCCGGCTCAACGACAGCCGGCTCAACGTCAACCGGCCGAGCGCCAGCCGGCCGGACGGCAGCCAGCGCAGCGTCAGCCGTCGAACGGATCAGGCTCGCAGCGGCAGTCAGCGGCCAGGCCGGCTGCTGGCCAGCCCTCACTCGGCAGTCGGCTGCGAGCCCGCTGGTCAGACAGCGTCACGCCGCCGCGTCAGGCGCCAGGCCGGCCCGGGGTCGGAGAGCAGTCCCAGCAGCGCGGGCAAACGGCGGCAGGTCGCGCGCAGCCAGGCACGGGTCCGCGTGCACCAGAGCAGCAGGCGCCCGGGCAGAGCCAGCCAGTGACCGGACCGCTGGCGCGACCGACGGGCGAGCAGGACAGTCCGCGGCCGTTCTGGCTCCGGCCGGTGCGCCGGAAGTAGCCCGCCGATGGATAGCCCCGTCTGGCGGCGAGTCGCCTTCGCAGTGATCGTTTGCGTCCTGGTGGCGCTGGGCGCCTATCTGGTCGGTCCGATCGCGCATAGGGACCGGCAGTCAGGCAGCCAACCGCCGAGTCATCAGCCTGGAGCCGCGAGTACGCCGCGGCCGGCAAGCCCGCCCTCGCCGTCGGCAACACCGACAGCGCCCCCGTCCGGGCAGCCTGACATCTATCAGTGGCTGCCGTTTACCCAGACGGGCCTTGCGGCGGCTGCGGCAACGGTGACGCGGTTCGGTGATGCGTACGGCTCGTACTCGTACGCCGAGAACGCCACCGCCTACGGCGCTTCGTTGCAGCCGGTCACGTCGGCTTCGCTGGTGGACCAGATCGAGGCCGCCTACGCGGCGCCCGGCGTCTCATCCGCCAGAGCGGGCGCTAAGCAGGTCGCAGTGGGGACGGCGACGATCGACTCGATCAGCGCGTTCGGTCCGACCAGCCTCACCTTCTATCTCGAGATCTCGCAGCGCATCACGGCATCGACCGGCACGAGTTCGCAAAACACTCGCTACTCCGTGACCGTAACGGGAGGCGGCGCGAGCTGGCAGGTCACCAGCGTTGAGCTGGCTACCGTGGGCAATTCGTGAGGGCCTGGCCGGGCCGGGGCGCGGGCCGGAGGCGAGGGCCCCTGACATGGGGCTAGGCGGCAGGCGCGCTCTTATCGCCGGCGTGGTGTGCGCCGCCGGTCTAGTGCTCCTCGCGGTCCTCGCCACCCCGGTCGTGATGTTCGCGAGCGGCGGACTGCTCGCCGAATCAAGCATGTCCTGCTCGTCCGGCAGCGGTAACAATCCTGCCGTCCAGCCGGTCGCCAGCCAGTCGGCGCGCGACTCGATTCCCGCCAGCTACCTGACGTTGTTCCAGTCGATTGGCAGGCAGTACAAGGTCCCGTGGGTGATCCTGGCCGGGATCGGCAAAGTCGAGAGCGACGACGGCCAGAGCACACTGCCGGGCGTGCATAGCGGCGCTAACGCGTTTGGCGCTGCGGGCCCGATGCAGATCGGTATCGGAGGTGCGGCCGGGAACCAGTGGGGCGGCCGACCGGTACATCCGGCGAGCGAGAAGGTCAACGGCGTCGCCACCGACGCAAACGGCAACGGAGTCGCGAGCGTATACGAGCCGGCTGATGCGATCGCCGGAGCCGCGAAGTACTTGCTTGCGCATGGCGTGCTCAGCAATGAGAGTCAAGCGATCTTTGCCTACAACCACCTGGAGTCTTACGTCCAGGCGGTGCTCTACTGGGCCGGGCTGTATGCCCGCGGCGGGTACACGGTCAGCCCGGTGACGCTGGACAGCGCGCCCGAGTGTCTGCCGGGAGTCGGGCACACACCGAACGACGCTGTCGCGACCGCCATCAGCTACGCCGAGCAGCAATTGGGCAAGCCGTACCTCTGGGGCGGCACCGGACCCGATGCCTTCGACTGCTCTGGTCTGGTCATGATGGCCTACCGCGCAGCCGGGATCGACATCCCGCGCACCTCGCAGCAGCAGTGGGCGTGGGGACCGCGGATCAAGGCAAGCCAGGTGCAGCCCGGAGACCTGGTGTTCTTCCCCGGCTCTGACGGCACGCCGACCTCACCCGGACATGTCGGCTTGGTCATCGGCGGCGGCATGATGATCGAGGCGTATGCAACTGGCTATCCGATCAGGGTTGCTCCGTACTCGGGTCGTGATCCGGTCGGCTTCACCCGCCCCTGGGCGCACGCCGGCGTTAAAGTCGCCGGTTCTCGTTAGACCTGTCGCTTTCTCATCTCACTTGTCGCCTTGATGCCGCCAGCGACCAGTTCAGTGGGAGGGAGTTGCGAGAACTTCGCGAAGCCCCGGCGCAACCGGGCACCCGTGCCGAGCGAGGTGGTGTTCCTCAATTTCGGCTGCACTAGTGCCAACTTACGGTTAGGTAGGTTACAGTTACGTAACCGTATTCTGCCAATACCCCTGCCCACGGTGACGCAGACCGGTCCTCCGGCAACTGACGGCTGGGTGCCAGCGATGATCCACATGACCACTGCCATCGATACCACTGCGACGGGCACCGGCACGGCGGTATCCACCGGCGGCAGAGTACCGCTGAATGATCTTGAAGACGAACCTAAGGGCACCTTCGAGAAGGGGCTGGTTGCGGTCTTCGTCGCCATCCCGATGCTTGCGCTGGTCGCGGCGATACCGCTGGCCTGGGGGTGGGGCCTCGGCTGGCACGACGTGATCCTCGCGGTGGCCTTCTACTGCATCACCGGCGTCGGGATCTCCATGGGCTTCCACCGCTACTTCACCCATTCGTCCTTCAAGGCCAAGACCGGCCTGCGGATTGCGCTGGCGATCGCCGGCTCACTCGCGCTCGAGAATCCGATCCTCGAATGGGTGGCAGACCACCGCCGGCATCACAAGTACAGCGACCGGGAAGGCGACCCGCATTCGCCGTGGCGGTTCGGCGACGACTGGAAGGCACTCGCCAAAGGCCTGGTCTGGGCGCACGCCGGCTGGCTGTTCGACGGCAATCGCACCTCGAAGGAGAAATTCTGCCCCGACCTGCTCGCGGACAAGAAGATCGCCCGGATCTCGCGCTTGTTCCCGCTCCTGACCGCAGTCTCGCTGCTTGCCCCGGCACTCATCGGCGGCCTCTGGGCCTGGTCATGGGCCGGCGCCCTCACCGCGTTCCTGCACCACGTCACGTGGTCCATCAACTCGATCTGCCACACCTTCGGCAAAGAGGAATTCGAGGTCAGGGACAAGTCGCGGAACGTGACCTGGCTGGCGATCCTGTCCTTCGGCGAGTCCTGGCACAACCTGCACCACTCAGATCCCACCTGCGCCAGGCACGGCGCCCTGCGCGGCCAGATCGACATCGCCGCGCGGCTCATCTGGATCTGCGAGAAGCTCGGCTGGGTGTACGACGTGCGGTGGCCGGACGAGGCCAGGCTGAGCGCAAAGAAGACCGGCACCCGGCGGCTCGGTTCGATGACCCGGCGCTCTCCAGCCAAACCGGTTGGCCAAGCGCGGACGTAGCGAACTGAAGGCCAACGCGCTCCGGCGCCCCGAGGCGGTACCGGCCGGCAGTCCCTTGAGTGTCCCGTCGCTGGCCTTCAGGTTGTAACTCCGGGAGGCCTAGCGCCGGGCGGTTCTTTCAGTTCCGAAGAGCCGCCCGGCCAGGGTCGCATAGCGACCCAGCATGTCCCGCTAGAGCGGCTGGACCTGCTCGGCCTGTGGGCCCTTCGGGCCGCTCGCAGTCGTGAACTCGACGCGCTGGTTCTCCTGAAGGCTGCGGTAACCGTCAACCTGGATCGCTGAGTGGTGCACGAAGACGTCGGCGCTGCCGTCGTCCGGCGCGATGAAACCGAAGCCCTTATCAGCGTTGAACCACTTCACGGTGCCCTGAGCCATGTACTTTTCCTCCTGCTGAAGCGATCTTCTGGTACGCGCCGTTGCGCATCCCAGGGCTGCCGCGACCGCCTGCCGGAGAGTGTCTGGCTCGTCCCAGACTGAGGCGCCCGCTGTCAGAATTCGCAGGCGCTGTGACACGTGAACGAACTTCGACTACAACCACGGCCCATTAAACACCATCGCCGGGCGCACCCGGGCTAGACGGCGCATGCCAGACGGCTGGTCGCGGTCATGGCTGGTCGGCGGCCGGCCGCAATTCCGTGTCGGCCAGCAGGGCCAGGACCTCACCTACCGTGCGTTCCCTGTTCGTGGGCTCCGGCAGCGGCAGGTGCTCCTGGATCTGGTAGCGATTACGGCGGCCGGACTTCTCCTTGACGATGTATCCCGCCTCAGCCAGGTCCAGCACGATCGCGTAAGCGCTGCGCTCAGTGATGCCCACCCGGTCCGCGATGTCTCGCAGGCGGACGCCGGGGTCCCGTGCGATGCACAACAGCACCTGGGCGTGGTTTGTGAGGAAAGTCCAGCTGGCAGCCGACATCCAAGTCTTCTCTTCTATTCTAGAAGAAATTTGCTAGTAATTTTCTGCGAGTATACCGTGGCAAGCGAGAAATAGGTCTCAGCCGCCGATGGTGGCCAGCGCAGTGGGGTACCGAAGGGGTTGTGTCCATGTCCTGCCAAGTGATTGTCATATGCCAGCGGCGCCTCGCCGCGCCGGTGGCGCAGGCGGGCTACGCCGGCGTGGAGGCCGCAATCGGAAGCATGGGATCGCAGTGATGACAGCTGACTCCGCAGCGCTCGCGGAAGATGGGCCGCAGGCGAGGCCGGGCGGCACGGACTATGCCCTGCTATCACGCGCGGTCAGGCAGGCCGGCCTGATGGACCGGCGCACGGGGAACTATGCCTGGCGGATCGCGATCACCGTGTTCCTGCTGGCAGCAGGCTGGGCCGCATTCGTGCTGGTAGGGAACTCGTGGTGGCAGGTCGTGGTGGCCATCTTCCTGGCCGTCATGTTCACCCAGGTCGGCTTCCTCGGCCACGACGCCGGGCACCGGCAGATCTGCGCGTCCCGGCGGGTCAGCTACATCCTGGGCATCCTCCTCGGGAACCTTGGCATCGGTCTCAGCTTCGGCTGGTGGGTGACCAAGCACAACCGGCATCACGCGAACCCGAATACCGAAGGGGCCGACCCAGACATCATGATGCGCGCCCTGGCGATGACGGCTGGCCAGGCAGGTTCGAGCCGTGGCGTGTCGAAGATGGTGTACCGCTGCCAGGCGTTCCTGTTCTTCCCGATGCTCCTGGGCGAGGCGTTCAGTGTGCACGTCGCGAGCATCCGGGCTCTGTCAAGCCGGGCAAGGCAGAACCGGCTGGCAGAGGCTGTCCTGCTCGCCGTGCACTTCGCGGCTTATCTGGCGGTCGTCTTCGTGGTCTTGAGCCCGGTGAAGGCAGTCGTGTTCATCCTGATCCAGCAGGGGCTGTTCGGCGTGTACCTGGGCGCGTCCTTTGCCCCCAACCACAAAGGCATGCCAATCTTGCGCCAGCAAGATAAGCATGACTTCCTGCGCAGGCAAGTGCTGACCTCGCGGAACATCCGCGGCGGCTGGTTTACGGACCTCGCTCTCGGTGGCCTGAACTACCAGATCGAGCACCATCTCTTCCCGTCTATGCCCCGCCCGAGCCTGCGTTCGTCCCAGCCGCTTATCAGAGAGTTCTGCCAGCAGCACGGATTGACGTACTGCCAGACCAGCCTCATCGGCTCATACGCCCAGGCCTTGCGCTACCTGCACGCTGTCGGCACAGACGCGCTGGCCTAGCGGCACGCGGTTCACTCAACTGCGCTGCGCGGGATAGCCGTGATCCTGCTGCCATAGCGTCCGGGTGACGGACCTCGCCTTCACTACCTTCCTCGCGTTGGCCGCGTTTCGGCCGCGTGGAGGCGCGGCCAAGGGTCGCGCCACGGGCGCTCGGGACATTTGATGATCATGAGAGTGGGCATTAACCCGCATGTCAAGAAGCATCGACGTGCTGATCCGGCCGTCCAGGACTGCTCGGATTGAAAGCAGGAGGTGGGGCGGCGGTGCTCAAGTTCGTGATGAAATTTACCTATTCGAACGCGTCTTGGGCGCGCATGCTCAAGGTTCCTGAAGACCGCGCTTCATCGGTAGCCGCGCTGATGGAGTACTTCGGCGGATCGCTAGAGTCCATCTACTGGGACGTTGAGACCGCCTCGGCGCACGTAGTCGTCGATCTTCCCGACTCGGTGAGCGCGGCAGCTGTGGTTGCCGCGACCACGAAGACTGGCGCTTTCAAGAATGTCAGCGTCCACGAGGTGCTCACACAGGAACAACTCAGCGACGTGGTTGCCTTGGCCAGGAGTTCGGAGGACGTCTACTGCCCACCGGGATGGCAAGGCATGCAGCCTGACAGGTAGCGCGATAGAACAGGCGCGACTGCGTTCGCCACTCTGGCTGACGAAGCGCGGGATCCTCGTCCGCGCGCGCAAATCCGGACGGCCGCAAAATCGACCTAATGCCTGTTAAACAGCGGAGCTAGAATCGCTGGCATCAGCGCACGCGGCCCGGAGGTCCAGCCATGACGACGACTGCACCTGCGACGGCCCCTGACCAGGGCAGCGAGAAGGTCGAGGACGCCGGTCACGTCGACGTCCTCATCGTGGGCGCCGGCGTCTCCGGTATCGGCGCCGCGCACCACCTGCGGGACCAGTTTCCCGACAAGACCTTCGTCATCCTGGACGCCCAGGACAACAGGGGCGGGACCTGGTGGACCCATCGGTACCCTGGCGTGCGCTCCGACAGTGACCTGTTTACCTACGGCTACCGATTCAAGCCCTGGCGCGGCCCCTCGATCGCCGCGGGCGAGGAGATCCTCGCCTACCTCGACGAGGTCATTGACGAAGCCGACCTCGGCCAGTACATCCGCTACCAGCACAGGGTCACCGCAGCCAGCTGGTCAACCGAGAACCGCCAGTGGACCGTCGATGTGACCCAGGGCGACACCGGGCAGCAGCTCCGGTTCACTACCAGCTTCTTGTGGATGTGCCAGGGCTACTACAACCACGCCAGGCCTTACCAGCCCCGATGGGAAGGCATGGACCGCTTCCAGGGATTGGTGGTCCACCCGCAGCGGTGGCCTGACGACCTCGACCTATCGGGCAAGCGCGTCGTCGTCATCGGCTCTGGCGCGACGGCCGCCACGCTGATACCGGCGATAGCCGGGAAAGCGGAGCACGTGACGATGCTGCAGCGCTCCCCGTCCTACTTCTTCGCGCCGCCCGTGACGCACGAGCTCGCCACGACGCTGCGCGCGCTCGACGTCCCGGAGGAGTGGACGTACGAGATCCTGCGCCGTCAGTACATACAGCAAACCGACTGGCTGGCCCGGACGGCTCGGGATGCGCCCGACGAACTGCACACGCTCCTCATCGAGTCCGTGCGCCCGCTGCTGCCCGAGGGCTTCGACGTCGACAAGCACCTCACCCCGCGTTACCGTCCGTGGCAGCAGCGCATCGCTATCGTCCCGGACGGCGATCTGTTCGCCGCGCTGCGTGAGGGAACGGCCTCGATCGTCACCGACACCATCGAGACATTCACCGAGCACGGGATCAAGGTCAGCTCCGGTGAGGAGATCCCGGCCGACGTCGTGGTCACGGCCACCGGCTTCAACATGTCGGTTCTCGGCGACGTCGCGTTCACCGTCGACGGCGAGCCGGTCGACTTCGCCGAGCGCGTGACCTGGCGTGGCATCATGATCAACGGCGTCCCGAACATGGCCTACGTCTTCGGCTACTTCCGGCACAGCTGGACGTTGCGCGTTGACCTGGTCAGTGACGTGGTGGGCCGCTTGCTGTCACACATGCAGGACAACGGGGCCACGATGGTTGTGCCCGCGCTGCGACCCGAGGACGGCGACATGCAACTGCGGCCGTGGTCGGATCCGGAGAACTTCAACGCCGGCTATGTCATGCGCTCGCAGCACATCCTGTTCAAGCAGGGCGACCGGGAGCCATGGACTCACCTGCTGGAGCACGAAGAGGAGCGCGAGATCCTGCCCGCGGCTGACCTCGACGATGGCACGCTCGCCTACCGCTGACCTCTAGGGGATAAGCACCAGCGCTTGCCCGTTCAGCCGGGGGAGTCGGGCGACAGTGCCGGCGAAGCTGCCTGCAGCGAAGTCGAACGCTACGACGTGATCTTCGCCCACGCAGTACAGCAGACCTTCTGGCCCGAATCTCAGTCCGCGCGGCCTGCGGAATCCGACCGACCGTTCCGGCGTAAAGATACGGACAAGATGCCCGGTGACGGGATCGTATTCGCGAACTCCTGTTACCGCGTCCGGCGCGCCGAAAGGCCATTCGCTGGAGACGATGACGTTCCCGTTGGGAGCGATCGCCATGTCCAGCGGGCTGAGCTCAGGGTCGGTGACGAGGTGCGGCGTGCACAGGTTTCCGGCGCGATCGAACATGACGATGGTGTTGTCGCCTCCCCCCGAAGGCGCTGCGCCTGAGGCGAGGTAGAGCCGACCGTCCCGCCCGAAACCGAAACCGCGCGGGAACGGGACTACATCGTCGGGCAGCAGGCTTTCCCCCGCGCCGTCGAGGGCAGCAGGCATGGCCACTATCGTCCGCCGACGGCGCGCTCCGAGGCAGTAGCGGCCATCGGGCCCGAAAATGCCGCCGCCCGGATCGAGTCCGGGGATGCGTCCTGAGTCACGTACGACGCGCCCGTCGTAATCCAGCGCCAGTACGCGGTCGTCGCCGCTGTTCAGGTAGACCAGCGTGCCCGATGGATCGACAGACAGGCCGCGCGGATCGGCGATGCGGGAGTCGGTGCTGACTGGCCCCAGGAATTCACCGCTGGGGCTGAAACTCAGAAGCGCGCCGTAGCCATTGCCGTTAGCTCCGCTTGCGCTGGTAACGAGGATTCGCATTATCGGCTGGGAAACGTCACACCGCCTGTTGGCTGGCGTCTGCGGGTCCGCCAAGCGGTCGCCGCCAGAAGAATGTGTGGTATCCGGTCTCTCCCCTGATGGCGAAGTCGACGGTCACCAGGTCCCAGCCATCGTGGGCCATCTTGTTCATGTGGCGCGTAAGGGACTCGGGGTCGTGTGCACTGTGGGTGCAGAAATACTCAGTCTCCGCCATGCTTCCGAGGTTAGCCCGCCGCGAGCGTGTCGCGGAGTTCCAAGAAGAGCGAACATCAGGCCTTCGGATCGGAACGCCGGCTCGTCGCCGGACACGTCGGCGCCAAACAGCACGACGGGTCCCCCCGTTAGGTAGCCGTGAGCAATGGCATCTGCCGGACCGTCGGCCCGCTTGAACTCCGCGAAAGTATGCAACTGACTGCACAGCCGAAGACTTCACCGTAGAAGGTCAGGGCCTCACGAGCAGTGCCGGGAAAATGAACGTAGGGCGTCGGGTCAGTCACTCGTCAAATCTCGAGGAAGGTCTGGCAGCGCCGAGCTCATCTGCAGAATCAGGACGTGACCTATGACCGACTGGATTTTCCAGGGCAACGGCAAGCGGTATGACCTCGATGCCGCGCTAGCCGCGTCACGGCTGCACTCGTGGAGGACTCCGCGATACCGGGACCTGGCCGCCGCCGGGGATCGCGTCTGGCTGCAGATAGTGGGACGAAATGATCCCGGTATCTACTACGTGGCGACGATCGTGGCGCCCACTTATGAGGACCCCGAATGGCACGACGGCGACTCAGCTTACGCGCGGTGGCGCACGGATATCCGGTTTGACTACCGCATCGACCCGCCACTGCTCAGAGTGGAGTTGCTCGCCACTGCCGGGCTCGCGGCGTTCCGGCCATTCCATGGATTCCAGGGCTCGACCGTGCCGCTGCCCGCCGACGTCGCCGCGACGTTGCGGGAACGCGCGGCGCCACGCCTGGAGGCGCTCAGGTCAGACAGTACGCCCCCGCAGGCCTAAGAGCGCCCCGCCACTCAAGTGCTTGGCCCGGCCCTGATCCGATCAGGAATCGAGAAGCGCTACCGTGTGTCCGGGCCTAGCCTTCCTTCAGATAGCCGGCACCATGATGTGCCCAGAGCGTCGAAAGGCTGTGGCAAGAATGCCCGCGAAGAGTGCCAAGACCGAGTCCGACGGGTTCAGCGCCGAAGAGCGTGCCGCGATGAAGGAGCGGGCCGCCGAGCTGCGCGCCGAGGGCAAGCAGGGCGCCAAGAAGGCCGACGGGTTGCAGGCGGTCCTCGACAGCATCGCGAAGATGGCGCCGGAGGATCGTGCGCTCGCCGAGCGCCTGCACGTTACGATGACCGCTGCCGCCCCGGAACTGTCGCCGAAGACCTGGTACGGGATGCCCGCCTACGCGAACGCCGACGGCAAGGTCGTCGTCTTCTTCCAGGATTCGGGCAAGTTCAAGTACCGGTACTCGACCCTGGGCTTCCAGGAGGCGGCCAACCTTGACGACGGGGACCTTTGGCCGGTGTCGTACGCGCTCCAAGACTGGACCCCTGTGGTCGAGAAGAAAGTCGTCGAGCTGGTGAAGGCTGCGATCTCCTGACTTCTCGCCGCGATCGTTACGGCAGACAGCTCACAGGCGCTCGCGGAACCAGTCCAGGATCAGGTTGGCGCGCATGATCCTGTGCCTTGGTGACCCGCCGCGGCTGAGCTCGTGATTCTCTGCCGGGAACCTGACCATCACCGGTTCGCGGCCCAGCAACCGCAAGGCGACGAACAGCTCCTCTGCCTGGGCGATCGGGCAGCGCAGGTCGTCTTCGGAATGAATGATCAGCAACGGGGTCGTCATGTCCTTGACGTAAGTGACCGGTGAGTGCCGGGCGTAGGCGTCCGGATCCGACAGATGATCACGCCCGATGTAGCTGCGCAAGAACCCGGCGATGTCGGCACTGTGCTCCATCGTGGTCAGGTTGTTGCAGGCCCGTTCCGAGCATGCCGCCTTGAACCGGTCGGTATGTCCGACCGCCCAGGAGGTCATGTACCCGCCGTAGGAGCCACCGAGGATGCCCAGCCGGGCCGGGTCGATCCAGTCGAAACGCTCGCAGGCGGTGTCGACGCAGGCCATCACGTCGTCGAAGTCCACGCTGCCCCATCCGGTGCCGGGATCGCTCTCGCACTCGGGCCATCGCACCGCCCGGCCCCACTGCTCGCTGTACCCGGAACTTCCGCGCGGGTTGCAGTACAGAACGCCGAAGCCGGCAGCGGCCTCGAGCTG
>Ga0335072_10005638_pt1 | contig 18427 bp, 11 predicted proteins | sample Lox_Sample_21_FD_206725 | JGI IMG/M metagenome (GOLD analysis project Ga0335072, IMG submission 206725) | Soil microbial communities from Loxahatchee National Wildlife Refuge, Florida, United States - Lox_Sample_2.1 | ecosystem: Environmental > Terrestrial > Soil > Wetlands | place: USA... | reverse complement strand
CGGACGGGTTTTAACTGTGCGCAACAACCAATCAGCAGGACAATTATGATTATCTACGGCATCTGTCTGGTGGTGGGCCTGGTCTTCACATTGATCAGCGTGACGTTTGGGCATTTCTTCGGGCATGGCGGCCATGTGGACGGCAGCGGCGGCCACGTGGAGGCGGGCGCCGACGCCAGCGATGCGCCGGGCATTTCGATCTTCAGTCCGACCATCATTGCCTCCTTCATCACGGCGTTCGGCGGGTTCGGTCTCATCTTTTCGCAATTTGGCGTGACGAGCCGGACGGAGCTTAGCGCGCCGCTGTCGTTGCTCGGCGGTGGTGTGGTGGCGGGCGGGGTGCTCATGTTTTTGCGCTCGGTGTTCCGTCACACTCAGAGTTCCAGCGAATCCCACGTGGCCAAGTTGATTGGCGCGGAGGCGAATGTCATCACGCCCATCCCGGAAAATGGCGTGGGGGAAATCGCCTATGTCGTGGGCGAGACGCGCTATTCGGCGCCCGCCCGCGCGGAAAACAACGTGGCGGTGGCCACCGGCAAGACCGTTAAAATCACCCGCATCGTCGGAACCCAGTTTTACGTCACGTCAAGCAACTGAATTTTTACACTCAACACTCAACACTCAACCAATTATGAACCTTACTCCCTTGCTGGCCGATCTGAACTTCATGCAGGGCGGCATTGTCATCATCGCCGCGGTCGTCATCGTCATCGTCATCTTCCTGCTGCTTTACATGGTGTTCAGCCGTTACACCAAGGTCGGCCCGAACCAGGTGCTGGTCGTGTCCGGCATCAAGCACAAGGCGGAGGACGGCACGAAGGTCGGCTTCCGCATCGTCAAGGGCGGCGGCACGTTCGTCTGGCCGATTTTTGAGAAGGTGGACATTCTCTCGCTGGAACTGCTGACGATTGACGTGCAAACGCCGGAAGTTTATACGAGCAAAGGCGTGCCGGTGAAGGTGGATGGCGTGGCGCAAACCAAGGTCAAGGGCGACGACGTTTCCATCCGCACGGCGGCGGAACAATTTCTGGGAAAGAGCACCGATGAAATCCGCAACATCGCCACGCAAACGCTCGAAGGCCATTTGCGCGCGATTCTCGGCACGATGACCGTCGAGGAGATTTACCAGAACCGCGACGCCTTCGCCTCGAAGGTTCAGGAAGTGGCCGCCGGCGACATGGCGAACATGGGGCTGAACATCATCAGCTTCACCATCCGCGACATCCGCGACGGGCAGGGCTATCTCGACGCGCTCGGCAAACCGCGCATCGCGCAGGTCAAACGCGACGCCATCATCGCGCAGGCCGAGGCCGACCGCGATTCCGTCATCCGTTCCGCGCAAGCGAACCAGGCGGGGCAGGAGGCGAAGTTCCTGGCCGATACAAAGGTGGCCGAGGCGCAGCGCGACTATCAGATGAACGTTGCGAATTATCAGGCGTCGGTGAACCAGCAGAAGGCGCAGGCCGACCTCGCTTATGATTTGCAGAAATTCAAGACCGGCCAGCTCGTGAAGGCCGAGGAAGTTCAGGTCAACATCGTCGAGAAGCAGAAACAGATTGAATTGCAGCAGCAGGAAATTCAGCGCAAGCAGCGCGAGCTGGAAGCCACCGTCCAAAAACCCGCCGACGCCGAGCGTTACCGCGTCGAGACGCTGGCCAATGCGAAGAAATTCCAATTGGAAACCGAGGCCGAAGGCGCGGCGTCCGCGACGAAGGCGACCGGGTTTGCCGGCGCGGACGTGGCCAAAGCGACGGGCATCGCCGAAGCCGAGGCGAACAGGGCGCGAGGTCTGGCCGAAGCCGCCGTCATCGAGGCGCAAGGCAAGGCGACGGCGTCCGCGATGCAGGCCAAGGCCGAGTCGTTCAAGCAATACAATGAGGCGGCGGTCATCGAAATGATTGTGCGCGTGCTGCCGGAAGTCGCGGGCAAGATCAGCGAGCCGCTGGCCAAGACGGAAAAGATGGTCATCATCAATTCCGGCAATGGCCCCGGCGGTGGCGCGAGCAAGCTGACCGGCGACGTGACGACCATCATCAGCCAGTTGCCGCCCGTGCTGGAGGCGCTGACCGGCGTGAAGTTTGAAAAATTGCTCGAACAGGTTCCCGCGCTGAAAAAGGCGATGAACAAGGACGACGACAAAAACAAATAATGAGAAAGGAAAATTATGGGCTGGGGAAGAATGTTATTGCTGGGGAATGTCGGCCAACAGCTCGACATTCAGGATTTGGAGAACGCCATCAACCAGATGCAGGCGGACGTTGCCCAAACTCAAAATCTGGATCACACGCAGGAACAAAGCCTTGAAGAGTTGCGGAACGAAACACACGAACTCAAGTTGTATCTGGCGACGGTGGTGAAATTGTTGGTCGCCAAGGGCGTGATCCGGCAGGAGGAAGTGGACACGGCGGTCCAGGCGATTGAAAAAAACTGAAACGAAAGGCAAATTATGTTTTTCGGTGGTCTTGAAATTATCATTTTGATCTGTTTGATCCCCTTTGCCCTTGCCTTGTTTGCGTTTTGGATCTGGATGTTGATTTCAGCCATCCAGAACAAAGGACTGACCGAGGGCGAGAAAATCGCGTGGGTGCTGGTGATTGTGCTGCTGCATTTCCTCGGCGCGTTGCTTTACCTGTTCATCGGCTTTCCGAAACGAAACATGCCGCTGCCGGCAATTTGATTTATGAAACTCTGCCGCTCACAAACCGACCGTGATATTGCCGGAGTTTGCGGCGGGCTGGCGGAATACCTCGGCTGGGATTCCAGCCGCGTGCGAATCGTCTGGGTTTTGGCGACGATTTTCACAGCATTCGCCGGAGTCATTGTTTATCTGGCACTCTGGTTTTTGATGCCGGAAGGACCGGCGCCTGCGTCCACGTTCGATCCGCCGCGGTTTCAACCGTGGAAAAGGTGGTTGTGATTTATGCGCCTCTTTGAAGCCATTCTTGGCGCTACCCACCGCGCGGTTGCGAGAAGCAGCTCACATTAAAACATAAAAAATACATCTAAATAACCCAATCAATTCTATGGTTGATAGACATCCTCTCGGCACCGGAACACTCCTCATCATGGTGATTGCTTCGTTGTTACTTCTCTACGGGATTTTTTACGTCATCCTGAAGAACAAAAAATAATCATGCGACTTCTTGAGGCCATCATTGATGCGAACCACCGCGCGGTTGCCGGTGACAAGGAGGCCGGCCTGCATCCGGCGGATTTCGCGGACGAATTTCCGGTCATCGCGCTGACGTGCATTGATCCGCGGCTCAACGCGTTTTTCCCGAACGCCCTCGCGCTGCCCGCCGAGCAATTCATCTGGCTGCGCAACGCGGGCAACATCATCACCGGGCCGCTCTCCAGCACCATGCGCTCGCTCGCGCTGGCGTGCGCCGTGAAAGGCGGCAAGGAAATTGCCATCATCGGCCACACGGACTGCCAGGTGGCCAAGACGACCACAATGCAATTGCTCGACAAGTTGAAGGCGCTCGGCGTTGAGCGGCATTTGTTGCCGGACAATCTCAACGATTTTTTCGGAATGTTCGGCAGCGAACGGCAGAACGTCATCAAAGCCTGCGACCTTGTGCGTCACAGCCCGCTCATCGGCCCGAAAATTCCCGTCCACGGCTTGCTGCTCGACACCGAGACGGGAAAACTGGATTGGATTGTGAACGGCTACGAAACGTTGCCATCGCCAACGCAGCCGGCGGCGCAAAATGATCTGGGAATAATGAACCCGCTCGGCGCGCTCAAGGATTTTGCCCTGGGCGAAATGAAATTTCCCGAAACGAAAATCGGCGAAATGGCGGCAAAGATTTCAGACGAAGCCAGTCAGTTTGAAAAAAAGGCGGAGGCGGAGGTCCAAAGCGCCGCGCCCGTCGTTCAATCCGTGGAAGCGACGGCGGAACAGGTGGCCGATTACGCCCAAAAACACTGGCCGAAGGCGCCTTCGTTGCCGCCGAAGATTTCATCGCCGCCGCTTCGGCCGCGAATGAATCGCCGGTGACAATTATTCGTGATTGAATCCGTTCCTCGTCCGGCTAGAATCTGCGTTCCAATGGTTCGGGGCGTAGCGTAGCCCGGCTAGCGCGCTTGCTTGGGGTGTCAAAAATGGCATTTTCTCTATTTTCATCTGTTCTTGACAATGCTTGTTTTTGCTAATAACTACAATGGTTTTACGTGCTATTGACTTTAACTTTCCTGAACAGTTTTTGACGCTAAAAACAGCGAATAGTATAGAAAAACAGTATAGACAAATTCATTCAGCCTTGAGATCGCTAATTTCTTTGAGCGAAGCCTTTAATTGTTCTGCTGCCGCATAAACGTTGATGGTTTAGAATAAAATCCACGACTCGCAAATTCATGCAACGGTATTAAAATAAATTTTAGATGGCGTGACGTGTTGATTAGCGCACCAGCGGAGACAGTATCTGCACCTTAGTTTTTTGGTTGAGCGACCTGGACAAATTCTCCCGAAAATTTCTGCGCCTTTTGTTCTGGTATTTCGCATTAAGGAGCAGAGAGTAATGCCGTCAACACATGACAAATCCTCCTGATCGCGAAGTGGCCGTCTTTGGCGCCGCCCTCCGGCTGCCCTCCGGTGAGCGGGCGGCCTATCTCGACGAAGCGTGCGGCGGCGATTCGGGATTGCGTCAGCGCATTGAGGAGCTCCTTCGGGCCAGCGATGAAGCAGGCGGCTTCCTCCAGAACCCGGCGGCAGATCGGCCCGGACCGGGTGGAACCCTCCGGCTTGAGTTGACTCCCACCGAGAAACCCGGCGACCGCATCGGACGCTATAAATTGCTTCAGCAAATTGGCGAAGGCGGCTGCGGCGCGGTTTATATGGCCGAGCAGACGGAACCCGTCCACCGTCGCGTCGCGCTCAAGGTCATCAAGCTGGGGATGGACACCAGGCAGGTCATCGCCCGCTTTGAAGCCGAGCGTCAGGCGCTGGCGCTCATGGACCATCCGAACATCGCCAAGGTGCTGGACGCGGGCGCGACAGAAAATGGCCGGCCGTATTTCGTGATGGAATTGGTGCGCGGCGTCAAGATCACGGATTACTGCGACCAGAACAATCTTTCCACCCGGGAACGGCTGGAATTATTCATTCAAGTTTGCCAGGCCGTCCAGCACGCGCACCAAAAAGGAATCATCCATCGCGACATCAAGCCGTCGAATATCCTCGTCACTGTGAACGACGGCGTGGCCGTGCCCAAGGTGATTGACTTCGGCATCGCCAAGGCGACCCAGGGACGGCTGACCGACAAAACGTTGTTCACCGCGTTCGAGCAATTCATCGGCACCCCCGCCTACATGAGTCCCGAACAGGCGGTGATGACCAGTCTGGACATTGACACGCGCAGCGACATCTACAGCCTGGGCGTTCTGCTCTATGAATTGCTCACCGGCAAAACCCCCTTCGATGCGAATGCCTTGCTTCAAGCCGGGCTGGACGCGATGCGCCGCACGATTCGGGAAGTTGAACCGCCGAAACCGTCAGCGCGGTTGAGCACGATGCTGGATGCCGACCGGGCGACCACGGCCAGCCACCGCCAGACTGAGCCGCCCAAATTGATTCATCTCGTGCGCGGTGACCTGGACTGGATTGTGATGAAGGCATTGGACAAGGACCGCACGCGCCGATATGAAACGGCAAATGGTTTGGCGGCGGACATTGAGCGGCATTTGAAAAACGAACCGGTGGCGGCCCGTCCGCCCAGCGAACTTTACCGAATTCAGAAACTCGTTCGCCGAAACAAACTTGCGTTCGTGGCGGTCAGCGCCGTGACGGCGGCGCTCATCATTGGACTGGTGGTATCCACCTGGATGTTCTTCAAAGAGCAGCAGGCCCGCCAGCAAGCCGAAGCCGAAAGAAAAATAGCTGTGCAGAGCCAGCAGATTGAGGCGCAACAACGCCGTGAAGCCGAAGCCGCCCGCGACGAAGAAGCCCGGCAACGCGGCATCGCTTCCGAGCAGGAAATGCTCGCCCGCCGCCGCTATTACGCCGCGCAAATGAATCTCGCCAATCAGGCTTACGACGCGGGACAGATTCCGCGCACCTTGGATTTGTTGGAAACGCAGCGGCCACATTCGGGAGAGGAAGATTTGCGGGGCTTTGAATGGTTTTATCTGTGGCGGCTCTGCAATGGCCAGCTTTTGCGCACGATTCCGGCGCATACATCGCAGGTGGATGATGTGGCATTTTCACCTGATGGAACCGAGCTGGCATCCGCCAGCGATGATGGAACTATTTGTCTCTGGGACACAGCCACCGGACTCCGAAGGTTTTTGCTGACTCCCGACATCCATGCCGCAGTGAATGCAGTGGCTTTCACGCCCGACGGCAAGACACTGATTTCGGGCGGGTGGGACAACCTCGTGCGCTTTTGGGATGTGGACTCCGGGAAATTGCGCAGCACGTTACCAAAACAATCCGATTGGGTTCGCAGTCTGGCAGTTTCGCCTGATGGCAACATGCTGGCCATTGGTGGCGATAACGGAATGCTCAGGCTCTGGAACTTGGCCACGGGACGGGAGTCGGCCAATTTCGATGGACACCGGGGCCCCATTCTCTCAGTCGCCTTCTCCCCTGATAACACCACCCTGGCCAGCGGCTCCGGCTGGGGTGAGGATGGAGGCGTCATTAATCTGTGGACCATAACAAACGGGCTTGCTCAATTGAAGGCAAAGGTTGCGAACGCGACATTTGCTGTTGCTTTCAGCCCGGATGGGAAGACGTTGGCCACCACAACCAATTACGACGAGATCGTTCTTTGGGATGTCGCCACCGGCCAACGGCGGTGCCCGTTTCAAAGGCAAATCGGGGAAATCTCCTCGCTGGTCTTCCTTCCAGACGGCAAAGCTTTGGTTTCGTGTGGCGAGGATCGAACCGTCCGTTTGTGGCGGATGCCGGCGGACAACCAAAGCAACGCCGAAAGTCAGGTCATTGGCGCCCATCTTGGCAATGCTGCGTGTCTCGCAGTCTCGAGAGACGGGACCATGCTGGCTTCCGGGGCAACCGATGGCTCAGTCAAACTGTGGAATATCGCCGAAACTCGCAAGTCGGCAGAATCACCAGTCAACGCCGAGTTTAAGTTTGGGGACGATACCCGAACTTGGGATGACTTGCAGTCCGTGCTGCCTTCGCCGGACGGCCGCAAGCTGTTCGTCGTTACCAAGCATGGCACTGAAACGCGGGATCTCACATCCCTCCGTCGCCAGAACTCCTGGCCGGAGGTGACCGGGAGGGGCGTTCTTTCGCCGGACGGCAAGCTCCTGGCGACCGTTCCGAAATTGGATGATGGAATGGTGAGGGTCTGGGCCATCGCCGACGGGCGTTTGCTGGCGTCCGTGCAAGCCCATTCCAACGGATTTTCCGGGTACTTCTATCCCCTGGCTTTTTCACCCGATGGACAAAGCCTCGCCTCAGCCAGCTCATATATAGGAGACCCATCATCAGGCATAACGCGGCACGGTGACACGTTCATCAGGATTTGGGATCCGAATGAGTCCTTAAAGCCCGTCCGAGCCATCGCAACTACTCCGAATGCGGGAATTAGCGCACTGGGATACTCACCCGACGGCAAAACATTGGCGGCTGCGCTCCGACAGACGAAAGTCGCGCTCATAGAGCCTTCGACCGGAAGGATAAAGCGGATGCTCACTGTTGAAAAAGGTCTTGTCGATGATTATGCGACCGTGTTCTCGCCGGACGGCAGATTCCTGGCGACCGCAGGGGCCAGCGGCATTGTCAAGCTGTGGGATGTTCGGACCGGACGGCTTCACACTGCCCTGCACGGGCATACATCTGCGGTTATGACGGTCGCATTTTCCCCTGATGGCAGCACGGTCGCCACCGGCAGCAGTGACACCACCGTAAGGTTATGGGATGTGGAGACCGGTCAGGAGCGGATCACCCTTAAAGGCCACTCGGACCAGGTCACCAGCGTGGCTTTCTCGCCTGACGGCGGAACCCTGATCGCCGGACATCGTGACGGATATGTGGACGTTTGGCGTGGAGGCCGTGTTCCGCAGGCGGAGGTTGAGGCGGTTCCGGCTGAGGAAACTGAGGGGGCGAGTGCTGATAATGACAACGGAATAGCGTGGGATCTAGCCACGAATCCGGACCCAAAACTACGCGACGGACGACGGGCTGTGGAACTGGCCGAAAACGCAGTTGCGGCGACCAATCGGAAGGGGCCAGGCTTTCTGGATACACTTGCCGCGGCCTATGCGGAGGCCGGCCAGTTCACGAATGCGGTCCGGATCGAGCAAGAGGCCATGTCCCTCTTGACCAACGTTGATGAGAAGCTGGATTATGCCTCTCGCTTGAAGCTCTACGAAGCTGGTTTGCCTTATCGCGACCAGAAATATGCTGAAGACTACAACGACGAGGCCTGGACTTTGGCGACGTCTCCCGACCCGGCATTGCGTGACGGATCAAACGCCGTGGTGTTCGCCGAAATAGCCCTCGCGCTCACCAGCCGCACGAACGCCAGCTTCTTGGACACCTTGGCTGCAGCTTATGCGGAGGCCGGCCAGTTCACGAATGCGGTCCGGCTCGAGCAAGAGGCCATGTCCCTCTTGACCAACGTTGATGAGAAGCTGGATTATGCCTCTCGCTTGAAGCTCTACGAAGCCGGTTTGCCTTATCGCGACCATAACGCGCTCGCGGCCAATGTTGACACACTGCTCCAGGCGGGGAAATTTGTCGAAGCCGAACCGAAGGCGCGCGAGTGCCTTGCCCAGCGCGAAAAGTTGATTCCCAACGACTGGCGCACCTTCAACGCTGCATCCATGCTCGGCGGCAGTTTGCTGGGCCAGAAGAAATACGCCGAAGCCGAACCCCTCCTGCTCTCCGGCTACGAGGGCCTGAAACAACGCAAAGACAAGATTCCCCCGAACGGCATGGTGCGTCTGAAAGAAGCCATTCAGCGTCTCGTGCAGCTTTATGGAGCCACGGGCCAGATGGAAAAAGCCGCCGAGATGAAGAAAGAGTTGGACGCGTCGAGTTTGCCCGCGTCGAAATGAATCCGAACCGCGAAGAAGTCCTCTTTGCGCTGGCGCTGGAACAGCCGGCGGACGAACGCGCCCATTTTTCTGAATGCCAGGTGCGAAAGCGTTGCGGGGTTGCGCGCACACCTGTTTGGTTCCGGGAATCCCGCCGTTGCTGATTCGCTTCACACCCTCGCCGAGCTTCTTCGGGATGCCAGCAAGCATGATGAGGCTGAAACCGTGATTATCGCGCCATGCCAGTCCTTCCGCCCGCTGTCTGATCCTTCTGTTTTCCGCCTGCAAAAATAATTTGCGCCTTTTGTCCCGCAATCCCGCATTGGTTGACGGTGGGCCAATCCGCTCACCCATTGAAAACTATAAAATTGCTTAAAAGGCACCATTATGAATGACCTGAACCCGTCCCGAAAGCCGGCAGCCGTTCGGCGCGCCGTTCATTTACGGCCGCAAAAATCTTTCCGCTGGCTGATAGGTTTCGCCCCCTGATTTCGCACTGGTTAATGGAGCGCCAATTGGCTCAAACACTGAAATGAACCGGCAAATCAAGACTACAGCGAAACCAAAAGGAAACTAAACTATGAACTGGAACATTACAATGAAACGGTTTAACGGACAGCACTTGTGGCGTCACGGCGCGGTCGGCCTGTTATGCTTGACGTTCCTCGTGGCCAATCCGCTTCCAACGCCCGGCCAGGGCGTGATTGGCACCGATTCCACCACGGGATTGGATTTGGATAGCCTGTTCGGGCCGCCCACCAATTCCGTGACAGTGAACCCGGGCGTGACCATAAACAACAGCACCGGCGACGCCATCTTCGGCAGTGCCACCAACTGGAATCTCAACAACGATGCCGCCATGCTCAACGGCAACAACAATGGAGTCAACTTTCAGGCCGGCGGCAGTGTGAACAATCTGTCAGGCGGAAGAATTACCGGAAATGGCTTTTATGGTCAAGGCGTGGATATCAACGGCGCTGGTTCCGTGACCAATGCCGGCTCGATTACAGGCAACGGCATCGCTGTTCTCCTGGGCGGCGGCAGCGTGAACAATGAAGCGGGCGGAAGCATTGCGGGATACAATGGCGTGGAGATTGACGGCAGCGCAGGCAGCGTGGACAACGCCGGTTCGATAACGGGCACCACCAACGATGGTGTTTACTTGAGTGCTGGCGGCAGCGTGAACAATGAGGTGGGCGGAACCATTACCGGGAACAAGTATTATGGCGTGCAAATCTCTGACGGCCCAGGCTCTGTGACCAATGCCGGCGCAATCACAGGCGGCCGTGATGGTGTTAGCTTGGAGGGCGGCAGCGTGAACAACCTGTCGGGCGGAACTATTACCGGAAATGAATATGATGGCGTGGAGATTTATGGCGCTCCCGGCTCCGTGATCAATGCCGGCTCGATTACGGGCACCAACAACGATGGTGTTGACCTGGACGGCGGCAGTGTGAACAACCTGTCGGGCGGAACCATTACCGGGAACGAGTCTGATGGCGCTGGCGTGGACATTTTAGGCGGCGGCAGTGTGAACAACCAGGCGGGCGGAACCATTACGGGAAGCATTGGCGTGTTCATTGGAACCAGCCCAGGCTCCGTGACCAATGCCGGCTCGATCTTTGGCGGTGTTTACCTGGACGGCGGCAGCGTGAACAATCTGGCGGGCGGAACCATTTCGCGAAATGGGTCTGGTGGTGATGGCGTAAATGACGCCGACAGCGTGAACAATGCCGGCACGATCACGGGCGGCTATGATGGTGTGGAGGGCGGGGAGAGCGTGAACAATGCCGGCACGATCACGGGCAAGAACGACGGTGTTGACCTGTATGGTGTCGGGAGCGTGACCAACCTGTTGGATGGAACCGTTTCGGGAGGGTTTAATGGCGTAGAGATTGATTACGGCGTAGGCTATGTGGAGAACACCGGCTCGATCACCGGCACCACCAACGACGGAGTTTACCTAGGTGCTGGCGGCAGCGTGAACAATTTGTCGGGCGGAATCATTGCCGGAAACGGCAACGGCGTGGAGAACGCCGGCGGCCCCGGCACGGTCATCAACTCCGGCTCGATCATAGGTACGAACGGCGATGGTGTTCTTCTGGACAGCGGCAGCGTGAACAATCTGGCGGGCGGAACCATTGTGGGAAATGGGACGACATACCAGGCTGGCGTGGCCATAAACGACGGCGGCAGCGTAACCAATGCCGGCTCCATCACGGGCAGCTATGATGGTGTTTTCCTGGGTAGTGGCGGCAGCGTGAACAACCTGGCGGGCGGAACTATTGCGGGAGAGTATAATAATGGTGTAGAAATTGATGGCGGCGCAGGCTACGTGACCAATGCCGGCACGATCACGGGCGGCTATGATGGTGTGGAGGGTGGCGAGAGCGTGAACAATGCCGGCACGATCACGGGGAGCGTCATCGGCATTTACCTGTGGCAAGGCGGCAGCGTGAACAATTCGTCAACCGGAGCCATTACTGGAAATGGCGGCGATGGCGTGGACATTTATGGCGCTCCCGGCTCCGTGGCCAATGCAGGCTTGATTACGGGCGACGGCCGCGGCGTTTACTTGGACCAAGGCGGCACGGTGAACAATTTGCCCGGCGGAACTATTATAGGAGGAGTGGACATAGGAGTGGACATTTATGGCGCTCCCGGCTCCGTGACCAACGCCGGCTCGATCACGGGCAGCTATGCTGGTGTTTTCCTGGGTAGTGGCGGCAGCGTGAACAACCTGTCCGGCGGAACCATTTCCGAAATATGGAATGGGGGTTATGCGGTAGCCGGGGTGGATATTTACGGCGGCCTTGGCTCCGTGATCAATGCCGGCTCAATCACGACCACAAACTTTGTGGCTGTTGACCTGGCGGACGGCGGCAGCGTGAACAACCTGTCGGGCGGAACCATTACCGGGAACGACGCTGGCGTCGTGATCGATGGCGAGGGCGGCAGTGTGAACAATCAGGCGGGCGGAACCATTACCGCAAGCGGGAATTATGGCGTGATATTTTTCGCCGGCGGCTCCGTGACCAATGCCGGAACCATCACGGGTTACTATTACGGTGTGGTTGGCGCCGGCAGCGTGATCAATCTGTCGGGCGGAATCATAAATGGAAATCACGTGGTCGGTAACGGATTTGGTGGTGATGGCGTAGACGCCGACAGCGTGAACAATGCCGGCACGATCATGGGCGCCTTTGATGGTGTGGAGGGCGGCGAGAGCGTGAACAATGCCGGCACGATCACGGGCAACAACAACGATGGTGTTGACCTGTATGGTGTCGGGAGCGTGACCAACCTGTCGGGCGGAACCATTGCGGGAGGGTTTAATGGCGTGGAGATTGATTACGGCGTAGGCTATGTGGAGAACACCGGCTCGATCACCGGCACCACCAACGACGGAGTTTATCTGGGTGCTGGCGGCAGTGTGAACAATTTGTCGGGCGGCAGCATAACGGGAACATCCTCTGGCGTGGAAATTGACGGTGGCGCTGGCTCCGTGTATAATGCCGGCACCATCATCGGCAGCGACGGGACCGCCATTTTGCTGGATGCTTACAATGGCAACACCGTAACCCTGGATACCGGCTCGACGGTGATTGGTAATATTGTCGGCGGCGGCACCGATGACGCAGCATTCCTCCAGGGAACCGGTACCTACAACTACGGCTTCACCAACTTCGCCACCCTGACCGTGCAAGGCGATGCGTCCCCGAATGGCTGGAACCTGACGGGCAACAACACCTTCGCTCAAAACGCGACGGTGCAAAGCGGGTTGTTGCGGATTAACGGCAGCCTGACCACGCCCTTGACCGAAGTGGACGCTGCGGGCGGCTTGGGCGGCGCGGGCGTCCTCAACGGCACCTTGGATAACCACGGCTATTTTGCCCCGGGCAATTCCATCGGCACCTTGACCATCAACGGCTCGATGACCAATTGGGGCAATTATTATGCGGATGTGAATGCGGCGGGAAATTCCGACCTCATCATGGTGAACGGCGCCGCCACGATCAAAGGCGGCGATGTCATTGTGCAGCCGGAGTCCGGGATGTACGCCGCCCAAACCACCTATTCCATCCTGACGGCCACCAACGGTGTCATCGGGACGTACGTCGGCTCCAGCATCGCTACGAACAGCACAGCCCAAGCGGGGTTGTTCCCGCTTACCAGTTCGTTGCTGCGGTATGACCTGAACGACGTTTATCTCGTGGTGAGCCGGGCTCCCTTTACTAGCGTGGCCCAGACGGCCAACCAAAATGCCGTGGCAAGCGCCTTGGACGGCGCCAGTCAGGTGAGCTCGTCGCCCACCATGACCAACTTGATCTCCCAGTTTGAAGGGCTGTCCTCGGCTTCCCAAGCGCAGGCGGCGCTGGACAGTATGAGCGGTGAAATTTACGGCACGCTCGCGACGCTGGATGTTAAGCAACAGGATACCTTCAATAATTCAGTTGCCCAGCGGACAGGCCGCATCAGCGCCTGGAGTCAGAGTGGCGAGTTCGCCACCAGTTGGAAGCCTGTCCAACTGGCCAGCGCCGGTTCGATGCTGCCGCCCATGCAGCAGGCGCAGGTCAATCAACCGCTGGACTTCTGGCTGCAGGGGGTCGGCACGTTCGGCCATTTGGACAGCGATGCCAACGCCCAGGGCGGCGACTACACCATCGGCGGTATGAGCGGCGGCTTGGACTATCGCGTGCGTCCCGAATTGCTGTTGGGTTTGGGTGCGGGCTACACGCATGACAGTGCGGACGTCGGCGGCCCGGACGCGAACGGGAGTGTGGAGGCCTACCAGGTCGGTGGCTACGGCGGCTATATCAACGGCCCGTGGCATCTGGACGGGATTTTGAGTTACGGCTATCTCCACTCGGACACGACGCGGTTCATCAACGTTGGGTCCATCAGTCAGGCGGCCAACGGCAGCTACGATGGCGGCGTGTTTTCACTGTCCACCGAGGGCGGTTACGCCTTCAAGTTGAACTGGCTGACGGCGGAACTCAGCATTGGGCTGAACTACGCGCATCTCTGGCAGGATGCTTTCACCGAATCCGGCTCATCCGGTGGCAATAATTACGGCTTGAACGTGAACAGCATGGACATGAACAGCGTCCGGTCCACCTTGGGCGTGCGCCTGGGTGCGCAACTCGGCCAGCCGGACCGCGTGCAATTCATGCCGTCATTGCACACACTTTGGGCACATGAATTCGCGGACCGATACGCCGATGTGAATGCCAGCTTCGTTGGCGGGAGCGGCACCTTTGACACTCACGGCGTGGAACTGGACGCCGACACCGCGCTCCTGGGCGGCGGCCTGACGGTGGCGTTCAACAAAGCCATCCAGTGCTTTGTGAACTACGACGCCAGCCTGAATTCAAAACTCACTTCCTCAACCGTCTCCGGCGGCTTGAGCATTTCCTGGTAGAAATCAAAATGCAACGGCATCAGGCCGGTTGCCAATGAAATCTAAAATCGCCTATTGTCCCGATAAATTTTCAATTTCTTTTACACGGTGCAGCGTTATTGTGATTTCAATGAAATCGCCCAGCGCGGAACGCGCGTTTGTGGAGAGCGACCGGCTTGCCTGCCAGCCATTTCGGGACTAACATGGTCGCCATATGCACAATCTAGCAGAGCGTTACCTCGCCACGAATACAACCGCCGGTGCCACCGACACAGTCGCCACGAATTTTCAACGCTTCTATCGTGTAAGTTCGCCGTGATGAATCAGCACCGAGTCGTTTTCAAAATCCTGCCAACCGTCTCGGGCGCTTCCTTCGTCGTCACCAATGCGATGACCGCCCGCGCGCAATTCTTCCGGCTCAAGCGATGAAACGCGACGAGCCGGCGATTGCGAGAGCGTTCGTCAATATTCCCGAGTGGGAAGAATGCGGGCAGGGGCGGAATCGTGTGTGCGCCCCGGCCCGCAGGTTTTTTAACGAAACCATAGAAACGATCAAAACCATTCACTCTTGTTTTCCGCCTGCAAAATAATTTGCGCCTTTTGTCCCGCAATCCCGCATTGGTTGACGGTGGGCCAATCCGCTCACCCATTGAAAACGAAAAATCGCTGAAAAGGCACCATTATGAATACTCTGAACCCGTCCCGAAAGCCGGCGCGCAAAAGCAAATTCCTATCAATCGCCATTACAAGAAAGGTTATGCTCATTGGTCTTACCGCAATCACGACCCTGTGCCTGGCACCGCCGGTTCGCGCCGGTGGCGGCTCGTTTTACGCCACGGTGACCAACGTCACCCAATTGATCGCCGACATCAATTATGCCAACACCTCTGGCGGCACATTCACGATTAACCTGCTGCCCAACACCAGCTTCGACCTGAACACAGGCAATCCTGGCGATGGGTTCGGCCCGGACTTGCTGCCGGTCATCGGCTCCCCGAATGCCGTTAATCTGACCATCCTCGGCAACGGCGACACTCTCCAGCGGGACGCCGCTGATTCTCAGATGCGTCTGTTCGAAGTAGCTTATGGATCTTCACTGACGTTGGCGCAGATGACTCTGCAAAACGGCTACGCTGCGGGGAGAACTGGCGGCGCCATCTACAACTCTGGCACGCTGACGATCTCCAACTGCATACTTACCAACAACATCTCTGACTACAGCGGCTACTTCAGAAGTGCCTTGGGCGGCGCCATCTACAACGGCGCCGGAACAGTGATTATTAGCGACAGTTCCCTGTCCGGCAACCAGGCCTTCGATGGTGGCGGGGGTGGCCAAGGCGGCGGTATCTTCAATGAATCCGGAACAGTGAATATCTCCAACAGCTCCATTTCCGGGAACGTGGCAGTCGGCGACGGCGGCGCCATCTACAACGACGGGACAGTGACGATCTCCAACAGCCCCATTTCTGGGAACGGGGCCTGGGGTGATGGCGGCGGAATCTTAAACAATGGCACGCTGACGATCTCACAAAGCACCATTTCCAGCAACTCCGCCAATTTGTTTGACGACGGCGAAGGCGACACTTACGGAGGGTTTGGCGGCGGCATCGGCAACAGCGGCACGGTGACGGTCGAAAACTCCAGCACCATCACCGGAAACAGCGCGGCCATTGCCGGCGCGGACGTGTATAATCCCGGCACGTTTTATCTGGATGACACCAGCACGATCGGCATCCTCATTGGCATCTCCGCCATCGGATTAAACCCGGTGCTGAACATCGCTTCCTGGTCGTCCACCGCCCATCAGCTCGTGCTCGCCTGGAGCACGAACTACACGGGCTGCACGTTGCAAAGTTTAACCGGCCTTGGCTCGACGAATTGGACAGACTGCGCGAGCCCAACCGTCTCGGGCGCTTCCTACGTCGTCACCAATTTCATGTCCGCCCGCGCGCAATTCTTCCGGCTCAAGCGATGAAACGCGACGCGCCGATGAAGTGATCTGATTCTTCCCGAGCGGGAAGAATGCGGGCAGGAGCGGAATCGTGTGTGCGCCCCGGCCCGCAGATTTTTTAACAAATCTATAAAAACAATCAAAACCATTCGTCTGGCGCGAGGTCGGAGAATCTGGTAATCGTCGCGTGATTGAGCGACGTCACCCGCATCCTGGAGTCCATCGAACACGGCGATCCCAAGGCCGCTGATGAATTGTTGCCTTTGGTCTATGGCGAGCTGCGCAAGCTCGCGGCGTCGCGCATGGCGAATGAAGCGCCCAATCAAACGTTGCAGGCCACCGCGCTGGTGCATGAGGCGTGGCTGCGATTGGTCGGCAACTCGGAACCTAAATTTGAAAATCGGGCTCATTTCTTCGCTGCCGCCGCCGAGGCCATGCGCCGCATCCTCATTGACAAGGCCCGCCGGAAAAAAGCAGTTCGCCACGGCGGTGATCAACAACGCGTGGATCTGGAAGATGTGGAAGCGGTTGCGCCGGATAATGATGAGGAACTTCTTGCCGTGAACGAGGCGCTCGACAAATTGGCCGCCCAAAACCAGATCGAAGCTGAATTGGTGAAGCTCCATTACTTCGTTGGAATGACCTTGGAAGAAGCCGCCGAAGTTCTCGGAATCTCCGCCCGCACCGCCGACAATTATTGGGCGCACGCCCGCGCCTGGCTTTTTCGGGAAATCAAAGCCGGTCAAAAACCATAAACGTCAGCAACAGGGCAACGAAACGCGGATGTCGTTTCAAAGAATGCGCTAGAATCCGTTCACCAAAAAAGTAAATGAATGAGGATTCGTAAGGTTTTCATCAATTAGCCAACCAACAAAACGAAGCAAGTAAATGCACGAAAAAGATAAATGAAGGCGGGCACAGCCGAAGTGTGCTCTCCGTCTAAACCATTTGGCATCGGTCCATCCATCCTGCCGAATTCTTACGACGGTGCGCGGGTTAATCTCTTTCTTTCCATCCAAATTTCAGATGAGGCCGGAACTCGACAAAAGCAATATGGTATAGAAAATCAGTATAGAATGTTTAAATTTGATGCCTACATTTACCACCGAATCAATTCTCCAGGCCTTGAAGATTAAACTTCATTTTTACCCTCTTTTATTTTTACATATAGGCGAATCTGCTTGCCATCCAATTTCACACGGGCACAATAAATCCTCAATGATTTGCCACTTTGGTTTGGGCTGGGCACGCTTGCACAAAAAGCAAGTCACCTTGCAATTATCAAAGACTATCAAAATATAAACCAATAAATCATGGTATCGGGGCGTAGCGTAGCCCGGCTAGCGCGCTTGCTTGGGGTGCAAGAGGTCGCGAGTTCAAATCTCGCCGCCCCGACCATTTTCCCGTCGTCCCGCGCGCGTCAATCCCCGCGATTGAAAATCAGCAAATCGCTGTCATCCTTGATGGTCAGCCGCGTGCCGTCCGTCTGAGCGGTCATCGTTTTGGTTTGGCCGTTGCTGGTGAGCGAGAGGTCGTAATTGGTGTTGTCCGCCGTCCAAGTGCCCTTCCAGGTGGCGGTTTCCGTGGTCGGCGGATTGCCGGGGACAAGGTGCGGCATGTCTATCAAAAAGGCCTGCCCGTCGCTGCCGGCGGCAAACGCCGTGTCCGCATAATTGGTAATCATCCAGGCGCGCACGGCCATCATTTCAGGAGCCGAAATGTTTGGGCGCGACACACGCAACATGGCGAACGTGGTGCTCAAGTTGAAGTCCCAGTGTCCAAGAATTTTTTCCGAACCATATTTGGCCGACTGGCCGGTGACCAAATAGTTTGTCAGGTCATCCAGGTTGTTTGTTACGAGGTTCCAAATTAAATTGATCGTGTCGTTGTTCTGCCAGATGGCCTTGGCCGGTGGATAATTCAGCAACTGGCCGGCGGGCGCGTGACTCTTCCAGGCGCTCTGAAAATCGGCGTCCTGTCCGAGCTGCTGGAAATCGTCGCGCTCGCCCAGCGAAATGAACGGCGGATAACCCGCCAGCCGGTCGCCCAACTGCGGATTTTGATAAAGC
>Ga0335072_10005637_pt1 | contig 18429 bp, 12 predicted proteins | sample Lox_Sample_21_FD_206725 | JGI IMG/M metagenome (GOLD analysis project Ga0335072, IMG submission 206725) | Soil microbial communities from Loxahatchee National Wildlife Refuge, Florida, United States - Lox_Sample_2.1 | ecosystem: Environmental > Terrestrial > Soil > Wetlands | place: USA... | reverse complement strand
TGGCTGTGCCGGCCCCCTCACTCTTGCAAGCAGCTGCCGGCGTCTGGGCCAGCGGATCATGGATCCAAAAAACGGTATTTGGCAGGCTCATGAAAATTGCCCAATTGCGTATATCGAGTGCACCGTATCGTGCTGTGCCTTTTGGTCGCGATTGATTTTCCTCAAGCACACGGTAAATCGGTAAATAGATAGACAGCGAGCTTCCCTTGCATTGACTTCACAGAGAGGTGTTCCTCCGCAGCCCAACAACGACGGACAGAATACTTCGTAAATATGAAAGCTCTTGACCTTCCTGCTCCTCTGCACACTCTAGTGTCTAGAGCATTCGTTGCCGCAAAGCAGTCACAGAGCCTGGTTTTCTCAAGCACAGAGTTGGCAATCGTCCATACTCGACAGGGAGTTCCCGTAAGGACAAGATTTCAGCGCTGTCGTATATATGTCGCTTTGCTAACTCCCAGTGACCGCTGTGCAGTTCCAATTGCGATACTGTCCAGCATTAGCCCAAAAGCCGAAGTCATCTCCTGCCGAGTCTGGAGATGGCACGACGAATCGAAAGTCTGACCCTTTTGAGAATCCTCCGGCAGACTTACTCGTCACTGCTCTGCCTGTTCAGGAACCATCTCATAACCTAGTCCTCAACAAGTACCCAGTAATTGCAAACCATTCCATCATCGCTACCAAGACATCAAAGCCTCAGACCGATGTACTCGAAGAAGACGACCTTGCCCTTACCCACGCCTGCCTCGGGGCATGGGCTGAAGGCAATAACCACGACCCTCCGCGACGCCTGTTCGCCTTCTTCAATTCTGGCGAGCATAGTGGTGCAAGCCAAGCACACCGACACCTCCAGTTCTTGCCATTTGAGGATATGGCAGGCGCCGCCTCCTCGCAAGACGGGTGGTCATTATTGGTTGACCGGATGAACCATCCTCTTCCTGACAGGCCTCAACTTCTTCACAATCCTTCACTTCCATTCCGCCACTATGCTCAGCGCATCCCGCCCTTGCCATCATCCGCGGAGCTCCATCAGACCTATCTCACTCTCTACCACACAGCCGTCCAAGCGGTCCGGGATTCTAATTCGGAGCCGTCAACCAAGGATACATCTGAGACCAAAGATCCGACCGCAGCCGCTATCAGCTACAACCTTGCAATGACCGTTGACATGATGGCCATCTGCCCTAGACGAAGTGAAGCTGCAAGCGTCCCGTCGAGCAACGGTGAAGGATCAGTCTCCATCAATGGCACTATATTGGCAGGAACGCTGATGGTCAAGGACCAGGTCGAGTGGGACAGTCTCCGTCAAGACCCAAACTTGCTAAATAATGTCCTCGGCACGATTGGATTTCCGATAGAACGCAGTCAACGTGAGAATGGGAATGAAAAATTGTGAGATGCCTTGGCTTCAGGTATAAAGCGCACTCCTATTGTTTGGGAATAAAAGGCCAAGTGGACCCATCCTTCCTTTTCGCATCTTGTAACAATGTTCAACGAGGGAAAGAGCAACATGGAGTGTCTTGCTAAGGGTCAACTATGGAAATCAACATTGTCTTTGATTCTGCCACGAAGGCTTCGCCGAGTCTATCCAGTCCAGTAAGTCCTGGATGCCGCTTAAAACAAGGGCATTGACGTTCCATCTTGTCGTCGTCACAACATCTCTATCATAGAGGGTTCTTCGTCGCTTATAACCGCCAAAACAAATGAAAAGCGACATCCACAAAGACTGCCAAATTCAGGACCAAGTCACCAAATTCTGCCTTTACCAGTTTCAGTCAGCCTGGACCATATAACATAGCAAGAGCAATGGCGTCCGAGCTATGTCCGCAGCAGCAGGGATCAACATCCAATCACGACCAGGTCAGAGGCTCAGTATTCGCCACCTTCCTCGCCTTCTGGGTCTACACTATCGGAAGCGACCTCCTCGTAATCCTTTTCGAGAGCTGCAAGATCCTCTCTCGCTTCGGAGAACTCGCCCTCTTCCATTCCCTCTCCGACATACCAATGTACGAAGGCTCGCTTGGAGTACATGAGGTCGAACTTGTGGTCCAGTCTGCTCCACGCCTCGGCGATTGCCGTGGTATTGCTGAGCATACTGACAGAGCGATCCACAGAGGCCATCTCACTGCCGGGAACCTGCATCGGCTTGCTGTAGTTAATGCCAAGCTTGAACCCAGTAGGACACCATTCGACCAGATTGAAGCTTGCCTTGGCTTTGAGGGATGTGATGGCAGCATTGCAGTCGCGAGGAACGACGTCACCACGGTAGAGCAGGGCAACTGCCATGTATTTCCCATTTCGAGGATCGCAGACAACCATCTGATTGTTTGGCTCGAAGCATTGGAGGGTAAGGTCTTGGACTTTGAAGCTCTCGTGCGAAGACCTATTGCTGGACACGACAGGCGCGTAGCTGATCAGAGGATAGTGGATGCGTGGGTAGGGAACCAAATTGGTCTGGAACTCATTCAGGTCCACGTTGAGTGCGCCATCGAATCGCAAAGAGGATGTCACAGAACTGACGACTTGAGCAATGAGCCGATTGAGATGCTCGTAGTCTGGACGAGGGATATCAAGGTTGCGGCGGCAGATGTCATACACAGCTTCATTGTCGACAAGGAATGTGCAGTCTGAATTTTCAATTGTGCTGTGAGTCGATAGGACGGCGTTGTATGGCTCGACGACTGCAGTGGAGACGCGGGGCGCAGGGTACACAGCGAACTCCAGCTTACATTTCTTGCCATAATCGGTCGAGAGGCGTTCAAGGAGGAGCGCGCCGAAGCCCGAACCAGTACCGCCGCCGAAGGAGTGGAAGATTAGAAAGCCTTGGAGGGATGAGCAATTATCTGAGACGCGGCGAATTTTGTCAATGACTCCATCAACTATCTCCTTGCCAATTGTGTAATGTCCTCGGGCGTCTATAGATATTAGCGTCGTTCTTCTTGTCTTGTCCTCCCTAACAAATTCAACCGTGACGTACAGTTATTGGCAGCATCCTCTTTGCCACTGACCAAGAGTTCGGGATGAAAGAGCTGGCGGTATGGGCCAGTTCGAATCTCGTCAATTGGCTTGACCTGAGTCAGTAGTTTTCTCGGTCTTTGTGTTATGGTACTCTTACGGATGGGTCCAGATCGACGAAGATGGATCGAGGGACGTATTTGCCGCTACCAGTCTCGGTGAAGAAGGTTTCAAAGGAGCCTGCACTGTCCGAAGCTTTTGACTCTGGGTCCAAGCGACCGTCTGCCTTGAGTCCATGCTCGAGGAGGTATCTAGAGAGTTTCGTTGATCAGAGGCCTGCTAATGAAAAAGGCGGTGAAGGACCGGATGGACATACAGTTCCCAAGCACTGTTCCCAAGTTGGGTACCGGCCTGGCCGATGTGAAGATGGCACACCTGCAAGAGATTATATGTCAGCCATTGCACCTCGTAGGAGCTATCTTCGAGATGTAAAGATGGTGTGGAGAGCCCTAGGGGTAGCTAAGGGGCAGGTTGGGCAACTCAAGGGCTGTGCTGCCAACATATGACCTACCTCGCCTCGCATATTGACAATGTTCTTTGAAATGGAATAGCACTATCCAAGACTGTAGCCTCAACACCTGCTTCAAGGATGCTGCACTTGACGAATGCGCGGGAGGGGAATAGGTCTGGGATATGGTTTGTGAACTGGCCGCGGCTCTGTTTAGTGTTTACTGAGAGGCGAGATTTCGTTTTAGTGGCGGCAAAATGTTACTAGCCAGGAACGTGCTTTCTCCAGATCTCCTAAATAATTCAGTTGCGCACGGGGATCTACAGCGGGACCACAAAAATACGTGTTCGTGCGTTTTGAAGCAAGCTGAGCACTTCAATGTGTAACCAAGTTGATTGCACCTAATCTAGCCTTCTAAGGAGCCATGTAAATTTCTCACAGCAGCAACCACTAGTTCGACCTTCAGGTTTCTACAACCCCCAGATGAGCTGCCAATGGGGATTTTCGTTTACCGCTGCTAGATCTTACCGACCGCCTATCACATGACGTTACAGACTCGTAGATTCTCCTACAGGGCTTCGAACTCAACACTGAGCAATTCATGAACGGTTTTGCAAAAGGGTGACTCTGTCCCATAGAACGTGCCATAGCCAAGGACCCGGCTTGTTTCTGAAATCCAGTGAGAAAGAACAATGCTCTCAGCTCGGATGTGGCTTGCGTGGCTTCCGAGACGCTTGATTCCAGTGATGAGCCAGTGATGCCCCTTTGAAGGCAGAGAATCGTGGGCGAGGGCACGGCCTCTCGCTGTACCTGCATGCGGAACTAACGTTAAATTTGGCACCGCCCAAGGCGGATAAGCCGCCGTTGGGGGCGTTTTCTACCCCATCCATCAGCCACAATCAGAAAATCCCGCGCTCCACGATAAGCATGTGCAGCTCCTGATAAAGGCCAAATACGATGTCCTCACAAGGTGACGTTGAACACACCACTCAACAACAAAGCACATCACCGATCTGATAGTAGGAAAATGACGGGTAGAAGCGACTCGGCAAGCTCCATTGAAAATTTCGTGGCCGGACAAGAAGGAGCATCATCTGTAAAGACGGATCGTCCTTGGGAGTGCCTTTTTCCCCAAATCGCGCTCGGAAAATCTTGGGATGAGTACGCCGGTCACTTGTCCACCACCCTCGGTGGAATATGCATTTAGGCGTCTTTGATAGCCATGGCTGTTGTGGCAAACCTGATCTCAATCTGTCGGCAATTCACACGCGTCGTGGTGGAGACAAATTGAAACCTCGAAAATGGCATACGAATAGTAACGCCAGCGAGAAGAAAAAAATGTGAATCGTTGGTCCACATGCCGCCTTGGCGGGGAAACTCGCCTCGCCTCCAATTGCTCCACTATAACAATTCTTGAAGCTCCCCTCACGTTACCTTAAATCAACTCTTCTTCATCTTTGCCTTCTTGCCGTTTACTTCATTGAATCTCGAAGGGTTTGGAGCTCACATTCGTTCTCTGATAAGTTGGTTGCTAATCATACGGTCGCTTCCTTTGTATTTGGGCTGCTGGTCGGCACCGACCTTCCTTTTTTTCACAAGCCTCTCAACAGCCACTTGCATACCTGGCCATACCTCTTCATCATGGCAACTCCGCTTCCCTCGCCGGAACAAGAACATGCACGCCTCCGCCTTCTTGATGCAATGCGACAATCATCCGAAGAGGAAGCTACAGTAGTGAGCGATGGAGTGCTTCCCGATCATCGAGAACTGCACGATCGGCTCGCCGTTCAGAAATCATACGACTCTAACAACCATGATTTAAGAAGGCCCTCGCCATCAAAGGCCAGGGAGGAAGCTCATAGGTTCGATGACGACCGGGCAATGCTACAAGCTGAACAGGTCGCCTCAAATTCAGATCAAGGAGGTCTCAAGAAATCTGCCGAAATGCACCAGTCCCGCTCACGTGTCGAGCCTGTCGATACATTCGACGCCAATTCCAACCCAATCCACGAGAAGACCGCCCTGTACAGACCTCCCGAACGCCCTTCAACCAAAGTCGCCGCCTTCTTCAAGTACATCCACACATCCAGCTGGCTTGTTCGATATGTAACATACATCGTTCCTGTCGTCCTCATACTCCTCATTCCACTGTTGATTGGAGCTCTCGTTCCAAGAGCAAAAGAAGCCTGCGTCGGCGGTGTTCAGCTCTTGTGGTTCTCCGTGTGGCTGGAAATAGTCTGGCTTACCCTTTGGGCCGGAAGACTCGCCGCCAAATTAATACCTTGGCCCATGGGTTTAGTGTCCAGTCTGTTCACCAACAATTCCAAGAAATGGCGAGACTTGGGTAAGCAACTAGAAATACCTGCCACAATCTTCTTTTGGTGGCTTGGAATCGAGATCTCGTTCCTGCCGACAATGAGAAGCCATCGTTGCCTGCACAACGGTAACGATCTGTCCTGGACCGTCACGGTCAACAAAATCATCATCTCGTTCTTCGTCCTCGCGACCCTCAACTTCATCGAGAAGATAGTCATCCAGTTAATTGCCATCTCGTTTCACCTCCGCACGTACGCCGATCGAATCGAGTTGAACAAATTCCAAATTGGCAGTCTAACGAAGCTTTACTCTTATTCCAAGCGGGTGATTGCGGCGGAAGACTCGGAATTTGAGCAACCATCTGGTCCGGCCTCTGGTGCCCGAACTCCCGCTATGTACGCAGACAAAATACAGCGAGGAGCTCGAGAGGCATTTGCAAGGGTCGGCGATGTTGCCGGCACTGTGGCTGGCGATTTCACTGGAAAGAAGGTGGCTAAGAGTGGCCATCCACATCAGGTCGTCTTGACACTTCTCAACTCAGCGAACGGCTCTCAAGTACTTGCTCGTCGCATGTATCGTACCTTTGTGCGTGAGGGATGCGACACCGTTTCCTCTGATGATTTGAAAAACGCCTTTGACAACGAGGAAGAAGCAGATGCTGCTTTCAACATGTTTGACAAAGACATGAATGGAGATATCTCAATGGAAGAGTTGGAAGCAGTCTGCGTTGAGATTGGCCGAGAACGAAAGTCCATCACGGCTTCGCTGAAAGACCTGGACTCGGTGGTGTCGAAGCTTGACGATGTACTGTTCTTTGTGGTATTGATAGTCAGCATTCTGGTCTTGATATCCCTGATCTCCACATCAGCCGCCGGCGTCCTTACTTCTGCTGGATCAGCCGTCCTTGCGCTGTCTTGGCTCTTCTCTGCAACAGCCCAAGAATTCCTGCAATCGGTCATCTTCGTCTTCGTTAAGCATCCTTTCGACGTTGGTGACCGGGTAACGATCTATGGTAACACAGGCTCTACGCTGAAAGGTGACGACTACTTCGTGAAAGAGATTGCGCTGTTGTATACCGAGTTCAAAAAGATGGAGGGACACCTTGTACAGGCACCGAATTCCTATCTCAACACCCTGTTTATCCTTAACCAGCGCCGCTCGGGGGGACTCGCGGAAGCCCTTCCCGTCGTTATCCGTTTCGGGACCTCCCTTCAGCAAATTGAAGCGCTTCGAAACCAACTGCTCGAGTTCGTCAAGAGCGAAAAGCGAGAGTATCAGGGCAATATCTTGACCGAGCTGCGTGATGTTACCGAGGTGTACTCGCTGACTCTAAATATCGTTTTCTTTTACAAGTCAAATTGGCAGAACGAACTGGTTCGTCTTCAGAGAAGAAACAAATTCATCTGCGCCATGATGATTGCCATGCAAGAGCTCGGCATTCAAGGTCCACGCAGGATGCTACCGGGTGGTCATGAGGAAAATCCGTACTATGTGCAGAACATCGCTCCGCACACTGCTCCGATTTCCCAGTCGGGCGGTCCAGACGATGTCCAGCGCCCTCCCCAGTCATCTATGCCAGCCGCGCAGCACCCGTCGATAGTCAGACACAGAACACCAAGTCAAGGCCATACTCGTGGACGAAGTGAATCCCTCTCACAAATGGGTAAACGCGTCGATTTCTCCCTAGGGATGAAGGATGTGAGTTCGGGGGACATACCAGACCTGTATGACCGCCGGAGTCAATCGAGGGTGACGGAGACCATTCGGGAAGCAAACCGGGAGGAAGATGAACGCCGGATAATCGAAGAGGAGATCGACGAACATGGTGAGGCCATAGCGAGTGGTCGGTCCAGGTCTCGCGATCATTCTAATTCACATCAATCTTCGCACGGGGCGGGCATCCTGCGTCGATCAACTACGCGGTCAATGGACCAGAGGAACTCCACGAGTAGTCAGGAAACTCACCGGAACAGATTCTTCCCTCGCTTTGGACGCAACGCAGGCCAGAGCTTTGACCTTTCACCTGTTGATGTTGAGCAAGCACGCTTGGATCCACGTTCAGGTCTGATCTCCGGCGAAGCCCAGAGAGTGGATTCGAGTAGTACCGAACCCTTTCCCACGGTGCCTACCAGAAGCCAAACTGACTTTGAGATGAGGCGATTCACTGAGCGTCATTAATTTGGTTTGCGCTGTAGTTATATTGCGAGAGGGCTCCTGGGGTCCGCATTTTGTCAATACTACTCGACCGGGCGATGTAGTGGGAACTGGCGTTGGCGGCACGGTAGCACTCTGCTGCTCTCCCTTGGCCAGTATGGAGGCTGTTATTTTATCCAAAAACGAACTTTATGACCATAGACATAGACAGTACAGTCACAGCGGCTATAATTCTTTGCGGGGCCAACCGTGATTGCCATCATTCCTTGACCATGTGTACATGTTCATTAAATGTATGGCTGCTTCCAGCAGTCACCATCGTATGTCTGACACAGCAGATACCGGGGCTTTCCACTTTTTCATCATGCCTGGCGACCATGGTATTCAAAGCACAGTCCTTGGTTTTAGACTCCAGACTGGATCAGTTGCCCCCTTGTGCAACAACAGATGGAGTCATTGCCTACTCAGCACGGAGTCACGCTCTGCCCCCAAACTTTCGTTCATTGATCTTCGTAGGGCAACGTGCATAGGGCCAAGTTTCGGTCAAACAGAAGATTACGGTATGAGGCGCTAGCCAGGCTGTGGTCTGAGCCGGACCGATTTACTTTTGCGACTTTGCTATTGGTATGAGACTGGTTGCGTCTCTGTAGTTGCAACATTGATTTTGGCTGCTCGTTTTAAGATCACGGCGGCATCCTGACCAGGTTAAAGATGCAACGCTGACTAAATTGAGTATGTGGTTTGGTATTGATCAAAGCTTTCTTGTGTGCTGCGACGCGGAGGTCGTCCGTCATAGGACCTATCTAACGTGAAGGCCAGACATAGCTCTAGCCTATCGACATCTTCGTCATTATGCCGATTTCACTTCAACCTAGGATATTCGCATAGCACCTGAAGTATGCAGAGCCCGCCATAACGCGGTGGAAAGTCTCGAACAGCATTTTCAAAAGGCCGAGAAACCCATCATCGTCGCACTCAGCGATAACGCCATAGTGACAAGGTGTTGTGTCGCTTCCATGTCTTTCTCCTGCCAGCTGTCGTCTTGCTGAATCGGTGTCCCTTGCCCAAGCCGCGAGATTTCTTGCCAGTTGCGGTGAGGCCACGAGCTTCGCGGTGCTAGATTGAGGTGCATTAGTAAGGAGCTCTGAGGCAACAAATTATTCTGGTGACGAACCTTGTGAACTGGCTTGACAATCCAGTTGATCCTCGGGTCGCGGCGTATGACTGCGTGTTGTGGGTCAACAAGGATGACTTCGAAGTATTTGTAGGTAGAATCTTGGTTGATCCAGTACGAGTTGAGGACTCGAAGATTTGCGCAGCGGCGCCCAACGCGCTCTTCAGCTGTGGCTTTGAGAGATCGTTGGTACTTGAGTTGGTTGATACCTTGGTTGGTGGGTTTGCCTGAAAGCAAGAACTTGAATCAGCATCACTGCAAACCCATACTTTGCACCGCGAAATTGGTTTTCCGTACCGTATGTAGCACCCTTGGGTGCAGGCCTCTTGCGACCACCTCGTCGGACACGAATACGGTAGATTACATAGCCTTGCTTCGCTTTGTAGCCCAAGCGGCGAGCCTTGTCGGGGCGAGAAGGTCGGGTAGCGCGATGGATGACTCTGAGTTGACGGAGCTATATTATTGCACTCTCAGCAAAGTTCAACGAGTGTATAGCAAGACACAGCAAAGTGCCACGGCGGCAATTGGTCGAAGAGAACTTGAAGAGTTCCCCGTCCATGCCTGAAGTGTCATATCAGGGAGCTCACCTCCCAGCAGCGGACCCGGAGTAGGAATCGTAGGACGTCGGACTGCTTCTTTTTGTGAAGTTCTTCGACGTATTTGAGGGCACCCATCTGTAGCGAAGGCAACAGTCAGTAAGGCGCGCATTGTCCACCGGTGTATATTGGAATGTCATAACCTCCTACATACCTTGACGGCAGGTGCGCTGACAAGCTGGTGAAATTGTTTGACGAGGTTCAGCAAGCCGTCGAGTAGTTCTGGCCGATTGAAGTGCGGAAAGGCCAAATTTTGGCTACAAGGGCATACCGCCGAAACCCTATCTTCCGAAAGTAGGCGGAATACGCTAGGCCTAATCAAGCAGGACCTAGCCTTTCAGAGAGCCAAGGGGTGTAGAATCTGCCCCGGCTCGCCCTGCTCCGGTCCTACTCTAGTTTGCCTAAAAGTCCTAGTGGGCGTTGATAGATGCTAATAAGTCGGCGAGAGATCTTGTCAGGGTGAAACTACGACAGGAAGAATGAGAAAATTGCCTTACTGCGGTATTGTTATGGTTTGGCCGTGCCTTAGTGTGCCTTGTCGTCTCGGATTCCAGGCCTCGAACTTTCGCATTCGGCCTGACCAATACCGCGGGAAGATTCAGCTCCCCAGCGCATACTAGTGGCGCCTAACTGGTTGGATAGGAGTGTCGACTACTAACAAGGCCTCACCCACGCAACAATACAGAAAACAGGGGCTCGATATCTCCTCGGCACTCTAAAGGTGGCTAGATTAATTCCGGTGAAGGCGGGTTCGAGCTATCTTGGTCGGGCTCGAGCGAAGGCAAACCTCTGTCACATCGATTCGTGAAGGAGAAGTTATTTCTGAACTCGCCGGGCTGTACTGGGAGACCAAGCTTCACTCTACGGAGGAGACGGCGTTCCAGGTTCATAGGTCAAGCGCGGCGTTATGGTGATATGAGAGGGGTCTTCTCTGGGGAAGGGAGCCAAACGCGAAGACGCCACTGACGACAATAGAAGAAAGATGCCGTGAGACGCGTCAGTAGGTAGCACGAAGCAAAGAGTAAGGAAGATCCGTGGGACGAAGCTAGATGGACTGACGGCTCATAGTACGGCAGAGAGTGGATGTACCGCGTAGGAGAACTGATACTATGAGCTACTTGGGCCGCTGTCGGGGCCTTAAACCCCGAGGAAGACACCATCTTATGACTATAAAGCTCTAGGGCATCCTCCTTCGGCGGAGCATCTTTCCCCCCTCCCCAGCTTATATGTCACGCTCTGCCTCTCTTCCACAATCTATCCATTTCCGTCTGTGGATAGACGACCTGATTTCAATGGCTCCATGTTCTGCCAACCGATCGCTGACCGCTATCGCTACCGACCTATCTTCAAATTGGGGTCTCCGCCCCGGTCTCCACCCCCGAAATCTTCAGTCTCTTTATATGCTATAGCGCTCGGCCGTGCTGCTCGCTTCAATCTGTTTAAGCTGGACAAACCGGCGTCGATGTATGGCTGTCGATTTCAAGGCCCCCGGTGTGGACCAGGCTCTCTCATCTGGTTGCGTGGCCGACCTCTCGGAGGACGGAGAAATCGTTGATTCCGACGACGATGGTCTCCCCCTCCCCAGGAAGATCCCCACCCCTTCGGAGCAGGTGGTTGATCTCATCACCGATGACGATCGGGGTGGCGACAGACAATAAATACGCTGACTGCAGAGAGCCGCGATTTAATATTCCCTTTCAAGAGTTAGCGGAGAAAGCTCCCAAGAGAGAGCTAGATTATGGCGGAACAAGCCGCCACCGCCAGCCGGTCGCCAAGGATGGCTGGTTCATGGCTCCGTTGGTCCAAGCATGACAACCTTCCTTCATTAACAGCAGCACGGCATAGCATTCACTTCTCAATTCAGTTCCTTCAACCACTTCTTTTCACCCACGACGCGCCTTCCTTCCCCCTTCCCATAACCGGCTCTTTCCTAGCCGGTGCTTACCTCTGCTGCTCCCAGCAATATCGCCCTGCGCTTTTACAATATTCTTGGTACTGATGCTGATTTTCGGCATTCTTATATCGGGCATTTACTGGTACTCATTTTGGTGTAGAAGTTGGCCGGGACGCGAAGGTCTGACTGGATCCAGCATTAGACGAGCAGCGATAGCGTCCAGCGTGATTGCAAATGGACTCGTAACCATGGCCGTAGCCACTGCGCAGAAAACAAGGAGCACATAGCAGTTTAGTCCAGTCGCTGACCTTACACTCCTTCGAATACTATAACTGCTGGAGGCGCTCACGAATGAAAGTCACATCATGCGAGACGTCCTTACGCTGGCGGGTCACTGTGCCAATGAAATTATACCATGACAGCGCTGTAAATCAAACCTGTAAAGCCGGTTGAGGATGCGGACCGCGGCTGGGGACTACACAAAAGTCGAGCTTCTTGCCGCATCTGAGGGGAGAAATTTCGAACGATTAATTAGCGCCCGCCGAACCATAAACCCTCGACGATTAAAAACATTGTCTATGAAAAGCTGTCTGTATGTCGTGTCTGTCCATCTGTAGTTTGTCTGCTCGTCGGCCCTTCCGCAAGAGGATCCTCAATGCCAAGCATCTCGGCAACATTAGGCCTAGTTCGTGCCGCGCCCCAGGACACTACGTTCTCTGAAATGTGGTAGTTAACTAGCTTTTTGCACCGTCCCAACAAGTTGATAGAGCCGGGAGATGAAAATTAAGCTCGTTGTCGTCGTCGTAAGATGACGGGTTAGTTATGGTGCGAAAGTTGCCCGAGCGTAATGTCCCAGACCACTTTCATAGAAACCCCGGAACGGGAGAAAGTTTCGCCGAGATTTCTGGTAACGAGACAAGGCTGACGGGCAGTGAGATAAAGACGGGCCATCTTGAGCAGAATAAGAAGCTCTTTCCAGGCTATGAACCTGTTCTAGGTTGCCCCATTCACGCTACAGCTCGGGACTCTTCACTATGTACAAACTCACACGTCCATCGCTAGGAAAAGCGGCGTCTTTGGGCACATTGTACGACGCTCGCACAGATACCTTTATGCCACTATCGCTCCTTAGAACGCAGCCTCCTACTTCGGCCATCATCAAAACAGACATTCCCAGCAGCAGTGTCAAATATCTCCCCCTCGACACCTTCAAAGGAAAGTTCAATCTCTTGGACGTCGGACCTCAGCTGGGCGCAAGTTTTCTGGCGGGGTTCATTAACGTCGATGGATCTGGCCGATATCTAATGGAAAAGAGGGACAGTAACCTCGTTGCGCAGGCATCCTTGCTTTTCGACATCACAACAGTCAGCGAAATATTGAACTTTCAGGCAAAAGAGATTGAAGAATGCATCGCCCTGGAAAGACTGGATACTGGTGTGGCCACGCATGTGGTGACTGGGATTGTCTGGGGCTCCCGGAACATCGTGACTGCTAAGCAGACACTTCCTCGTGAAGATAATGCACAAGCTGTGAAAGGCCGACTGGAAATCCAACTAAGTTTCCTCGGGAAAGCAAAACTTTCTGGTGGTGGAGAAGCTGGCACGATAGATGAACATCAGAGCTTTGATGGGTCATTTGAAGTTACCATCTTTGGTGATGTACTCGCCAACGATGGCCTCGTCCCAACCGATCTTGCGGGGGCTTTCCGCTTTCTCAGCAACGTGCCGAAGTACGTCGCTAGCGCCAATGGTGGCAAAGGCGAGCCCCTGACTTACACATTGCTGCCGATACCTTTATTGGCGATTGTACTCAAGCGCGGGATTGCGAGACCAGTCACGATCCAGCAGATCAGCGTCGAATGTTCTGAGAAATTTGTTCAAGTATTCGACAGCATTGCTACCGCCTGGCAAGACTTGAACGACTACCGGGCCTTGCTTCAAGAAAATCGGGACTACATCCCTCAAGACCACATACGTACTGTCAGGGATCGAATCTTGGAAGCCAAAACGCTTGAGACGAAACTCAAATCAATATATGCCAGTGTCCTTAGCGACGTCCGGGCCGGGAGAGCGGACGAAAGTTCTCTTTGGAAGGTGCTGGACGATTTTGACTCGGGCGACTCCAAGGTACACAGGCTTGCAGCCATCACATCCAGCCCTTACAAGGAGAAAGTTCAGTTCTTGGAAGGCCTGGTTGCTCAAGGTGCCAAGTACATTGGTTTCAACGGGGAGTCTCTCGACCTCGAGCTGGGCAGTAACCCAGACGTTGATATACACGTCTTCCACTTTAGTGAGGCGGCTAAATCAAACTCCGATCTATGGCAGCAGAATCTTTCAATCCTCTACCAGCTCCTCGGTGACAGGACACGCCGCACACACATCGTTCTTAGGGACCATGATGCGGTGGGAGAACGACTAGATGCGCCAAAGATTACTCTAATGCGCAATGCTGAGGTAATTACTGGGGACATACTGGAGGAGCGGAAGATATCTGCCAGCAAGTGTATCGCTCGGTACAACGACGCATACCTTGACCATAGTGGATATCCGAAACCGCTTTCACGCGCCATTGTGAGGATCCCATGTCCCAGTTCTGAATGTAGCTTCATCACGCGTCATGACTGGCTTTGCGCCAAGTGCGGTGCGCTCGTCGAATATGGCCATGTTGACCAATACTTGCATTGCGATTGCGGCCGTTGCGAGTACAGGCGGTGGGACTTCAGATGCTCCGATCCGAAGCATGGCTTGAACTTCAGCACGTATGACGAAGCCAAACTGCTCCATCTTCTGAAGTCATTAGAGCCATTCGAAGAGCTTAATATTTTGATTCTTGGTACGACTGGAGTCGGCAAATCGACCTGGATCAATGCTTTTGTCAATTATCTCACATTCCCGTCCCTCGACGACGCTCTGGATGCGGACAAGCTGTGCTGGATCGTACCGTTTGCGTTCCGCACGTACAACGTAAATGAGCAGGACGAATTCGAAGACATCAAGGTGAGGGTCGGGTTCAACGACTTACTCGCCGACGAGTCGGTTGCACAGAAAGTGAGTGTTGACGAGCACGACGGTACGACCGGGGAGTCAGCGACCCAGAACACCACTGTGTACCGGGTTCAGATTGGAAACTCCCTAGTAAGACTTATAGACACGCCAGGAATAGGTGATACCAGAGGGGCTTCGCAAGACCAACGAAATATGGCAGATATCCTGAGCGTCCTTCGGTCATACGACAAGCTTCACGGTATCCTGATTCTTCTAAAGTCGAACTCGGAGAGGCTTACTGTCATGTTCCGCCTCTGCATTCAAGAGCTCTTGACTCACTTGCATCGCGACGCAGCCAAGAACATTGCCTTCGGATTCACAAATACTCGAGGCACGAACTACATGCCTGGGGACACGTTTGTTCCGTTGCGAACTCAATTCGAAGAGTACAAGCACGTCGAGATTGTTCTCCGGAGCCACAATGTGTTCTGTTTCGACTCAGAAAGCTTCCGCTACCTAGCTGCGCAGAAGCAACACAACAAGTCGTTGGGGCTTTTGGAAGAGAACCGCAGCAGCTGGGAGCACTCAGTCATGGAATCGAAACGCCTGCTGACCTACTTCAAGCACTTACCACCACATCAAGTCACCAGTACAGTGAACCTGTACGAAACACGACACCGCATCGTCCGCATGACTGAGCCAATGGCTGCCATCGCCGAGACAATCAAGTCTACTATAAGTGTCAATGAAGACGAGATCAAGGAACTAACGCAGAGCGAGCTGAAGAAGAAGGACTTAGAGAAGATGTTGAAAGAAGGGACAAAAGAGATCGGTGATCCGGAGGTTGAAGAGGCTATTCAGAGGAATGCAAACTTCCACGAAATGAAGCAAGCTGCAATCGCAGCCAAGAAGAGGCTCGTTGAACAACTGGAGCACGAACTCAAGCTGTTCCGCGATGCGGCCGCCCAGTTCAGCATCTTCCTCAAGAGGAACGCCATCATGCCCTATAATGACGCGACACTGGAGTATCTTGACCGGCATTTGGAAGACGAGAGGGCAAAAGTCTCGCTTGGAGGTAGCAGAGACAAGCTAGACAGACTCGCGCAGTATCGAAAACAGTACGAACAAGAGGTCAGGATTCTTGAAGAGTACATAAACAAGGGTGAGAACCACATGCTGTTGGATCAAACTGGTGTCGAGCTGCTTCTCCGGCAGTTGTACTCTCTCAAACACTACGGGAAAGAGCTCCGCGAGTTGAAGCAGGTCGTGGATGAAACGCAAACCGTCGCCTATAGGGAGAAGCCGCACGTGATACGAGCGCAACCGCATTTCACAGACCAAGAGCCGCATCCCAAGGTGTCGAGGAAGGAGAGTGCTTCGGGTGGGCTCAAGGCCATTGAAGAGAAACCTGCAGTTCGTGGAGGCCAACCTCGAAGCACGACGCGCCGGCGTACGACCATGGCGAAAGATTTGCCGAACGAGATTGAGCCTGACAAGCACCTTCTACCACTTACTGAAAATGCACCTCACAGATCTGATGCATCGGTTCTTCCACTATCAATTCACACACCTCGCCGGAAGTTCAACCTTGTCAATGCTGTAATTCAATCGTTCAAGCTTCCAATGAGAATGCTGAGATATTTGTGGCAAGCCCGCGTTCAGTCTGGTTATGTACAAGTCTCATGGATCTGTGTAAGTGGCTCATTTTCGGCGTACCATATATCGTCTAATTTGAAATAGAGATGCGGCAAACGACTGCGCGCTGAATTTAGAGAGACGGATCGAGCTGCTGCGGTAGAGTTTGCAAAACAAGCAGCAGGTCCATCAAACTCATGCACCGTTTCTTTAAGCGGTTCAGAGGGCGAAACATCGATGACGTCTTCTTTAAAATCTCAGAGCCCGAAATCTAAGACCTCTTCGCCAAGTGACATACCGGGAACACCGCCCTCCATTACACCGTCTGACGATAACCAATCACATGATCCAATAATCCCTCCTGGAACAAAGCGGTATCTTCTATTATGTGTCAACAGTAGAATCCATTGCATAAATCTCACACATGTGGACGCAACACATACTGGATATGATGAAGTACTCTTTCAGCAAATAAGGGAGGCCTATGCTAAGCTACGTGGGAACAAGGCAAAGAATGTCTTCGTTGTGGCGAGGACCATGCAATATATAAAGGTGCGCAAAGTTCCACCCTCGACAATCTTTCTAAGCGTTGAACTAACTAGGTGCAGTTTGAACTGATACTTCGCCATAAATCCCGGGAGTGCGTAGGCAATTTTGAGATAGACTCAATACCATCTAAGAAAGAAATGCTCGAGGCCGAGTACGCCTTTAAGCCGTGCCCGCCTAATGTTGGCAAATTGCCAGTCCCGCCGCACATCTTCATGCACTCTTTTCAAGAGCCGGGCGATCATACTGGCTCTCTGGCTGTTGAACGACTTCCCAAGAAGCTTCGGGAGAAGCTGAGCTGTCACAATAACCAGCTCAATGTACCTGTCGGATGGGGCATTTATATAGTTGAAGGATACAATTGGAAACTCATAAGACGATGCGTCGGAAGCACTATTTTTGCAACTTTTATTCTCACACTCCTTTGGTGTATATTGAAGGATGTCGGAGGGGGCACGGGAATTGGACAGTACTCTATTGCTGCTTTGGCGCTAGTATTAGCGATGTTTGTATCCGAGCAGGTATAAAAGGAGGAACGCAAGGATCTCTGCTCTCGAGATCGGCTGAGCAGCTCAGAAGGTCAATCCGAGGTCGCGATAGGCGTTCATATTCTTGCGATGCGGGGTCGCGTCGAGTCGGCATCCGGTCATACCTTTCTAATAGGAAGAGGAAGCTGCGCCAGCTGGGGCAGTCCGGCTTGGTCCCGCTTATGAGAAGAGTGGCAGCCGCATCACGGCGTATGCCAGTTGTTGGTCCACATCATCCCAACCAGAGAACAGCACAACACGTCCTTGTGCTTCCAGCCTCCCGCAAGCTTGCGCGGGAGAAGTGCTCAAGATGGCGCTTGTTGTCCTCGAATGCCCTCAAACCCGCTGAGGCTGAGCAGATGTTCGTACGGGCGCTAGCCAGGAAGGAGAAGGCGCTGGGACCTGAACCACACCTCGACCCTTTTGACCGTCAACAGTCTCGGGATGCTGTATCGTGACCAAGGTAAGCTGGCTGAGGCTGAGCAGGTGTACGTGCGGGCACTGGCCGGGTACGAGAAGGCGCTAGGACCTGACCACATCTCGATCCTCTTGACCGTCAATGGAGAGTTCACGCAGTCGAGGAGCCGCGCGACGTTGGAGTGCGTCAATTGGGCCTCAATTCTCTTGTTATGCTGCTGGGCGCATTGAGGACGCGGGATTTTGGTAGGGGATTTCTGAAGAATCCTGGCGGCTTTGGGGCAAAATGCCTGGAAGTTTCTTGGTGGTGAAGCGCGTGTAATCGTTCAGCCCGTTCAGCCCGGCAACCACGAGATCAGCCAGCTGATTTTTGGATCCTGTCCAAATTATGCGGTCTCTCCTCTGATCCTAATCTGGCTTTGTGATCTGGTGACAACAGGATGTATTGGACCAGCTTTGCTCATAATCTTGATTGAGTATGATTTTCGCCGAAGGCAAAATTCTGCAATTGCACTGCAGAGTGCGGCGGCTCAAAACCGCCCAAGCTTGGCGCAAGAGGCTAAAACGAGTTTAAAGCAGCGAGGCCGACGTGTTTGGGGTGCGGCGAGCGATAGGGACCTTTATCTCTTAGCGCCAAAACTCGTATTTTGCAACTCAAATCTCAACAAATCGACCACCGTTTGTAAGGTGGGGGATCTGGAGGTCTCTGCAAAGCCTTTTTGGATT
>Ga0335072_10005636_pt1 | contig 18429 bp, 11 predicted proteins | sample Lox_Sample_21_FD_206725 | JGI IMG/M metagenome (GOLD analysis project Ga0335072, IMG submission 206725) | Soil microbial communities from Loxahatchee National Wildlife Refuge, Florida, United States - Lox_Sample_2.1 | ecosystem: Environmental > Terrestrial > Soil > Wetlands | place: USA... | reverse complement strand
CATTCCGGTCCTCCAGGGGCTCGAATTAAACGCTCGCGTTAGTCGCGACTTTCTCCTGCCTCTAACACGAGGTGACTGGTAACTTCAGGCGAGCAGTTGCATGATAGCGAACAGATGATGGCCGAACGGGAATCTGTTGCGGGACCGCGATCGCTCTCGCGATCGATGTCTCCCCTGGTGCGTACATGGGCAGCGCCAGCATGGAAACTCTCCTGTGAACCGCTCATTCGTCACTGCTTTCGCCTGCCGGTTCAAACTGCGGAAGCCAGGGGCGGTCGCCTCGTGTGGGAAACATGCGTGCAATACCGCCGACAACCAAGGAAAGCAGAATCAGATAAATGGGAATGCGATAGATGTTGACGATGTAAGAGCCGGCCGATCCCTCGCCGAAGAGCGGGAGAAGCATGCCGATAGCGACTGTTCCCCATGGCTTGCCCATGTCGAAGATGCTTTCGAGGATGACAAACATGAGGGGCAGCACGCAGAAGCCGAAGGCCGCCACGCCTAGAAAGCCAAAGCCGCCGAAGGCATCGCCGATGGGCGAAAAGACATTCTCGTTATTTGTCTCGGCGTCGGGGTTCATGCCCGTGACGCGGCCGACGAACGCGGCAGAGTCAGTATCCGGCTTATTCTTGTAGAGGAAGCGCGGAACGTTAATCAGGATGTCAGTCTTGATCGATGTCCAACCGTAATGGTAGCCGTTAGCGCAGGCGGCGAAGATGAGACTGTCTTCGCGAATCACCGAGAGACGATTAAGAATATAGGTGCCGGGGGCCCCGCCGTAGTATTCCGCTCTACCTGAGTTAATCTGGGTCGCATTCTCCGTGGCCAGCGCGATGGTTGCGCGGTTGGGAACGGTGAGCAGCAGGTGAAATGCCTCGTAGACGCGGGATTGAAACTGAAGCCCGTACAAGGAATACCGCTCATATATGGCGAACGGGGATATGTAAACAGAGAAGAGAACGCCGCCAATGACCGCAGTTACAAAGTGGCGCCGCTTGAACCGGTAACCGCGCAGGTAACAGGTGGCGAAATAGGCGACGGTAGAGGTCATCATTGCCGAGCGCGATGAGTCGACAAATCCGAAGAAGGCGGTGAGCAGCCAGGGCACAAATGCCTTCCAATCGAAGCTGTGCGCCCCGTTCGTGTTGCGGATACGAGCATCGACCGCGAGAACGAGCGCAAACAGCAAGAGGGCGGAGAAGATGAGGCCGAAGCTACGTTCGGCGCCAAATTCCTGTTCGCCGGTGTTGCCGAGCGTAAGCCTGGATTGAAAGAAGAAGTTTGCAATCACGCCGACGCCGAGTGCGCCGAAATAAACGACGGACGATTGCTCGCCGCTTGTGGTCTCAAGGGGTTTGGGGAGGTCAGTAATGCGCAGTTGCCCATAGATAAACACGCCCGTAAGGATGCAAACGTAACAGAGGGCGTATGCCGTAATCGTGAGAAGCGGAACATCGATGCTGGTGTCGGCGGCCTGAAACAAAAAAACCTTGGCAAACTGGGAAACGACGATGCTGTCGAGGGAGAAGACTGCAAAGAGAATGCCGCTGAAGGTAGACAGGCCTCCCAGCAAGTTATAAGTGACGCCGATGCAAAGCATGCAGACCGCCATGAGGGCGACAAAGAGGGGCGAAGTGCCGCAGAGGAGCTGACCGCAGATGAGGAACGAGATTGCGGAGAAGATGACGGTCGGCGAAAGTCTGTAGGCTCGAAGCACGAATCTTTGCTCTCAGGTTGCGGTCCCATTGCCGGGCGGAGTGCGTGAACGCCAGGCGCGGAAGCTATCCGGCGCGAAGCGAATTTGCGATCACTTTACGACCGATGAGGTGTAGGCGACGCCATAGAGCAGCGTAGCGACGACACTGGCGGCCCCTCCGGCGAGTGCGGCCTTGAATGCGTTGCTGGGGACGAACAGGACATCGTCCGACTTGAGAGCGACATCCTGCTGCCTGCCGTACATGATCTTCTTGAGGTCAAGCATGATCTCGACGTGCTGATTGCCGGCGGTGGAACGGATGATGCGGGCCTTGGAGAGAGCGGCTCCGTACTGGACGCCGCCCGCCATGGCGATGGCTCTCAACACAGTGACCGGGTAATTGCTGGACAGGGGAATAGCCGATTGCGTCTTGACCTGGCCTACCACGTAGACGTCGCCGACCCTGGGCACGATGACGGTGTCTCCGGGCAGCAGAGGGATATTGCTGATGCCGGCATCGTCAGGATTGGTGCCCAGGTGGACCACGATCGACTGTTCACCGCGGCGCACGGTGACGGTGTGGCTGGCCAACAGCGTAAATCCGCCGCAGGCGGAGATGGCGTCGAGGAGGCGGAGGTGACCGAAGGCGGGAACCGGTTCCGGTCTTTGCACCTCGCCGATCACGCTGATCACACGGGTTGGCGAATCGGCGAGTTGCACGCTGACCTGGGGATCGACGAGGATGCCATCCGCCTTGAGCTTGCGAGCGATCAAGGCGGCCGTCTGGGCGGGGGTCAGGCCGGCGACTTTGATGGAGCCGATATAGGGGAGGACGATTTCGCCATCGGCGCCGACTTTGACTCCACTTAAGGCGGGACTGGCGCCGGAGGTAATGGAGCCTGACGCGACCATGCTGATTGTCGTCAGCTCAGGAAGGCCGTAGGTCTCGATGGAGATGATGTCGCCGGGCAGAATATCGATGTTGGCGTAGGCGGCCTCCATGGCGGAAGCCGGCGCGCTGGCCTGGGGCGCGGGCGAGGTGACAGCAGGACCGGCGTACTGTCCGAGCGCCAGAGAACCGCTGAGGGCGAACGCGCAGGCGGCGAGCGGGATCATGCGGAGATCGAAGCCATGCCGCAGGTTCATCGTTTCCTCCTTCAGGCGCGCCGGGCGGCGCGTATTAATTGCGGTGCTTGTACTCATAGGAGTAGTAGCCAAGATAGCCGTAGTATTCGGGGAGATTGGGATCGACGCCGTTGAGCACAAACCCGTAGACCTTGATCTGTACGTCGCGGAAGATCTCGGCGGCGCGGGAGAGCATGGCGCGGGTGCAGTAGCCCTGGCGGATGGCCAGGACCACGCCGTCCGAAAGGGTGCCGACGATCAGCGGATCGGTGACCGACAGCGCCGGCGGGGTATCGAAGATGACGTAGTCGTAGCGCTCGCGCAAGGAGTGTACAAACTGTTTCATTTGATCGGAAGCGAGCAGATCCGCAGGCAGTGGAGGACAGACGCCGGAGGGGACGACATCGAGGGTGGGCAGGGTCTTGTGCGTTTGAACGACCTCGTTGAGAGGTTCGAGGCCCGTGAGAAACTCTGAAAGCCCCTTCTTGTCGCTTAGTCCCAGGCGCCAGTAGACGCTGGGCCGGCGCATGTCGGTGTCGACGAGGGCGACCTTCTTGCCGCCCTGGGCGAGCGCAGCGGCCAGATTCATCGAAAGCGTGGACTTGCCCTCACCGGGCTGGCAACTGGTGATCGCGATGACCCGGGACTCCCGCGAGGTGCTGGACAGTTGAATCGAGGTCCTGAAGACGCGAATGGCTTCGGCAAAGGGGGAGCGGAAATCCCAAAGAATCTCGGGGCCTACTTTGAGGTCGGGACTGGTTTCGTCGCCTTTCCAACTGGTTTGGGGAATGATGGCGACGGCGGGGACGCCGAGCAGTTCCTGGATCTCCTTGGAGTCCCTCATGCGCGTGTCCATACGCTCGAGGAGCAGGGACAGGGCCAGGCCGCCGAACAGGCCGAAGCCGAGGCCGATGGCGGCGAGCGAAAAGGGCGACATGCTGGAGGGGACGGTGGGCAAGGGCGCCAGATCGACGATGCTGATGTCGGCCGAGTCGAGGCCGGCATCGACGGCAGCCTCGCGCAGCCGGGCCATGATGCTCTCATACATGCGGCGGTCGGACTCGTACTGCTCGGAGAGCAGCTCGTAGCGAACGATGTCGTCGCGCTGTCCGTAGAGCTGACGCAGCCGATCGTTCAGAGCCGCATCGGCCCGGTCCTGGTCGGCCTGCGCGATGGCGAGGGCGTCTTTGGCCCGGCTGACCGTGCGCCGCTGCTGGCTTTCGATCTGCCGGTCGAGGGTTTTAATCTGCGCGTTCAGCTGCTTGACCTGGGGATAGTTGGGTCCGTAGACCGGTTGCAGGCGGGCCAGCTCCGCGGCCGCGGAGTCGCGCTGCGTGCGCAGCGTGGAGAGAATGCCCTGCGGGCCGTCGGTGCCGAGCAGGGTGGGCGCTTCCTGGACCTGGTCCGGGGGCAGCGACTCGAGGATGCGGTAGCGGGCTTCAAGGGCAACCCGCTGCTCCATCGCGTCGGAGGCTCCCTTCTCCAGGTCGCCGATCTCCTGGACGATCAGGCTGTGATTGGGATCGAGCGCCGAGATGCCCAGCTTCTTCTGCAGATCGACCATGCGATCCTGGGAGTCCTGCACGATGGCGCGGAGATCGTCGATCTGTCCGGTCAGCCAGTTGGAGACCTGCTGCGTGGTGTTGAAGTGGGCGGTAAAGTTGTTTTTGATGAACTCCGTCTCAAGCTCATTGACGATGTCGGCGGCCAGCTTGCGGGATTTGCTTTTGTAGGAGATGGTAATCATCTGCGTGCGGGGCACGCGGACGATGGTTAAATGCATGCGGAGATTCTTGAGGATGGCGTAGCTGACGAAGGGATCGTCGAGGTTGCCGTGATAGAGGGGGATGGTGGCGCCGTGAATCAATCCCGGCTTGATGCTGGTCTTCCCGCCCAGAAACTCGATATTGTTCTGAAGATTGAGTGTGCGGGCCACGGCCATGAGCAGCTTATCGCTCTCAAGGATGCGAATATCGCTCTCAATGACGACGTCGAGGGTGCTGGATGCGCCGGTGCTCAGGACCGAGGCGACCGATTGCTTGAGGTCGGCAGCGGAACCGGGCTGAATCTGAATCTCGCCGCTGGCCGTGAATCGCTTTCCGCGGTAAAGGCCCGCCGCCGCCGCCAGGATCGCCAGTCCCAGGGACAGGGCGATAATCAGGACCCGTCTTTTGCGGATGATCAGCCATAGATCGGTCAGGACGAGTTCCTGTTTTGGGGGAGCGAGAGCGACGTTCGAAGCGCGGGTTGATGGTTGCAATCTAACCTCTCAAAGTTAAGGGAGCGATTTTTCAAGACTGGTCAGAACCAACTGGCGACGCACACCGCCGCCCAGGGCAAGGGCAGCGGGCAAGCTGAACAGAAGAATTGTTGCGCAAAGGATAGGAATCGTCTGCCGGGCGAAGTTCCGCACCTGTTCGACGGCACAGCCCTGCGCCCTCGCTCGAGGCTGGAATCAATCGATGTGGAGAAGTCACGTAGAGAACGGAAGCGCAACATTCATACCTGACGCCGCCCAAATCAACCGGCTACTGCCGACCTCCCTGCAAAGCCTCCCTTGCTGGTCTGTTTGTTTCTATTTTCTCATGGCAACAAAGTCAGGCAACAAATCCCAAAGGGGCGGGCGCCGATCCTTCCAGTCAGCACTTTCGCTGGAGCACCCCACCATCCTAGTGCAGCGAGTTTACGTGAGTCAAATCAACAACATCGACAATCAAGAAGGTCCATCCGAGCGCGCACGGGAAGCCGACCGGGCGACGCAGAAGGCCGCGTCCGCAGCGATTCAGAGGTCCGGCTGACGATGCACGCAACGCAGGCAGGAGAAAGCACAGAAACCGGTGCGCCGACAGCGGCTGCTCCGGGAAGACACGCCCCGGGAGCGGCCCGGCTGACGACCGTGACAGTCAAAGGTTGGAGGAACAACCATGTTTGAGCCCGACAGCAAGCCCCACTCAAGCCGAAGCCTGGATGTGAACGGAAACTCCAGTTGAGAGACAGAGAGTGCGAGAGATCCAATCGACAGGTTCAAGGCCTTGTGTTCATCACCTAGTAAAGTCATTTCCGGAGCCGCTTAAGAGCCCCGGGATGCAAAACCGGATTTCCAATCACAAGCAAGGCAGCGTGTGTCGCTGCGAATCGACGGGTGAAGCATCCGCTGGCTTGAATATAACAGCAATCCGGCTCTGGTCAAAGGAGTTGGCGATGCAGTAACGGGAAATTGATTACCGGAGAGACCTTGCGCTGGCGATGTGACATGTGATAAGCGATCTGTCGCCGGAAGAGACGAGACGGGATGGCCGGATGCGATGAGCGGCCGCGGCGGATTCCCGGGGAGACGCCTTCTTTGTCGTGCGTGGCCCGCGAGGGCCCCTGCGCCGTGGCTCTCATCGCCGCGGCCGTGGCCGGGCCTCTCGAAAATCGTTGGACCACGGGTCGAAAATTGCTGAACCGCGGGCCGGGAGAACGATCAGAGGAGACAATCGAACGCGGAGTAACGATTGATTTGTTCTATGATCAACCGGGGAGACGATCTGAGCGGCGCATGAACCTGCAGGAGATTCGTTATCTGGTGGCGGTCGCGGAGCACCGGCATTTCGGGCGGGCGGCGGAGGCGTGCAACGTGAGCCAGCCGACGCTGAGCAGCCAGATCCGCAAGCTCGAGGAGGAGCTGGGCGTGACCTTGCTGGAGCGCACCAACAAGCGCGTGAACCTTACCCCGGTGGGCGGACAGATCCTGGTGCACGCGCAGCGGGCGCTGGCCGAGGCGGCGCAGATGGAGGCGGTGGCGCAGGCGGCGCGCGACCCGCTGGTGGGGCCGCTCAAGCTGGGGGTGATTCCGACGCTGGCGCCGTACCTGATGCCGATGATCCTCGAGCCGCTGCGGCGGGCGTATCCGGGGCTGACGCTGGAGCTGTGGGAGGACCAGACGCGCTCGCTGATCGACGGGCTGCGCAACCACCGGCTGGACGCAGCGCTGCTGGCTACGGAGGCCGATGCGCCCGAGGTCACGGAGCTGGCTCTCTTTGACGAGCCGCTGTACGCCGCACTGCCTGTGCAACATCGTTTGGCCGGGCAGAAGACCGTCAGGGAAGAGTCGCTGGCGGCGGAGCTGCTGGTGCTGGCCGACGGGCACTGTCTGGCGGCGCAGGCGCTGGCGGCGTGCGGGTCGAGGCACGGGGGCGGCCGCAGGGGCTGGCACGGGACAACCTACGGGACGGGACCCGGGACCATCCACGGATCGATGCAGGCTTCGACGCTTGAGACCCTGGTGAACCTGGTGGCGGCCGGGTACGGCGTCACGCTGATCCCGGCGCTGGCGCTGAAGTCGTTTGCCGGCCACAACGTTGTGTTGCGGGCACTGGCGGGCCGTTCGACGCGGACCATCCGGCTGGCGAGCCGGCCGGGATTTCCACGGCCGCAGGCGCTGCGGGCGATTGAACGGGTGATCCGGAAGGCTGTATCAGCCGCGAAAGTCTGAGGGCTCTATTCATGGCGATATAGCTGAAGCCTCCGGCGAAGACGGTTGGAATTCCGGCCTCCCTTATCCACAAAATCCAGGATTCGCGCCGTTGACCCTGCTCCTGCGCATCCTTAGAGTCTTTAATCGGGCGGTAACTTTTGCCTGCCGCGGCGCCGGTACGATCTGGAGTAGCGCGAAGCCGGCCCCGGCCGTCGAAGCTCGGAGAGAAGATGCTGAAATTAAAGAAGATCCACATCCTCGGATTTAAAAGCTTTTGCGACCGCACGGAATTGACCGTGCCGGGGACGGGGATCGCCGTGGTGGTGGGGCCGAACGGCTGCGGCAAGTCGAACATTCTGGACGGGGTGAGCTGGGTGCTGGGCGAGCAGAGCGCGAAGACGCTGCGCGGCGCGCACATGCAGGATGTGATCTTTGCCGGGACGCGGGACCGCAAACCGCTGGGGATGGCCGAGGTGACGCTGACGATGGTCGATCCGGCGGCCTACGAGGGGCCGGTTCCGGTGGAGCCGGAGGTGATCGTCGACCAGGAGGGGCCGGCCGATTGGGATGAGGAGGAGCTGCGGCGGCAGCGGGCGGCGGAGTCCGAAGAGATTGCCGCCTCCGAGCAGCCGGGCCAGGTGATTGAGGACGACGCCGGTCCGGAGGGCGCGCTGGCGGTGACGGCCCAGGTGGAGGGCCCGCAGGCCGTGGTGTTGAAGATACGGCGGCGCAAGTTCCACCGCACGCCCCAGAAGGGCGAGGTGGTGATCACGCGGCGGCTGTTCCGCACCGGCGAGAGCGAGTACCTGCTCAACGGCAAGCTGTGCCGGCTGCGGGATATTCAGGACATCTTCATGGGGACGGGGCTGGGGCCGGAGAGCTACGCGATCATCGGCCAGGAGCGGATCGGGCAACTGCTGAGCTCGAAGCCGCACGACCGGCGGTCGATCATCGAAGAGGCGGCGGGGATCACGCGGTTCAAGACCAAGAAGCGGCTGGCGGAGCTGCGCCTGGAGAGCGCCAAGCAGAACCTGGCGCGCGTGGACGATATCTTTGAGGAAGTCACGCGGCAGATGAACAGCCTGAAGCGGCAGGCGGCGAAGGCCGAGCGCTATGCGGCCGTGCGCGAGGAGCTGCGGGGACGGCTGCGCGTGGTGCTGGCCAGCCGCATGGCGCTGATGGATGCGGAACAGGCGCGCCTGGACGAGGAGATTGCCGGCCTGAGCGAGAAGATCAGCGGCTCGGCCGCGGGCATTGCGAAGCTGGAAGCAAGCCAGCACACGCTCACCGAGCGGGGCTATGAGCTGGACCGGGAGGGCCACGAGGCGCAGGAGCGGGCCAACCAGGCCGCCGTGGAGCTGGAGCGCGCAACGGCCCGGGAACGCAGCAACGCGGAGCGCATCGTGGAGCTTGAGGCGCGCGTGGCCGCGGCCGGGGCGGAGCTGGAGCAGACGCGGACGCAACTGGCCGGCATTACCGAAGAGCGGGCGCAGCAGCACAAGTTTCTCGAGAGCGCGGCCGGCGAGGCACGGGCCTTTCGCCAGAAGGTGGAGTCGCGGCAGCAGGAGGCGCGGGCCGCGGCGGAGGAGGTGTTTGCGGCCGAGCGCGAGCTCGAAACCGGACGGCGCCACGCAATGCAGTTGCTGACGCAGGCGGGCAACGCGCGCAACCACACGGCCCAGGCCGAAGAGAGCCTGGCGGCGCTGGAGCGCGAGGCCGAGCGGCTGGGGGCCGAGATCGGGCAGGCGCGCAACGAGCAGGAGAACCTGGGCGTGGAGAGCGAGAAGGCTCGCGGGCGGCACGAAGAGTCAAGGGCGGCGCTGGCGCAGCTCGAGGGGGAGATTGCCCGGCTTCGCGAGACGCTGCAAAGCAAGCGCGCCGAGGAGACGGCGCTGCACGCACGCACCCATCAGATGCGCGGAGACCAGGCGGCAGCGGCGGGCCGGCGGGACTCGCTGCAGGCGCTGATTCGCAATCACGGCTACTCGTCGGACACGGTGCGCAAGCTGCTGAAGCCCGGGGCGCTGGCTGCGGGAATGGCGCCGGTGGGAACGCTGGCCGATTTTCTGGAGGTGAGCGGCGAGCACGAAGGGGTGGTGGACGAGTTTCTGCGCGAGGAGCTCAACTACGTGGTGGTGGAGAGCTGGGGCGCGGCGGAGGAAGGCGTGCGGCTGCTCAAGTCGGGGGTGGATGGGCGGGCTACGTTCCTGATCCACTCCGATGAGCAGGGGAAGCTTTTCGATGATAGCGCGGTGGCGATCGACGGGCCCGGAGTGGTGCCGCTCAAAGATACGATCCGGGTGCTGAACGGGTTCGGGCGGTCGCTCGAAGGCATTCTGCCCAAGCTGCGGCACGGCTACCTGGTGGAGTCCGGGGAGATCGCGCGGCAGCTCGCGGCAGCGCACGGACACGCGTACTTTCTGACGCCGGAGGGCGAGTGCTTCCACAACTCGACGGTGACGGGTGGAAAGCCGGCAAGCGAGGGGCCGCTGGCGCTGAAGCGGGATCTGCGCGAGACCGAGAGCCGGCTGGGGCGGATGGGGACGGCGCTGGACCAGGCAAACGCCGAAGCGGCGGAGCTGACGCAGGCGCTGAACGAGTTCTCCGCGGAGCTTGAAGCACGCAGCGCGGAGCGGCGGCAGGCCGAGACCGAGGCGGCCAACCTGGGCGCGGCGCTGAAGCAGATGGAGGGCGAGACGCAGCGGGTGGCGCGGCGGCTGGACGAGTGGACGGCGCAGGCCGCGCGCAACAGGGATGCCTGTGAAGCGAAGCGGCAGGCCATCAACCAGAGGCGCGAAGAGACGGCGCGGCTGGAGGCCGAACACGCGCAGGCCGAATCGGGGATGGAGGCGCTGCAAGGGCGGCTGGACGCGCTACGCAGGACGCGGGAGGGACTGCAGCAGGAGGCCGCGCAGGTGACGGCGGAGCTGGCCGGGCTGGAAGAGCGGCGGCGCGGGGCGGAGACGGCCTACCAGCGCATTGACCGGCTTCATGCCGATCTGGAGCGGCGCGCCTTGACGATCGAGCAGCAGCGCGCGGGCGCCACCGCCGAGCGCGAACAGCGGATGGGTGAAAGCGCCGCGCTGGCGGAGAGACAGAAAGAGCTGACAGAGGTGCGCGCCGCAGCGACGGCGAAGACGCAGACGATCGCCGCCGAGGCGCAGGCTTTGCGGCAACAGCTTGCCACGATGGAGACAGAGCTCAAGACCGAACGGGCGGCGCTGGACCAGTTGCGGGAGGACCGGGCCACGCGTTCGAGCGAGGCGGCCAAACTGCGCTCGGACCTTGAGCACCTGGAGGCGAGCTGCCTGACCGAGGTGAACGTGGAAGCGGCGGTGCTGCGGGCCGACACGGAGCTTGCTCACCTGGATGGCGAGGAACTGGCGGGCGAAGAGGAGACCTGCCGCACGCTGCGCCAGCGGATGGAGCAGATGGGGCCGGTGAACATGATGGCCCTGGACGAGTACAAGGAGACGGCCGAGCGGCACCAGTTCCTGGAGACGCAGCGGAAAGACCTGATCGAGTCGATCGAGAACACGCAGGAGACGATCCGCGAGATCGACCGCATCTCGCGCGCGAAGTTCGACGAGGCCTTCGCGCGGATCAACGAAAACTTCGCGCAGGTGTTCACGCGGCTGTTCCACGGCGGGCAGGCGTTCTTGCGGCTCACCGATGAAGAGAACCAGGCGGAGAGCGGGCTGGACATCGTGGTCTCGCCGCCGGGCAAGAAGCTGCAGAACGTGCTTCTGCTCTCGGGCGGCGAGAAGGCGCTGACGGCGCTGGCGCTGCTGGTGGGAATCTTTCAATTTCAGCCCAGCCCGTTCTGCGTGCTGGACGAGGTGGACGCGGCCCTGGACGAGACCAACGTCGGCAGGCTGGCCGACCTGCTGCATTCGCTCAGCACGGAGACGCAGTTTCTGCTGGTCACGCACTCGAAGCGCATGATGCAGTCCGCCGATATGATCTACGGAGTCACAATGCAGGAGCCGGGCGTTTCGAAGGTGGTGAGCGTGAAGCTGGGCGGGCGGGAGCAGCAACGGGCCACGGCGTAGAAGCGGCCGCGGGGCGGGGTAGCTGTCCGGCGGGCCGATGGGGGCGTGTTGGCGGGGACGGTGAAGGAAGTTTGGAGGCAAAGAAAAATCGCCTCCGAAGGATCTCGTCTCTTCGGAGGCGCTTGTAGTACACAAGATAATGACGGGGACCAGTAGCCGGTACTGGAGGTCGGTAGTACGCGGCTACTGGCGATCCCTGCACAAACGAAGCAAGCTGCGGCTTCCCCTTTCCACGGCTGCCTCGTGTCGCCCGGCTCAAAGAGGACTTTATGTCTTTCTGTCCCCTGAACCATGTTGACATCTGAAGTGTCTCCGATAAGCATACACCGGTCCGTGACGGCCGTCACACCATTTTGTGCGCTTGTGGACGGCCTGCTGGCGGCGCACATTCCGGCCTTCCCCACCGGTCTGCGGGCAGCATCTCGGGTCAGCATTTCTACGCAAATTGCACGGCGTCAAACCGGCCTTCGATGGCGCTTCCCGGTCCGTTGACAAACCGGCCCGAGCGCCAGACAATCGGAGATTCAGCTTGTTGCGAGGATGCTCTCCGTGACCACACTGCTCACGACAGATCTTGGCGCCATTCCAATCGTTGGGAGAGGCAAGGTCCGGGATCTTTACGCGATCGACGATGCGCTTCTGCTGGTGGCTACGGACAGAATCTCGGCGTTCGACCACGTGCTGGCCACCGGAATTCCCGGCAAAGGAAAGATCCTTACGCAGATCTCCCTTTTCTGGTTTGAGCTGCTGCGGGAGGTTGTGCCGAATCACCTGATTGCCGCGCGGGTCAGCGAGTATCCGTCCGCGCTGCGCCCGTATGCGGACCAGCTGGAAGGACGGTCGATGCTGGTGCGCCGCGCAGAGATGTTCCCGGTGGAATGCGTGGCGCGGGGATACCTATCGGGATCGGGATGGAAAGAGTACCAGGCAGAGGGCGCGGTGTGCGGCATTTCCCTGCCCCGCGGCCTGCAGGAGGGCTCACGCCTTCCCGAGCCCATCTTCACTCCCGCGACCAAGAGCCTGGGCGGCGAGCACGACGAGAACATCTCCTTTGCCGCGATGGAGGGCGTGGTGGGAAGCGCGGCGGCCGCGGAGCTGCGACGGCTGACCCTCGCGATCTACGGCCGCGCGGCGGATCACGCGGAGTCGCGCGGGCTGATCCTGGCGGACACGAAGTTCGAGTTCGGGAGGGTGGAAGGGGCGATCGTTCTTGCCGACGAGGCGCTCACGCCGGACTCCTCGCGCTTCTGGGACGCGGCCACCTGGAAACCCGGCGGCGCGCAGCCCTCGTTCGACAAGCAATTTGTGCGGGATTATCTCGAATCAATCCATTGGAATAAGCAGGCGCCCGCTCCGGGCCTGCCGGAGAGCGTTGTGGAGCGCACCCGGGCGAAGTATATTGAAGCATTCCGGCGATTGGCCGGACGGACCCCGGAACTCTGACGGCGGAGCCAGAAATCATTATGAATTGGGTCGATTGCGCGGTCGTGATTGTGCTGGTGATAGCCGTGATGGCGGGCCTCATCGAGGGGTTCTTCCGCTCGGTCAGCTCGCTGGCGGGGCTGGTGCTGGGGCTGTCGGTGGCCGCGTGGAACTACGGGCATGTCGCGGCGATCCTGAAGCCCCTGGTGCGCGTGCAGGCGGTGGCGAATGCCGCCGCGTTTCTGCTCATCGCCATCCTGATCATGGCGGTCATCAGCATTATCGGATCGATTCTGGCCAGGACCTTCCGTCTGCTGGGGCTGGGATGGCTGGACAGCCTGGCGGGCGCGGCGTTCGGCCTGCTGCAGGGCGCGGTGCTGATCACGCTGCTGATCCTGGTCACGGTGGCTTTTTTTCCCGGGGCCGAGTGGCTCACGGCGGGGCGGCTGCCGCAGTTATTTTTCAGTACGTGCAATCTGAGCACGCACATGACGCCGGCGGAGCTGGCGGCCCGGGTGCGCGATGGGCTCCGGACGCTGGAGCATGTTTCGCCGCATTGGATGCATCCTTCCTGACGGTGGCCGGTACGGCCGGGAATCAGGGCCGGATCGGGCGATTTTGACGCCAGGATTTCGAGTTTGACTTCGTTGAGAGGAAACAGAAGAGGTGAGCGTGAAAAGAGAACTGGACAGCCTGGTAACCCAGATGCATTCGAGCGGCGTTCATTATGGCGAGGCCGTGCGCGAGTTCAAGAAGCAATATCTGCGCGAGGTGCTCGTGGCGCATCGCGGAAACCAGTGCAAGGCGGCGGCGGAGCTGGGTATGCACCGCAACACGCTGAGCCGCCTGATGGCGGAACTGAGCCTCGACCTGGCCGAGGTGCGGGCCGGGCTCAAGCGTCCGCCGCGCAGCGAGCGTCCAGTATTCAGCGCCGTGCGCCAAGGCTACCGTCAGGGTTGAGGGGCGCATCTCACAGTCATGCAGAGCACATCTTCAGCCGCCCATGAGGGCCGTGTATCGATCGAGCCGGAGTTTGCCTGGGACGAGCAGGACGCCTATCTTTTCGACATCGACGGCACGCTGCTGCGCAGCCGCGACCGGGTTCACTTTGAGTCGTTTGCGACCAGCGTGCAGCGGGTTACGGGATTCGAGGTGACGCTGGCGGGCATTCTTCTGCACGGGGCGACGGACACGGCGATTCTGCGCGAGGCATGCCGGCAGGCGGGGATTCCCGAAAGGGTGGTGGAGCATCACCTGGAGGCGATCCTGGACGCCATGCGGCAGTCGGTGCTGGCGCGCCGGCATGAGCTGGACCTGGTGAGGATGCCCGGGGTGGTGGAGATCCTGCGGCACCTGGCGCGCAGGCGAGCGCTGCTGGGGGTGGCAACGGGAAACCTGGAGATGATCGGGTGGATCAAGATCGAGGAGGCGGGGCTGCGGGAGTGGTTCCGGTTCGGCGGCTTCAGCGATCATTTCCCGATCCGCTCGGAACTGATCGGACACGCGGCGCAGAAGGCGCGGGAGCTGGCCGGCGGGAGCGCTCATATCTGCGTGGTGGGCGATACGCCGCGCGACATCGAAGCCGCGCGCGCGAACTTTCTTTCCGTGATCGCCGTGGCCACGGGGAAGTACAGCTTTGACGAGCTGCTGGCCTGCCAGCCGGAGGTCTGCGCCACTTCCCTGGCCGACCTGCTTGCGTACGGGCGGTCGGCGGCGTGAAGAGGCTTGCCTCATGCAGCCGGAGCCGCGTTCGCCGGCAGACCTGGACGGCGCTGAGGACGGCGACGGCCGCATGTCTGCTGGCCGTTTTTCCCGGCGGGATGGAAGCGCAGGCGACGGGCGCGGTTGCGGCGCCGACTGCGCAGGCTGGGCAGGAAAAGCCTGCGGCGACTCCGAGTCATGCAAGCGCCGGTGCACGGCGGCGCGCGGCCAGGGTGTATCTGGACGGGTCGAAGCTCTTCCTCGCGGGCCAGTTCGACCGGGCGCGGGCGGACTTTGAGCGGGCTTCGGCGCTGGACCCCGCGAACCCGGATTACCGGCAGGCCGCACTGGTGGCGCGCAGCCACGAGGTGACCGCCCTGGTGGAGGCCGCGGCCAAGGATCGCCTGCGCGGAGACGCATCGGCGGCGCGCTCCACGCTCCTGCAGGCCTACTCGCTGGACCCGACCAATTTCGAGGTCACGCAGCACCTCGACGAACTGGGCAGCGACATTGCGCGCGCCCAGGCGCCATCGCCCTACGCGGAGGCGGATGCGAGGATCGGCGGGGCGATTCAGCTCGTCTACGCCAAAGGACTGCGAAGCTTTCATCTGCGCGGCGGCGAGCGCCGGGTGATCGAAGACGTCTTCAAGGGGTACGGCGTGGAGGCCATGATCGACCAGAGCGTCGGCGACCTCCAGGTGCGTTTCGATATTGGAGACGCGACGTTCGACGAGGTGACGCGCGCCCTGGGGCTGCTGACCGATTCATTCTACGTGCCGCTCGATGAACACCGTGTCCTGGTGGCGCGCAACACGCCCAACAACCGCGAACGGTTCATGCGCGAGGACCTGGAGACTGTCTATGTTCCGGGCCTTTCGTCGGACACGCTGGGCGAGATCGCCAACCTGGCCCGCAACGTCTTTCAGGTCCAGAGAGCGGTTGCCGATCCGTCCAACGGGACGGTCACTCTGCGCGCGCCACAGCTCGATCTGGATGCGTTCAACTCCACAATGCACGAGCTGATGGACGGCAGCAGCCAGATCGTGCTGGACGTGCGGATGCTGCAGATTGCGCATACCAGCACAAGGAACACGGGCGTCCAACCGCCGCAGTCCATCACGGCGTTCAACGTCTACGCCGAGGAACAGTCGATCCTGAACGCGAACCAGAGCCTGGTGCAGGAGATCATCTCTTCGGGCCTGGCCGCACCCGGCGACACGCTGGCGATTCTCGCCATCCTGCTTGCCTCCGGCCAGGTATCGAGTTCCCTCTTTTCGAACGGACTGGCGCTGTTCGGCGGCGGGCTGACCCAGTCGGCGCTGGTTCCGGGGTCGATTACGGCCAACTTCAACCTCAACACCTCCGACACGCGCGAGGTGGACGATATCCGGATGCGGCTGGGCGACGGACAGGACGGCACGCTGAAGCTCGGCACGCGGTATCCGATCGAGACTTCGCAGTATTCGAGCCTCGGGTCGAATACGTCGAGCCTGGCGGGCCTGACTTCGGCGGGCACGTCGAGCAGCCTGTCGTCGCTGCTGGGGCAACTCAACGCGGGGGCGCTGGAGGTGCCGCAGATCCAATACCAGGACCTGGGGCTCACGCTGAAGGTCACTCCCAAGGTGCTGCGGAACGGCGACGTGGTGCTGAGTCTCGATCTCACGTTGGATGGACTGGCGGGGACCTCCGTCAACGGACTACCCGTTCTCAGTAACCGCGCGTATTCAGGGGTGGTGATGCTGCGGCAGGGGGCGGCGGCGGTGCTTGCCAGCGAACTGGATCAGTCGGAGAGCCGGGCGATCACGGGCACGCCGGGCATCAGCGAGATTCCGGGCATGAACAACCTTACGGGCAAGGATTTTCAAAAGAACTATGCGACCCTGCTGATCGTCATTACGCCGCACGTGGTGCGGGGCACGCAGGCCGCCGGGCACTCGCCGATGTTTCGCGTAGTGGGCACCGGCATTACGCCGTGAGATTCAGGGCGGTATGCGGCTCCAGCGCCGGCCGCCGCGGCGGAAGACACTGGAGCCCTCAGAGCAGAGGCTGTTAACACTGCCTGGCCATGGCAGCTACTTGGAGGCGGGCGCGGGCGCCGCGGCTACGGGCTCGGGCAACGCGATGCCGTCGAGCTTTGCCTGGTACTCGATGATCTTCTTCAGGGTGTCGTAAGGGATGTTGGGCGGGACCTGGCGGCCATTCACGACCAGCATCGGGGTCTGGTAGATATTCAGGTCCTGGGCCAGCTTGGCGGAGGCATTCACCGTCTCGCTGGTAGCCGGCAGCGCCGCGCAGGCAGCCACCTTCTCCGGCTGAAGCCCGGCTTTGATCACCGCGCTGTTCAGCGCGAGCGTGGCGCCATCGGGAGTGCTCAGACCCTCCTGGCCGGCGAAGATGGCCGAGGCGAACTGGAAGAAGGCTCCGCTGCCGCCCAGCTTGCTGACGCACTCGCCGTACTCGGCGGCACGCATGGCTTCCGGATGAATCGTCGTGAGCGGATAGACCTGGAAGACGATGCGGGCGGTGGGAAAGTCGGCCGCGAGCTTGTCCATGTTGGGCTGAGCTTCCTTGCAGACCGGGCACTGGAAGTCGGCGAACTCGACCAATTCGAAGTCCTTCGAGGTCGCGCCGCGATAGGGACCGTCGGCCTGCTGTTGCATGATCGTGCGGTAAGCCGCAAAGGGATCAGCGCCAAAGTCGATCATCGTGTCGCCGCTGATGATGTGCTTGCCATCGGGCATGGTGAAGAAGGCGACGGCCGAAGGACGCTCCTTGCCGGTCTTGTCGCCGACGAAGATGACGACCTTGCTGACGTCGGGAACCTGGGTCTTGAGGATCGCCTGCACCTGCCAGACGCGGTTGGGATCGTAGCCCCAGCTGGCCTGAAGAAACGAGTCGACGGTCTCCTTGGTAGGAGTCGTGGCCGTGAAGTTCTTGGGATCCGGCTTGGGGAAGGTGGGTTCGGCAGCGGGCGCGGGAGCGGCAGGGACCGGTGCGGAGGGCTTCTCAGGAGCGGCCTGCGCGGCGGGAGCGGGTGGAACCGCTGTCTGGCTGAGGGCCGGAAAGGCTGGCAGCAGCAGGGCCGCGAGAGCTGCCCCAAGGCGGAGCTGGAGGTTTTGGGGACGGGAGCCTGCGCCGTGCGCGCGGGCGAAGACGGGATACGGACCTATCAAGCTGAATCTCCTCACTGGGCGGGAAAACTCCCGCAATTTAGCTTATACCTGAACCTTGACGGCAATGGGAAATCTGCGGCCGGTCCCAAAGGACTTGGCTGTGACCTTGAGGACCGGGGCGGCCTGCTGGCGTTTGTATTCGGACCTTTCCACGAGCCGGACCACCTGTTGGACGACATCCGGAGAAAAACCGTGCTCGCGCGCGATGCGCTCCGGGGTCTCGTACCGCTCGACATACGCTTCGACGATGGGATCGAGCACTTCGTAAGGCGGCAGCGAGTCGGTGTCCTTCTGGCCGGGACGCAACTCGGCCGACGGGGGCTTGGTGAGAATCGCTTCGGGGATGACCTCGCCGTTCACCGTCCCTTGGGCGAAGGCCTGTCCATCGAGATCCCGGTTGCGGTTGAGCCAGCGGCAGAGGGCGTAGACGCGGGTCTTCACGAGGTCGCCGATGACGGCCAGCGCGCCCACCATGTCGCCGTAAAGCGTGCAGTAGCCCACCGCCATCTCGGATTTGTTGCCGGTGGTCAGCACCAGGGCGGAGTACTTGTTGGAGAGGGCCATCATGAGCACGCCGCGAATCCGCGACTGGATATTCTCTTCGGTGATGTCCGGCTCCCTGCCGGCGAACATGGGCTCGAGGGCGCGGTTGAACTCGGTAAAGATGCCGCTGATCCCGATGGTCTCGAAGCGAATGCCGAGGTTCCGGGCCAGTTGGCGGCTGTCGTCGACCGAGCCGGTGGAGGAATAGGGGCTGGGCATGCCGATGCCGATCACATTGTCGCCGCCCAGCGCGTC
>Ga0335072_10005634_pt1 | contig 18431 bp, 16 predicted proteins | sample Lox_Sample_21_FD_206725 | JGI IMG/M metagenome (GOLD analysis project Ga0335072, IMG submission 206725) | Soil microbial communities from Loxahatchee National Wildlife Refuge, Florida, United States - Lox_Sample_2.1 | ecosystem: Environmental > Terrestrial > Soil > Wetlands | place: USA... | reverse complement strand
AAGCGTATCATTTTGATATCAGATTTCAACCCGACAGCGCTGGTCTGTTACCAGGAGCTAGTCGTCTCCACGGGATAGCTCTCCTGCCGCGCGAGCGGATTCCACAGCGCGTCGACCGTGGCGCGCTGTGAGCTGGCCGCGCCTGCGTACCGCACGCCGGTCGCGTACCCGTGCGTCGAGCGCGCTGGCGGCCGGCAGCCTGACGTCATCGACGCCGCCCAGGCGAGAAACTCGCGACCCGCCTGGAGTGAGTCTCGCAGTGTTGCCAGCAGCGACGCCTTCAGCGCCGCGCCGCTGGCGGCCGCCCGGACGTCGATCGTCGCCGCCATCGTCAGCAGCTCCCGCTGGCGGCTGACGACACGCCCCAGCTGTGCGGAGGCGGCAGCGACGCGCGTACAGGAGCGCACGTTGCCGACAGCGTGCTGGAGGCTGCGGTCGGTGCTCGCGCTCTCGCTGACGATCGTGTGGATCTGCGCCGCCAGCTCTGCGCGGGCGCGCGCGCTCTGGGCCGCGCGCATCCGGTGCATCACGGCCGCACTGGGCCGGGCCCTGGCGGGCGCGCCGAGGTGTATCGCGAAATACGCGGTGCCGACAACGCCGAGCAGCAGCACGAGCCCGACGATCCCCAGGACGACGACCGGCGGCACTGGCGGGCGGACTGACGAGACCGACGACAGCCATGACCGCAGGGGCGTGACGACCGCACTGCTATCGGGGTCCTCGCCTGTCTCCGGTGCTGCCTCGGCCGATGACGCGCTGTCGGTGTCGGGATAAGGCCCGGCCCCCCTGCCGAGAGACCACGGCAAGCTACGGAATCTCGGCTGACCGCGCAGGCCGCCGATGATGTCGTCCGGATCATGGCCGGCCTCAGGCCCCGGGCTGAGCCCGGCCTCGGCCTCAGCGTCAGGCCCAGATTCTGGCACCGGCTCGAGCACAAGGTCAGGGTCAAACGCAGGGCCGGGCACAAGGTCAGGGTCAAACGCAGGGCCGGGCACAAGGTCAGGGTCAAACGCAGGGCCGGGCACAAGGTCAGGGTCAGGCTCAGGAACGTGCGAATCCTCAGTCATGGCCCGCCTGCTGCCCTCGCCGTCCCGTCTGCTGACCCCGGACCGCTGCGCCGGTTACAGTTTCCGGATCGACTGAACTGTAATACCGTCCGCGACGGCGGGCTAGCGCTCATTGCGCGGCGAGCGCACGCGGTCAGGCGCCTGCGCGTGCAAGCGCCGGGCCGGTTCCCTTACCGGTGCAGGGTCAGTGCCGGATCGCTCGGGTGCTCGGTCAGCGGCGTGGACTTGGCGGTCATCCACCTCGACAGCGGCAGTGACTCGACTATCGCCTGCATCGCCGCACCATCGTCGGCGCTCCACACACCGATTGTCCGACTCTCCCCCGGACTGCCGCTCACTCCCCACAGGCGCATGAGGTGCCCCCCGGCCGCCAGCTCGCGGGCACGGACTGCCTCGCGCTGCCGCGTTTCCGTCACGAGGGAGTCGGGGGTGCCGTCCGGGACGATCGTCGTCATGGTGATGAGGTACTCGGTCGCGAACGGCGCGCGGCCCGGCATCTCCGGGTCGTTCGGGTGCGGCTCAAGCGGCCGGACATCATCCGAACGCCAGATCCGCAGCGGCATCGAGGCGAGTACCTTCTCCAGGTCGTCATCGTCGAGCGCGGCGAAGAGTCCGATGGACCGCCACTGGCCGGGCTGCAGCGGCGGCCGCCACAGCCGCAGCAGATTTCCCTCGGCGGCGAGCTCTGCGGAGTGTGCGGCTTCCCGCGCCCTGATATCGGCGACGGTCGCGTCGGGAGTGCCGTCGGGCACGGTCGTCGTCATCGTGACCAGGTATTCCATTCGCGTGCCCTCCCGGTCGTCATTCTCCGCCACCGACGGAACTACCGGCGCCTGCAGCCAGCCGTTCCCGTGCCAGGCAGCGGTAAAGTCACGCGCTGCCCAAATGGAGACCGGATTCTGGTCATGCGGCGGCCGCCGTGCCGGCCGGAAACCCAGGGGCGCACCGGGCCAGTGCTGTGGTTAACTGCCCGCAAGGAGTCGGCGACCAGCCAGGGAGGGTAGATGCGCCAGGCGTCCATGACCGTCGTGATGGCCACTGTGATGACAACTTTGACCTCGTCGAAGGGTATGGCGCGTGCTGCGCTCACGGCTCAACCTGGGAATTCTGGCGCATGTAGACGCCGGTAAGACAACTCTCACCGAGCGGCTGCTCTTCGCTGCTGGCGTGATCGGCCGCCTTGGCAGTGTCGACGCCGGCACGACGCAGACCGACTCGCTCGCGCTCGAGCGGCAGCGCGGCATCACCATCAAGTCAGCGGTTGCCTCGTTCGGTATCGGCGACGTGACCGTGAATCTCATCGACACACCGGGCCACCCGGACTTCATCGCCGAGGTCGAGCGTGTTCTCAGTGTCCTCGACGGCGCGGTCCTCGTGATCTCGGCCGTGGAAGGCGTCCAGCCGCAGACCCGGATCCTGATGAGGTCGCTGCAGCGGCTGCGCATCCCGGCCCTGCTGTTCGTGAACAAGATCGACCGAGCGGGCGCGGATCCTGAGCGGGTGCTGCGCGAGATTCGCGACCGGCTCGGGCTCACCGTCGTCGCGATGAGCTCGGCGACGGCGGCCGGGACGCGTCAGGCCGGCGTCGTGCTGCCCGACTTGGCCGCGGGCGCTGAGCACGGCCCAGACGCCGCCTTCCAGATCGCGCTGACTGAGGTGCTCGCTGACCGCGACGACGCGCTCCTGGCGGCCTATGTCGCGGACGACAGCCCAGTCGGGTACGCGCGGCTGCGCCGGGAGCTCGCCGCGCAGACGCGCCGGGCCGCTGTGCACCCGGTTTACGTCGGCTCGGCGATCACCGGCGCGGGCGTGGCCGCCCTCACGGCCGGCATCGCGGAGCTGCTGCCTGCCGCAGCCGGCGATCCGGCTGGGCCTGTGTCGGGCCAGATCTTCAAGATCGAGCGCGGCGCCAGCGGAGAGAAGGTCGCCTACGTCCGGATGTTCTCCGGAGCTGTGCACACGCGCGAGCGGCTCCAGTTCGGCGCCGGCCTCGACGGCAAGGTCACCGCGATCGCAGTGTTCGACCGCGCGCCCGCCACGCCGCGGCCGTCGGTGGAAGCTGGTGAGATCGGGAAGCTCTGGGGTCTTGCCCGGATCCAGATCGGCGACCGGATCGGGGAGCCCGAGCCTGGCCATCAGGACCACCAATTCCCGCCGCCCGCACTCGAGTCAGTTGTCGTGGCCCGCGATCCGGCTGACCGCGGCCGGCTGCGCGCTGCGCTGGGCCAGCTGGCCGAGCAGGATCCGCTCATCAACGTGCAGCAGGACGACGATCGCCAGGAGATCGCGGTCTCGCTGTACGGCGAGGTCCAGAAGGAGGTCATCCAGGCGACCCTGGCGGGCGACTACGGCGTAGCGGTGGCTTTCCGGGAGACCACGACGATCTACGTCGAGCGGCCCGCGGGCCGTGGCAGCGCGCTGGAGGTGCTCACTTCCGACGATCACCCGTACTCGGCGACCATCGGGCTCACCCTCCGGCCGGCCCCGCCTGGCTCAGGCGTCGCTTTCCGCCTCGACGTGGACCCGCGCACACTGCCGCTGTACATCTACAAGAATGCGGGAAGCTTCGCCCGCGCCATGACGTCCTATGTGCGCGCGGCGCTGCGGACGGGCCGGTACGGCTGGGAAGTCACCGACTGCCAGGTAACGATGACCCGGTGCGGCTACTACATCGGGGACGGGCCGGTGAAGCAGATCCTGGCGACACCGCGGACGACGGCCGCTGACTTCCGCATGCTGACGCCGCTGGTGCTGCATCAGGCGCTCGCTAGTGCCGGAACCGTGGTATGCGAACCGCTGGCGGCAGCACGGCTTGAGGTCCCGGCCGGGCGGCTCGGTCCCGTGCTCTCGGCGCTTGCGCGGCTGCGCGCCGTGGTCGACGCGCCCCGGCTGCGCAGCGACCTCGCCGAGGTTGACGCCAGCCTGCCGGCCGCGTCGGTGCACACGCTGCAGCAGCTGCTCCCCGGACTGACCGGCGGCGAAGGCGTGCTCGAGTCGTCGCCCGGCGGCTATCAGCCGCTCCGCGGCGAGGCCCCAGTCCGGGCCTGACGGGTCCGAATCCCGCAGCAGTCAGCGTGCCGGTATCTGGGCCAGTGCCGGCGCAGCGGCGGCGATGTCCGCGCGGCCGATGGCGATCTCCTCAAGACTGCGTCCCGACGGCTCAGGCAGGACGAGCGTCAGTGCGAGCCCGGCTACGGAGATCGCGGCGGTGAGCAGCAGCGTTCCTCTCAGCCCGAGCGATGATTGCAGGACCGGAAACAGGAAGACGCCGACGAACGCGCCGAGCTTGCCGACTCCCGCCGAGATGCCATGGCCCGTGGCGCGCATACTCACCGGATACAGCTCGCTCGGCAGCACGAAGGTCGTCATGTTCGGCCCGAACTCGGTGAAGAAATAGCTGACGCCATAGACGATCAGGAAGGGCGCGACGGTCGTCGTCATGCCGGGCACCGCGCCGATGACCAGGAAGCACAGGGCCATCATGGCGAAGCCGATGAGCTGCAGCTTGCGATGCCCAATGCGGTCGAGGCGGGCAATCGCCAGGATGTAGCCGGGAACCGCGGCCACCACGAAGATGGCAAGCTGGAGGGCGATCTTGGTCGTTGTCGAGGCGTTCGGAGCGATGAGGCCGAGGATCTGCGGCGTCGAGATCGTGTTGCCGTAGTAGGCATAGTCGAGCAGGAACCAGCAGCCTGCCGTGCCGGCCAGGGTGATTAGCCACCGGCGGCTCGTCAGGAATGTCCTGATGCCGAGCTGCGACTGCCCGGCACTCGCTGGCTGGCCGTCCGCGCCCTGTCCGGTGACACCGGGCCTGGTGACACCAGTCACCTGGCGGCCGGCCAGACCCGCCCGGCCCTGCATCTGCGCCTGATACCGCGGCGACTCCGGCATACGGCACCGCAGGTAGATCACGACAAGCGCGGGAACAGCGCCCAGCCCGAGCAGTACCCGCCAGACAGTGCCACTGCTCGCGCCGGAGCCCAGCAGCGCGAGCGCGATGAGCGGTCCGATGATGAGGCCGAGCGCCTGCGTACCGAAGACCATCCCCACGAGCCGACCGCGGTCCCTGCGGTTCGCGTACTCACTGACCATCACTGCGCTGACCGGATAGTCGCCGCCAACGCCGACTCCGAGCACGATGCGGAACGCGATCAGCATCCAGAAGGACTGGGAGAAGGCCGAGCCGAGGGCGCCGGCGATCATGATCGCTGCGACCAGCCAGTACACCCTCTTGCGGCCAGCCTTGTCCGCATAGCGCCCGAAGACGAAAGCGCCGAGGAACGCGGCCGCCAGCATGGTGCTGTTGAGCAGCGCAAGCCGATCGGAGCTGAGGCCCCACTCCCTGGTGATCAGCGCCGACGCGATGCCGATGACGAACAGGTCGTAAGCGTCGGTAAAGAAGCCCACTCCGGACGCGACGACTGCCCGGACCTGGAGTCTGCCTGGCGCCGCCTCATCGAGGGCCGCGATCACATCGCCAGACCGGACTTCCGCCACAGTGCACCTCGCCGCTCGGGATCATCATTGACCAGCCGGGCAGCCACGCCCGTACCGCCGCAAACTAGCCGGGCTGGCCGACTCGTAACCGACGTCTAGATGAACGAGAGATGAACACGAGTTGTCCGATAGCCGTCCTGCGCACCCGGTGCCCAGGACCGGAGAAGGGAACGACCGTCGCGCGGTGGCCTACCGGGCGCCGCCGCCCCACGGCGGCGGCGCATGCATTCTGGCCTGGCAGCCATCGGGGGCGTGCTCGTCCGCGGCCTGCTGCCAGCAGATCTGTGCCGCCAGGTCGAGAGCGTTATCCGCGCTGACGTGAAAAGCTGGCGCCCCGGACCGGTAGCCCTGCAAGAAGCTGTCGCCGCGACGGCGCGCGTGCCAGCCGTGCGGGCCAAGCCAGACGCGCCAGTCCGGGAACAATCCGGCCAGCGCCTCAAGCCGCGCCCGCGCGAGTACGTCCCACGCCTCGACGGCGCGCCCCGGAACTCCCGGAGGAGCCGGCTGCCCCAGGTCCGGTGCCAGCTGCTCGGCTGCCGGGTGGTGTGGCACCGTCATGAGGGGTCCTCCGCTGCGATGTGCTCCGCGGCCCGCCCCGATCCGGGATGGCGGCGCCCTGACGAGAGACTGCTATCACCAGTCTGCAGATACGATATGCAATTTGCATGCAGGCGCGCATGGGGAGAACTCCCTATGTACCGAATGATCCGCATGCCTGGGCCGCCGCACGGATTGCGGTAGCGCCCTGCGTGTCACTCCGCCGGCCCTGGCTCCAAGCTCACCAGACCGTGCTCGAGTGCGAAAAGCGTGACGCCGGCGCGAGACGAGACACCAGTCTTGGCGTACAGGCTCTGGATGTGGTGATCGCAAGTCTTCGGTGAAATCCCGAGCTGCCGTGCAACCTGCTTGGTGGCGAGACCGCGCGCCACCAGGGCCAGTACTTCGCTCTCACGGTCGGACAGGCCCGCCGGCCGCACCAGCGTGGCCCGCGGCTGACCAGCGGCGGCGAGTACCGCGCTCACGATGTCGGCGGTGAACTTCCCGCTCTCCGCGTCCCGGCTCAGCGTGTCGGCCGCGGCCTCCGCAGTGAGCGCGGGCCGGTACGCCCGCGGCTCGCGCATCGACTGATAGCAGTCCGCCGCCGCGAGAAGCCAGGCCGTCCGGGGCAGGTCACTGGCACGCATTCCGCGGTGATAGCCCGATCCGTCACAGCGCTCGCCGTGCGAGCCGGCCAGCCGTGCGAGTGCGCGCAACCCCCCGGCGGCATCGAGCACGCGCTCACTGTGGTAGGCGTGCAGCCGCACGCGCTCGCGCTCGTCTCGGGTCAGCGGAGCGGGCTTCGCCCAGATCCTGGCCGGCACGCAGACCCGTCCGATGTCGTGCACGAGGGCAGCATGGCGGACGAGGCGCACGTCCGCCGGGGCAAGGCCCGCAACGTCTGCTGCCCGCTCGGCTAGATCGGCGACACCGCGTGAATGACCGATAGTCCAGGTGCTCTTCAGGTCCGCGAAGTCAGCCATGGCGGACAGGCAGTCGTCGATCTGGGTCGACGGCAGGACCGGCTGCGGGCCGGGCTCAGTGGCCATGGCGACGTCCCATGCCGACGGGAGGTCGAGTCCGGCGAAGGCGTCGTCGGTCAGCGCTGTGAAGGCAGCCGCCGCGCCGGGATCGAGGCCCCGGCCAGCCCGGTCCGCCACGACCGACCGCGCAGCCGGCAGACCTCCGCGCTGCCAGGCCATGTCCGCGTCCTGCGCCACGTGCATGATCCGCACCGCGTGCGGGATCTGCTCGCCGCCAAGGTCACCGGGCATGCCCTTGCCGTCCCACCGCTCGTACAGGTGAGTCAGCGCCGTCTGGACGTCCTTTGTCAGGCCCATCCGTGCTCCGAGCAGCTGTGCGACGTCACAGTGCGTCCGCGCCCACTGCCGGAATTCGGCGATCCCGCCGGCCGCCGACCGCGCCATGGCGGTCACCCGCGGCACCAGGGCGCTGTCGGCATGCGCAACGCGCATAGCGGTCGCGATCAGCCCTCGCCGCGGCCCGAGGAAGGCCGCCATCATCTGCGGCCGCGCCGCCAGCTCGTCGCCGAAGAAACCGGAATCGATATCACTGTCCGCCGTGCAGCCGGCGAAGTGCAGCAGGCCCGTGTAGTAGACCGTGGCCTGGTCGCTCTCGTCCAGGCCCATCGCAACCGCGAGCCGGGTCGCCACCACGGCGGTGCGCAGCCCGTGCTCAAGCGGCTGGCCCATCGCGAGGTCAGTAGCCAGCGAGAGCACACCGGCGGCCTCGGCGAGCCGTAACCGCCCGCCGCAGGCCAGGTAGTCGCGCGCCGCGATGCTCGCCGCCATACTGCCAGCTTCTCACAGCGGCGCGAATCGGGCTCCCGGCTGCTCTGCCGGCTGTAGCGCTCACGACGTAGAGCAGCCGGCTAGTGGCTCCCGCCGGGCGCGGTTCAGGTGCCGAGCTGCGCCGCGAGGTCGTCGTCGACCACCAGCACGAGCTTGCCGCGGACGTGGCCCGTCTCGACCTCGCGGTGCGCCGCGGCAGCGTCCTTCCAGTAGAACCGCCGCGACACGTGAACCTCGAGTGTGCCGTCGTCGAACCAGGGCGCCAGCGCAATCAGGCCGTTCCCGCGCGGCTGGCCGTTGTAAGGCTGCCACCGAACCCGGCCGTCCTCCGGGAAGCTGTCCGCGTGGACGGGTGTCGCGAGGATGGCGCCGTCACGCGCGGCCTGCGCCGCTCCGGCCAGCGTCGGGCCCGCGCATGCCAGCACCTTCCCGGCGCCGCCGTCCGTCAGCTTGCGGACCTGCTCCGGCCAGTCGGGCCGCATGTGGTCGATCACCAGCGACGCCCCCAGCTTGTGCACGAAGTCGTGGTGCTGCTCGCTCGCGGTCGCGATCACGTTCGCGCCGAGCGCGCGGGCAATCTGCACTGCCAGGTGCCCGAGACCGCCAGCAGCGGCGGTGATCAGTACCGTGTCGCCAGCGTGGACGCCCAGATGATCCTCGAGCCCCTGCTGCGCGGTAACCCCGTCGATGGGCACAGCGGCCGCGTCGGCGCCGTCCAGTCCCTCCGGAATGGGCGCGAGCTGCTCCGACGGGCACGTCACATACTCGGCGTAACAGCCGGTCAGAGCCGGATACCCGTAAACCGGCTCGCCGTCCTCGAACGCCGCCTCGTCGCCGGTGTCACCCACGACTACGCCCGCGAACTCACCACCGGGAATGTAGGGCATGCCGACCGGAATGCGGCCGCTGCGCAGCGAGACGTCCCACGGCCCCACGCCCGCGGCGAGCACCCGCACCAGTACCTCACCGGGCCCGGGCTCGGGGACTTCGGTCTCGCCGACGTGCAGTACGTCAGGACCACCGGGCTCGGCGACCAGGATCGCTTCCATCGTCATCGTCACTCCTGACTTGCGAAGTGTCGGCAGAGGCAGTCAGGGGCTGACGAACTCCATCTCCTGCACGTGCGCCTCCTGGACGCGCAGGATCGCGTCGTTGCCCCGGAACAGCACCAGCCAGCCGTCTTCGTGCTCCACCGAGGTGATGTTCTCGAAGGTCTCCCGCACGACGCTCTCGTCGTCTCCATACACCATGCGGTATGTCGCCATTACTTACACCTCGTCAGGGTCGGTCCGTTAGGTCGCCAGCGTCATGGCGCGCGCCACGAGAGGAACCGTAACTCTCTTCGCTAGCCCCCGTCGTCAGCACCCCACCTTCCCTGAGAGACTCAGGTCACCCCAAGGAGGCCGCGGTGTCCATACTCGACCAGTTCCTGCTCACTGACCGGGTCGCGATTGTGACGGGTGCGTCGTCTGGGCTGGGCGTCGCCTTTGCCCGCGCGCTGTCGGACACAGGAGCAGCAGTCGTCCTCGGCGCCCGGCGGACGGACCGGCTGGCGGAGGTCGCGGCATCGATTACGCAATCCGGCGGACGCGCCATCAGCGTCCCGGTAGACGTCACGGACCCGGAGTCCTGCGCCGCGCTCGCCGGGGCTGCGCTGGCCGAGTACGGCCGCATCGATGTCCTGGTCAACAACGCCGGAGTGGGCACCGCCGTCCCGGCCAGCCGGGAGACCCCTGACCAGTTCAGGGCTGTCGTCGATGTGAATCTGCACGGCAGTTACTGGATGGCGCAGGCCTGCGGACGGCACATGGAGCCGGGGAGCAGCATCGTCAACATCGCTAGCGTGCTCGCGATCACCACGGCCGGGCTGCCGCAGGCCGCCTATTCCGCCAGCAAGGCCGGGCTGATGGGGCTGACCCGTGACCTGGCGAATCAGTGGACCGGACGTAAGGGCATCCGGGTGAACGCCATCGCCCCCGGATACTTCCCCACCGAGATGACCTCGCAGTACACCGAGGAGTACCTGGACAGCATGCGGTCGCGCATGCTCATACCGCGGATGGGCCGCCTCGAGGAATGCGCGGCAACGCTCGTGTGGCTAGCCAGCCCCGCCTCCTCCTACGTCACCGGCCAGACGATCGTGGTCGATGGCGGCGTCTCGATTACCTGAGAGCGAGCAATGCCGGACACAGTGCTGGTCACGGGCGGCAGTGGATTCGTTGCCAGCCACCTGGTAGCGCAGCTTCTCGAGCGCGGGTACTTCGTGCACGCGACCGTCCGGAGTCTCGACGACGCGGCCAAGGTCACGCCGCTGCGAGAGCTCGCTGCCGGGGCCGGGCAGCTGACACTGTTCCAGGCGGACCTGCTGGCCAGGGGCTCGTTCGACGAGGCGGCAGACGGCTGCCAGACCGTCTTCCACGTCGCGTCGCCGTTCCGCATGCCGGAGAAGATCAGTGACGGCCGGGCCGAGATGCTCGAGCCGGCCGTGCAGGGCACTCGCAATGTCCTTGCCAGCGTGAATCGCACGCCTTCCATCCGCAGGGTCGTCCTCACCTCGACGGTCGGCGCGATCTTCGGCGATTACATCGACGTCCTGCGCATGGACGGCCAGCGCCTGACCGAGCGCTATGTCAATACCACCAGCACGCTGGAAAACAATCCGTATCACTACGCCAAGACCCAGTCCGAGCAGGAAGCCCAGCGCATCGCGGAGGCTCAGGATCGGTGGAGCCTGGTCTGCGTCAACCCCGGTCTTGTCCTCGGCCCGTCCTTCACGCCCGCATCGGAGTCCGGCAGCCTGTTCCTCCTCGACGAGCTGTTCCGCGGCTACTTCTGCTACGGCGCCGCCGACTTTAGCTTCACCATCGCCGACGTCCGCGACGTCGCCCGCGCGCACATCGAGGCGGCCGAGCGCCCGGAGGCGGCCGGGCGCTACATTGTCGCCCGGCCGGAGATGCTGTCATTCCTCGAGATCAGCCGCATCGTGCGGCCGGTCCACCGCCGCAGTTACCTGCTGCCCGCCTGGCAGATTCCAGACTGGCTGGTGCGCCTCATCGGCCCGCGCTTCGGCGTGACTCAGGACTACATCCGCAAGCACCTGGGCATCCGCTTCAGCGTAGACAACAGCCGAAGCGTCACCGAGCTCGGCATCCACTACCGGCCTGCCGAGGAGACGCTGACCGATCACTACCTGAGCTGGGAACGAGGCCGGAGGTAGCAATGACAACCGACAAGGGAGCGCATGCCGGGAAAGTCAGCCACCGCCAGGCCGCCAGGCTGCTCGCCGAGCGGGACCCGGTCATCGCCCGGCTGATCGACCAGACGGGGCTGCCCTCGTTCCCGCGGCCGACGGAGACGCAGTTCGAAATGCTGGTACGAGCCATCACCTATCAGCAGCTGGCGGGCGCGGCGGCGCGGGCGATCCACGGGCGGCTCATCGACGCGCTCGGCGGCCAGGTCACCGCGAAGCGGCTGGCCGCGCTCCCTGACGACAAGCTTCGCGCTGCCGGATTGTCCGCCGCTAAGACTGCCTCGCTGCGCGATCTCGCCAGCAAGATCCTGGACGGGAGCGTGCCGCTCGAGTCGCGGAGCCTGGCGCGGCTGAGCGACGACGAGATCGTGGCTTGCCTGTCCAGCGTACGCGGCATCGGCAAGTGGACTGCCGAGATGTTCCTGATGTTCCAGCTCCGCCGCCTGGACGTGTGGCCGACCGGGGACCTGGGCGTGCGCCGCGGCTACGGGCTGGCGTGGAGCAGGCCCACACCGACGGCCCGTGAGCTCGACCAGCTCGGCGAGCCGTACCATCCCTACCGCAGCGTCGTCGCCTGGTACTGCTGGCGGGCAGCCGAGCTGTACGGCAAGACGGCAGTCGCCCTTCCCGTCGGGTAGAGCTGCCCGGCTAGCGGCTGCGGACCCCGTTCTCGACGCGGTCACCCAGATTCTTGTCGACGCTGCGCCAGTACTCGAACGCGCGCTGCAGCACCGGCTCGGACACCCCGTCGAGCAGATGACCGACGATGTTGCTCACCAGCCGGTCGCGGCCCGCGTCGTCGAGAACGTTTCGGACCATTGTGCCCGCCTGGCCGAAGTCGTCGTCATCAGCACGCAGCGTGTAGGCCGTCCGCACCAGGTCTCCGTCGGCGTACCAGTAATCCGGCCGGTTGTCGTCGGTGTCCGCCTTCGGGCCGCCCTTGGAGTTCGGCGCGTAGACCGGGTCGGAGACGTTCTTGACGCGCATCACGCCGTCCTTGCTGTAGCTGTGCACCGGCGCGACGGGCGTATTCACCGGGATCTGCTTGTAGTTCACGCCCAGGCGGGCGCGATGCGCGTCCGAGTAGGAGAAGCCGCGCGCGAGCAGCATCTTGTCCGGGCTCAGGGCAATACCGGGAACGAGGTTGTTCGGCTCGAACGCCGCCTGCTCGATCTCGGTGTGGTAGTCGGTCACATTGCGGTCCAGGGTGAGGCGGCCGACCTCGACCAGCGGATAGTCGCTGTGCGGCCAGACCTTGGTGAGGTCGAACGGGTTGAACCGGTAGGTCTTCGCGTCGTCGAACGGCATGATCTGCATGTACAGCGTCCAGCTCGGGAAGTCGCCGCGCCCGATCGCGTCGTACAGGTCACGCTGGTGGTAGTCGCCGTCGGCCGACGCCATCTTGTCGGCCTCGTCCTGAGTGAAGAACTCGATGCCCTGGTCGGTCTTGAAGTGATACTTCACCCAGAACTTCTGGCCCGCGGCGTTCAGCCACAGGTAGGTGTGCGAGCTGTACCCGTTCATGTTCCGCCAGGTGCGCGGAACGCCGCGGTCCCCCATCAGGTAGGTGACCTGATGGGCCGACTCGGGCGACAGAGTCCAGAAGTCCCACTGCATGTCGTGGTCGCGAAGGTTGTTGTCGGCGCGCCGCTTCTGGGACCGGATGAAGTGCTGGAACTTCAGCGGGTCGCGGACGAAGAAGATCGGAGTGTTATTTCCGACCATGTCATAGTTACCGTGCGTGGTGTAGAACCTTAGCGCGAATCCGCGCGGGTCGCGCCAGGTGTCGGGGCTGCCCCGCTCCCCCGCGACCGTCGAGAACCGGCTCAGCGTGTTCGTCTTCGTGCCCGGCTGGAAGACCGCAGCCTTGGTGTAGGCGCTGACGTCTCTGGTTACCTCGAAATGGCCGAAGGCACCGCCGCCTTTGGCGTGCGGCTGCCGTTCGGGGATCCGCTCCCGGTTGAAGTTGGCCATCTGCTCGATGAGGTAGTGATCCTGCAGCAGGACCGGACCATCGGGACCGACAGTGAGCGAGTACTCGTCACTCTCGACCGGAGCGCCGCCGTCGGTTGTCGTGAACGGGACCTTCTCGTGCGTCACTGGTCTGCCTCCTTGTCTCGCTCCGAAGGGCCCTGCCCCGCTCTGGCCGCGCTAATCACCAGTTCCCCGGCGACTGTGGCGGGAGAAGGCCGCTGTCTGATATGCCGGGATCGGGATCGCAGTCCGGAGGTCGTCATGGTGTCTCTTTCTGAGCAGGTCGAGCAGCGTCGTGCCGCGCTTGAGGACCGGCACCGGCCCTGGCTGCCGCGGACTCTGCCCGAGATGCTGGACGCCGTCGCGGACGCGTATCCAGACCGTCCGTTCGTGATCACCGGGCAGGGTTCCGTCAGCTACGAGGGCCTGGCGGACTGGTCGACGCGGATCGCGCGCGGGCTTGTGGAGCGCGGGGTCGGGGCCGGAGACCGGGTCGCGCTGTTCCTGCCGAACAGCGCCGAGATGATCGCGGCACGGTTCGCGGTCGCGCGGGCCGGGGCGGTTGCCGTGCCGGTGAGCTTCCGCCTCCACGCCCGGGAATTGCTCACGCTGCTCACCCAGTCGCAGGCCCGTGCGCTGATCACCATGGAGCAGTTCCGCGAGATCGACGCGCTGGCAGCGCTGGACGAGATCACGCCGGGCTGGCACGAGCCCGGCGGCCAGCGCGCGCTGCCGGCGCTGCGGCTCGTGGTGACCGTGCCCGAGGCTGGGATGCGTGCGCGACGGCCGGGCACGCTCACGCTGACGCAGCTCGAGCGCGACGCCGACACAGTGGCTGACCCAACAGTGCCCGACCCAACAGTGGCCGACCCAACAGTGCCCGACGAGATACTGGCAGCGCGGGCGGCAGCGGCCAGGCCGGACGACATTGCCACGATCTTCTACACCTCCGGGACAACTGGAGTGCCGAAGGGCGTGCTCTCGACGCACGAGATGGAGCTGCGCAGCGCCTACGGCTCGGCGTACGCGCGGGCATTCGAAGACGGGCGCGTGATCGCGTTCGCGCTGCCGCTGAACCACGTGTTCGCGTACGTCGAGGGACTGCTGGCGTCGATGTTCGTGGCCGGAGCCGTCGTGGTACAGGCGGTGTTCGACCCGGTCGACTCGCTGGAAGCCATAGAGAAGTACCAGGTCGGTGAAGCGCTCTTCGTGCCGACGACGAGCCTGGCGGTGATCGCGGCGGCTCGCCAGTCCGAGCCGGACGTGTCATCGCTGCACTCGGTGATGTCGGCCGCATCGTCAGCCCCGGCCAGCCTGTGGGAGGACCTGCGGACGCTACTCGGCGTCAAGCAGCTGGTGACCGCGTACGGCATGACCGAGACGTCGGCGGCCACCACTTTCACGCTGCCGGGCGGGCCGGTCGATGACCTGGTGCACACCGTCGGCTACCCGAAACCGGGCGGCGTGGCCGGCGACCCCGAGCTGGGCGGGCGCCTGGTCGAGTACAAGGCAGTCGACCCTGTCACCGGCGCGGACGTGCCCGCCGGGCAGGAAGGCGAGCTCGCTGCTCGCGGCCCTATCGTCTCACCCGGCTACTTCCAGCAGCCGGCGGCGACCGCAGAGGTGCTGCTGCCGGGCGGCTGGCTGCGCTCTGGTGACCTCGGCTACGTCCGGGAGGACGGCGCGCTCGTGCTCACCGGGCGAGCCAAGGACTTGTACAAGTGCGGCGGCGAGCTGGTGATGCCGGCGGAGGTGGAGGAGTTCCTCAACCGGCGGCCTGACGTCGTGCAGGCATTCGTCGTCGGCCTGCCCGACCCGCGGATGGGTGAGGTCGGCGGTGCCTGGATCGTCCCAGCCGACGGTGCGGAGATCGACCCGGACGAGGTCATCGCCGACTGCCGCGCCGGGCTGGCACGCTTCAAGGTGCCGGCCTACGTTTTCACTGTCACCCCCGGCCTGCTCCCGCTGACCGTGTCCGGGAAGGTGCAGAAGTTCCGGCTGGCCGAGCGCGCGATCGCCGAGCTCGGCCTGGACGGCTAGTCAGCAGGACAGCACGACGCGGCCGATGACCTCCCGGCTGGCCAGCAGATCCAGGCCGGCTGGAGCCTGGTCGAACGGCAGCTCCCGGTACAGCTGCGGCACGATCGTCCCGGCCCGGTAGAGCCGGAGCAGCTTCTCGTGCACGTCACGCAGCAGTGCCGGATTCTCCCGCCGGTACAGGGCCAGATGCAGGCCGACCACGGAGTAGTTGCGCAGCAGCACGTGATTAGCGGGAATCTCGCCAAAAGCGCCGCTGGTAAATCCGGTCAGCACAATGCGGCCCTCGAACGCCACGCACCGCCGCACCCAGCCGAACATGTCGCCGCCGACCACATCGACGATCACGTGTGCGCCTCGGCCGCCGGTGACCGCCCGGACCTGGCCGACAGGGTCGGCCACCGCAGGCAGGTCGATGACCTCGTGCGCGCCCAGCCGCCGGGCCGCGGCCGCCTTTGCCGTGCCGGTGACGACCGCGATGACCCGCGCGCCCGCAGCCAGCGCGAGCTGGACCGCGGCTGAGCCCACTCCCCCGGTCGCCCCGGTGATCAGTACCGTCTCGCCCGCGCGCAGGCCAGCCCGGTGGTGCAGAGCGACATGCGCGGTCTGGTAGGCGATATGCAGCACGGCGGCGTCCGCCAGCGGCATCGAGCCCGGCACCGGGTAGACCTGGGAGGCCGGCAACGTGATCGACTCCTGCAGGCTGCCGTTGGGCAGGTCGGGCACGACGAGCACACGCTGACCCGGCTCCAGTTCCGTCCCGTCTCCGGCTGCCGCCACCGTTCCGGCCGCCTCGTATCCCGGCGAGAACGGCAGGTCAGGTTTTTCCTGATACCGGCCCGCGCACAGCAGCAGGTCGGGAAAATTCAGCCCGACTGCGCCGACGGCAACCCGTACCTCCCCCGGACCGGGCGGCCGCGGCTGAGCTGGCTCGAGCCGTAGCGCCTCGCGCGGCGGCCCGAGCGAACGCACCCGCCAGGATCGCGCCGGCGCAGTCGCGGGTGGCGTGGTCACGGGTGGTGTGTCACTGCGGAGTCACCGGCCGGGCGAGCATTCCCTCATCGTAGGGAAAGAGCGGCTCAACAGTAGGCTGCGGGAGTGCGAACAACACCAGCGCAGCGGCCTGGTGCCCGTCCCGCTGGCACCGTCCTGGCCGGCACCGGTCTGAATAGCACCATCCTGACCGGCACCGTCCTGGCCGGCCTGGGCATGGCTGTGCCGGAGCAGGTCCGCGGCAACGACGTCATCGCGCAGCGGCTCGGCGTCGACGAGGAGTGGATCGCGCGCCGCACCGGAACGCGGGAGCGGCACGTCGCGGCGGCCGGACAGCGGCTTGACCAGTGTGCCGCCCGCGCTGCGCGCGACGCCCTCGGCCAGGCCGGGATCGACGGCGCTGACGTCGACGCGGTCCTGGTCGGGACAACCAGCCCCGAGGAGATGAGCCCGCACGCGGCGCCGCTCGTCGCCGCGGACATCGGCGCGACTGGCGCGGCCGCGATCGATGTGAGCGCGGCCTGTACCGGGTTCCTGTCCTGCCTGGTCATGGGCGCCGCGATGATCGAATCCGGCCGGGCGCGCACGGTGGTGGCGATCGGCGCGGACTTCCTGACGCGGTACCTCGACCCCGACGACCCGGGCTCGGCGATGCTCTTCGGCGACGGCGCGGGCGCAGTGGTCCTCACGGCCGCTGAAGGCATCTCCGGCGTCGGGCCCGCGATCCTCTCCTCCGACGGCAGCCGCCGGGATCTGATCCGGCTCAGCCGCGACGAACTGCTGATCCGGATGGACGGCCCGACGGTGTACCGGCACGCGGTCCGGCTGATGTCCGAGGTTGCCGTCGAGGCCGCCAGCCGGGCCGGGCTGAGCGTGGCCGACCTCGACCTGTTCGTGTTCCACCAGGCCAACAGCCGGATCATCGACGCGGTCGGGCAGAAGCTGAGCCTCGACCCGGCGAAGGTCGTCGACGTCGTCGGGTCGTATGCCAACACCTCAGCCGGCTCGCTGCCGATCGCCCTCGCGGCCGCCCAGCGCGACGGACGGCTGCACGACGGCGACCGGGTGCTGCTCGCGGCCTTCGGGGCCGGTCTCGTCTGGGGCGGCGTCGTCGTCACCTGGGGCAACCCGGCCTGACGGTGTTCGTGACCGTGGCTTCGGGACTGTTGCCCGGGTGAGCCGGTGGCACCCACCAGGCCCGTAGCCACGAGGCGGCTTGTCCCGGCGCCGCGCCTGGTGCCCTGGTAGCGTCCGGTCCGTGCCCGAACGTGTCGTGCTCGTGACCGGAGGCAGCCGCGGCATCGGCGCGGCAGTGGCGCAACGGGCCGCTGCAGCCGGCTGGGCAGTGTGCCTGACCTTTCGCGTGGACGCGAGCGCTGCCGCGGCGGTCGTCGCCGCGATCGAGAACGACGGCGGCACCGCAAGCACGGTCCGCGCGGACGTGTCGCGTGAGGACGACGTGCTGGCCGCTTTCGCCGCCGCGGAGCAACTCGGCCCGCTGACCGGGCTGGTCGCCAGCGCTGGCGTCGTCGCCCCGAAGGCACGCGTCGACCAGGTCACCGCAGAGCGGGTGGCGCGCCTGCTGGCGGTCAACGTCCTCGGGCCCATTCTGTGCTGCCGTGAGGCGGTGCTGCGGATGTCCAGCCTGCACGGCGGACCCGGCGGCTCGATCGTCCTGGTGTCGTCGGCCGCCAGCCGGCTTGGTTCGGCCGGCGAGTACGTGGACTACGCCGCGTCCAAGGGTGCCGTCGACAGCTTCGGCCTCGGCCTGGCACGCGAGACGGCCACCGAGGGCATCCGGGTCAACGTCGTCCGGCCCGGCATCATCGATACCGAGATCCACGCAAGCGGCGACCAGCCCGACCGCGTTGCCCGCATCGGCCCGACGGTCCCGATGGGCCGGGCCGGGACCGCCGCCGAGGTCGCGGCGGCGGTCACCTGGCTGCTGAGTGACGACGCGGCCTACTGCACCGGCAGCATCCTGGACGTGGCCGGCGGCCGTTAGCGCCCTGCGTCACAGCCCTCAGTCGTGGCGTTCAGCCGCAGCCCTCAGTCACAGCCCTCAGTCGCCCAGATGGCAGCCGGCCAGCAACTCGGCCAGGTGCCAGACCGGCTTGTCGGTGAGTTCCCCTAGCTGAGTCAGGCAGGAGAAGCCGTCGGCGAGGACGACCTCGTTCCCGGTCGTGAAGTGGGCTTCCAGGGCCGGGACGAGAGCCGTGCGCGCGACGGCGAGGCTGAGATCGTAGTGGCCTTTCTCCATGCCGA
>Ga0335072_10005633_pt1 | contig 18433 bp, 21 predicted proteins | sample Lox_Sample_21_FD_206725 | JGI IMG/M metagenome (GOLD analysis project Ga0335072, IMG submission 206725) | Soil microbial communities from Loxahatchee National Wildlife Refuge, Florida, United States - Lox_Sample_2.1 | ecosystem: Environmental > Terrestrial > Soil > Wetlands | place: USA... | reverse complement strand
AAGCGGAGCACATGAACATGAGGGTAATTGATTGTATTGATTTCTATGTTCTCATGGAAGAGGGACCAGCCCATAGACTTATCATAGTGCTCCACCTTCTCGGTGCAGATCAGGGGTAAGCCAGTTATCAAACAACCCCTTGACAGGGTTATATCGTGACAGCAATGGCCAGTGTGTTCAAAAACAGAATGAGCTTCCGGCCCAAGCGATCGGAAATAGAGCCAAATGGGACAGTAACGACAAGATCTGTGACACGAAGTCAGGACATGGTAATGGAATGCTTCATGACGTCTGCTAGGGCTCACCGCAGACGATCATAGAAGTCTGTATGACGCCTTCAAGCCAGGCCAATTTCTTCTGTACTTCGTTGATCTTGCAGAGCTTTTCCGGTACGCTGCCATCAGGACCAATTACAGAAGGGTCATGCTGTTGGTAATACTCTTTGCAGTATCGCAACTCTATTACACGGTTGAGAGGTAAGTTGAGAAGGCGGATTGCGAGGCTGATAATGCTGAGCAACAGGAAAATAACAAAGACCCCGTAGCAATACTGCTTCTAGCAGCACCCTTGAAGTTGAAGTTATTCTCGACTCGACGGAGAAGGGTCGGTGGTCGTCCATTCAAGCTGATGAAACTAGTAGGCAGCAAAGTTACTTTGATGCTCTGAAACTTGAAGATTACTTACAATCAAGTCGCAGCTCGCCATCGCCTTGTTGGGAATCCTTCAACTTGTCCTACGTATTCTCTGGGTCACTCGACCAGTTTAGAGAACCTAGAATTCAGTAACCTCGGCACCGCTTTCCATAATCAACTCCCTCGATTTTGGATTACTATCCTATAGAGAGCATTCGAAGTCTTTGTGCCGGTCAGTTTTGGTAAATTTCTACCGCCTTTTCTCCATCGTTTGTCGACATTGCTCGAGTTCGAACACTATAGCTGCTGAACTATGATGTTCCCATCCGAGTGATGCTTACGACCACATTGGCCATGATTCTGTTATTAGAATCACAGAAAAATGAACCTACTTCAATTCCTTGGACAAGCTTCGAGGACTGGAGGAATGCAGTGGCCTATTTAGCCAAACTTTCTTCTTATGGGTGAAGAACTCATTAAACAAGGGTATGCCAAGGTTCTGCTGATCGATGATCTATACCCTATTGATGAGAGCATGTCCCCCGAAATGCTTGGAGAAATATTCTACAAAACTTGGAAAAGCGGTATGCTAGGAACTGGCTTCTAGAATTGCTGCTTTACTACAAAGGCACTTACATGTTACACAGATATAAAGGAGAGCAAGAACAGACTGTTCTGGACCTTGATGAAGTACTTCGGATGGTATTTTCTAATACCTGTGGCTCCACGTTTATTTCTTATTGTTTGCAAGTTGGGTCAGCCACTACTGCTTAAAAGATTCCTGCAATATTCACTATAGCTAGACTCTCCCGAAAGTGACGCTGTTGGCTATGGACTGATCGGTGCGTATGGAGTTGGTTATCTTGCTAAGTATAAATGACTGGTGGTATGAAGTGAGCTCTGTCCCAATGACTGATTCCAATCCAGATCACCAATGGATTCTAATGGATTCTACTCCTATCGAGTAAGTAGGTTCATTACTGTTGCATGGAGGCTCTTGTCTAAGTAATATATTGTAAAACCATGAAAATCAGCACCACCACCCTTGGCCGTTCGGCCGCCGTAGCTGTTGGATAATACTTTCCCTTTCTCTCATTTGTGTTCCCATATATCGTAAATACCTCACACTTAAGGCGAACACTCTATAGTCTCTCTTATGTAAACTATTTCGGAGACAACTCCTTAAACCCCTATTTTTTTGGGGATAGATAGATTGATCTCTACATGCAATTCAATATATTCAAATTGATGAGTCTGTTCCTATGAACCGCCCTGGACCTGGTTGCAATTGCAACAGTAACACTCATAAGTACAGACGTGGAGAAAATTGGCTATTGCCTCAGATCTATTCACGAGGTGTGGGCGAACGTAATCGAGGTTGGAGTGGCAATATGGTTTACTGGACACCGAACTTGGTCTAGCCTGTGTTGTGTAGTTCACCATTGCCACAGGTAGCGCCACACAGAACACGAACAAACATTATTGAGCTAACACTGGACGGCATAAGCTACTTTGGTCGGTACTTTATTTCTAGGGCAAATTACTAATCTACCCTGACACTTGAAGCTATTCCCACCACTTCTCTAGCCGCAGTACGCAATTAGATACTGTTTTAGATCTCATTTTTATGGTAGTTTCGTCCGTTTCCAACTACCACTCATCTTCGTACAATATACTTAACAATTTTCCCTAATCTGGGGCGCCTAGAACTGGGTCCAGCGCCTTGGATCGTAATTCCACTACTAACCCTGCTGCCTACATCTTCTAGACTATCGCTCTGACCATCCAGACCATCCTGACCGATCGACCATCCGTACGAAACGACCCGTACAGCCTCTGACCTAATTATGACGGGCTGCAGACTCTCAAACTTTAATTGCAAAATCACCCTATCTCACGCCTGCGGTAGGCGCTGGGGGATAGGATTCTGTTTGGGACGGATTATCCGTATACCCTTAAGAGTTCGATTAAGTGTTTACAGAAGGGCTTGAGGGGTATGAGATAGATGGGGAGACAAAGGGAAATGATTTACAGGGGGAATAGGATAAAGTTGTTTTTGAAGTTGAGGAAGTAAGTTGGGCTTAGGAGGTGGGTAGAATGTTAGCGTTATTTATAATAAAGTATATATCCCTAAATTAGGAAATGTTTCTCATAAACCATGTTCGTATAGAATTCGAGATCTTTTTTCCTCCCCTTTTTCCAAGCGCTATCTTTCTTGTCGGCGATGGTGCTACTTAATTAGGATATCGTGAATAGTCACATAGTGACGTAGCTTGGGTTACACACCGCCCCTAAGAAATAAGACTAATTCACTTTTCTATCCTGCATTGCTTCCTTTCTTATTTATAAAACACACTGTTCCGCAAAACCAAATAAAAGTTCAACATCTTCAGACTTCTGCAGATCCTCTTAGGCACATAGAAAGATTTCTTATTATGTTAGGGTTGGCGGCGCTATTTACTCATCTTCTGTTACTTAAGTTAGGTTCCTGTAGGATCTAATTCTTAAGCATCTTGGAAAGTTAGAACGCTGTTCAGTAGGTCTTGATTTATATATTTTACCTTTATTGCATTCTAAGAGTTATATATGTTAGCAGCATATAAGAATCTTATGCTTATTGTGTAACTTCCTAGGCGCCTATAGATTTAGCATAACTAGCAAAATAATAGATGTATATACTTAAAAAGTCTAAGACTTTGCCTTCCTTTTACTTTGGTTTAGAGCTGTTAGCCTACTAGCTAGGTCTTACAGCACGTATAACATCTTACTTGAAGACTACTGCTTATGCATGATTAGCATTAGTAGCTAACAACTAAAGAAGATATTATTACACCTCAGTGTGTCCTTAAGCACTAATCTAAAGTCTTTGCGCTAAAATAGGAGCTTAAAGTGCTAATAAAGCTTAAGACAAGCATAAGGGGTCTTATAAAGAGTTATGTGTAAAGCATCGTAAAAAAGACATTATTAAGTAGACAATATTTTCTAGTCTAACGGATGCGCAGCTTGCTCATCACGAGCTTTGACTACACTCGGTGAATGCTAAGGATGACTATTAACCTCAAGAAAAACAGTGAACTGGTTCTATACATCACTGATACTTGAGATCTTAGATCACCACGGGAGAAAAGACTTACCTTTCCAGACCTGTAGTCATCTTCGGATTCTGCGTGATCTCATTACTAATGTTTTCCCCCCATGGCCATCCATTCCGACACTACTTAAGGTATGCCCCGTCTGATGAAAAAAAAGTGTAAAGAAACTCCAACTATAGGGAATATCTGCCCCTAAAACTTAAGTTTGATTACTAGAAAACCTAAAAATCTAGATTCGTAGCATTAAGTCGTTATTGTTAATAGACTAAAGGTAACGTATAGGCAAATGCTTAAAATGCTGACAAGTAAATTAGCTAACCCAACCAACTTACATATTGCAAAACTCTTCTGCGACGGTTTTGATAATTTAGCTGGTCAATAGCAAGGAAAGCTATATAAAGTGACTGATAATTAAAACTGCTTCTTATGCATTAGATAGGCATCTGGTAGTTTCGGAGCGCGATTCCGACATAGACTGCCGTTGGCTGTTAAATTATTGTTGCCAAGTCGTGTTGTACAAGTTTACTTGATAATTAAGAACGTCCTAACGACGAATCTTGGAACGTAAGCTCTAATTTAACCTTATCTACGGCTGGTTTGGTGGTGTTTTACGAAAATATGCGGATTTTTAGTAAAGGGTCGGGTTCTATGAACTACCTACGAGTAATCGTTTGCAAGGTGATCCCTGTTGTCGCCGGGTAAAAGTAGCGAAGCTGAATCGAGGCCAATCTTAAGTGCGAGTATCACAAAGTTTGCTGCATCTTCTACCAAAAAGTTCAGCTGCATCAAAGTAATCATCATAATGGAAATCACCAACATCCTCACTAGGTCCAATGCCTTCTGGCCATCAGCCCTACTCCTCTTAGGACTACTCGTCATCCTCTTCCTGCAGCCCCTTCTTCCCCGCCCCGATCCCCGTGAGCCTCCTATTATAAAGCCCCGCATCCCGCTAGTCGGGCACCTCCTCGGGCTGATGCGGCACCAAATAGCCTATCTCAACACCCTCAGCACCACCACCAAGCTCCCCATGTACACGCTTCCCATCCTCTCTAGCAAGCTTTACGTTCTCACCTCGCCCACGTACCTACAGAGCGCCCTGCGCGCCAAGGAGCTGCAGTTCGAGCCGATCCTAGCGGAGTCCGGGGCTCGCCTGCACGCGCTGAGCCCTGCAGCCATGGAGATCTGGGAGCGGGTACCGCGGGACAAGAAGGAGCGAACGTTCTTACGGGACGTGCATCGCGTGTCGATTGAGCAGATGAGGCCGGGGGTGGCGCTGCAGCGTATGAATGCCGCTGTGCTGGGGCGTTTAGCGTATGAGTTTAATGGGATTGCGGAGAGGGTGGAGAAGGGGAGCTTGTGGTTGTGGTTGCGGGATGGGTTTACGCTGGCGACCTCGACGGCGTTGTTTGGGGAGCGGAATCCTTTGAGGCAGGATCGGGCGCTGGTTCAGTCTTTTTGGTAGGTTGTGGTACTTTGCACTCATGGCTCATGAATGGCGGCAGGGAAACTGTAAATTAACATATCTTTACGAGTTTAGGGATTTCGAAACGGACCTCGTTTTCCTCCTTTTGGGTGTATTCCCGTCAGTTATTGCGCCTAAAGCCTACAAAGGTCGCTCGGCCATCTGGGCAGCCATAACGGATTATTTCGTTACAGGTCATGACCAGGAGCCAGACGTCTCTTCTGTGATTCAATCTTATGCCAAGATTGGGCGCGAGTACGGCTTCCAGACCGAAGACATGGGGCACTTCATTAACGGGATTCTATTCGCCGCCACATCCAACGCCGCACCAACGGTCTTCTGGCTCTGTCTACACATCTTCGCGGATCCCGAGCTACTCTCAAACATCCGCTCCGAGGTCGCCAAGGTCTGTACCGTCATCGACATAACCGTAGGAAACAAGCGCGAGGCCACGATTGATCTGACGAACATCGCAACGTCGTGCCCCGTTCTCCTGTCCGCCTACCAAGAAGTCCTCCGTCTCAAGACCAACGGCGTCCTCGCCCGACTAATCGAGGAAGACACTATCCTCTCCGACTCCGAATCCTCCTATCTCCTCAAGAAAGGCTTCATGCTACAGATCCCGACCCACGTCCTCCACACCTCGCCCGAGATCTGGGGGGAAAACTCACTTGTTTTCAACGCAGCACGATTCCTGCCGTCTGTAAGCGGAGGAGACGCTCAAGAAGCGACCAAGGAGCAGGAGAAGCTGCGAAAGAAAGCTTTCAATCCGTTTGGTGGCGGCGCACATCTGTGCCCGGGAAGGCATTTTGCATTTGTGGAGATCATGGGGCTCGCTGCGCTCATGACGGTAGGGTATGAAGTCACTTCCAGAGAAGGCGTGGTGCTCGAGATGCCGGCGGACCCTGAGAGGGCTATCCATTTTGGGGAGAGCGTTGTGAAACCCAGTGCGGAGTTGCAGAAGATGGGGGTTTCAGTTAGTCGGAGGAAGGAGTGGGAGGATGTTATTTGGAAATTTCGGGTTGTTGATGAATGAGGAGCTGTGTAGAAAGGGTTAGGAAAGATAAGAATGCAGTTAGACTTCAATAGCGACATGTTTGATGCATTGCTATTCTCTAAAAGCGCACGAGTTCACTTATCGCCCGACTGTGTTAACAAATGAACATCTTGAGCCCGTAGTCGAGATAAATGCCCGGAACTACTCTCGGTAGGATATCTCGGCATAATGCTCCGGGGGAGTTTGCGAAGTCATGTCTCCAGCAAGTTGCCCATCCTCGTACATATATTCGAAATGTTCTTGTTGATATTAGATATATCAGTGTTGTTGCAAAATCCTTCATATATTTTTCGCCAACTTTTTTCATTTCACGAAGCTAAGCCGGCAAACTGCACACAATCTGGTCCCGGGTGCCTTCATTCGAATGTAATAAATTATTTCATTCCCACCAGAATGAAGCCTACGTCCACCCAGAGCGGGAATCATCTTATATGACCAGGAAACAGCGCGTGAAGGTTTCTCTCGTAATGCAGTTAGTCATGTGCATAGGCACACCGAAGGTAAGGGGTGACTATTTAATACATGAAATGTGACATGCCTCGCATACTTGAGGCACGGTATAAGGCTGCAGCCCGCTCATGCTGCGCCAAATCACATAGGCTCATTCACCTTAGACGAGACGTATCATAAGCGGAAGCGGCGTTAGGTGAATGGGATGTGTAAATTACTGCACCAATGATTTTGCATCACTAATAAATTTGGTTTCCTGATTGGGCAGCCTTTGCTTGTCAAAGTTCTCAATAGCCTGTCCAATATACGCCACAAGCTACGCCTTGTTTTGGCACTTCCATTACTTTTGAGACCATTCTTCGTACAGTACACCGCCTACCCCTTGTCAGCCAGCTGAATCAACCTGAAGTTTAGCGTTCAACCCATGCCTTGCTGTAGGCATCTATGACATTTCCCAAGAATATATTATAAGGCTTTCTTTCACCTTACTGTTTTACCACTGACTTAGAGGTCCTCACAGCCGATAACTATCATCTTATTTCGATTACGTAAGCGAGAATGGAAGCCTTATCTCTTAACTTAAGTGATCTGATTGAAAAACTTTCAGAATGCGGCAACGAGAAGGAAATGATTTTGAAATTCACCGCCATTGGCCGAGATCCTGAGTTGACAATTCAACAATATCCACAAATTTTCGATCCGTCTGATGAAGAAGACCCTACGGAGACCGTTTCTTTGAAGGACTTTTGCGGTAGAAAAGGGGAGCAGGTTGAAAAAATTGTTATAGCGTACGGATGCGCCATTCTTCGGTCAAACTTTCTAAAAAAAAAATCCATACTGACAGTCTCTCCATCTAACAGCGAGCTCCCAGCTTGCATCTCTCTTTGGGTTAAAGTGAGCATTGCTTCTCACGGATCGACATTTTGTTAACCTTCCTAGGACGTGGATGAAAAGTTCCTGTGTGAAAATGAGCAGAAAACCTTCCCTACCAGAGAGCAGTCTGAGTGCTTTCATAACTACTTTCTTCCAGCTGGTGTTTACCCGAACACTGTTCGAAACAGTTCGAGCATTTATCAAGTGGAATGTCCCTCAATCCTTATAGCGTTCCCCTTGATTCGCAGGCAAGAGTTCTCGTCTATACATCGCTGGAAGCTAGAAGGGGAGAAACATCTAAAAGATTCAGGCATGTCCTATTTCGGGCCGCAGTGTTTATTCGAGTATCACTACCCGAAGAAGAACACATATGACCTTCATTCAATGCCCACTGCGAAGCAGCTCATGTTTTCGCATTCAAACGAAAAAGATGTACTCATCGTGGATCAAGTGTGGGTTACGATATACCCGAAAAACAGTGAGTCCTGAATTTCTGACTTTGGATATTGTTTGTAATATAATAGATCGCATGAAGCCATGCTAACATAATCCTGATTGTGACTATAGATCATTTACTTCTGTTTACAGATCATGGTTTGAACGAAGACAGGAAGCTTTCATACAGTCGAGTAGACGGTGCCGAGCACATCAGCGTTGAAAATTTTAAGAGATTCAAGTCTGGAGTGATATTGGACGCAGTTTTGCTCATCTTAGAGCTTTCAAAGTCTGAGAAGTATTATGATTATCTCAACTTCTACAAAGAAATGGTTACACACATGGTCAACATTACTAGACATCTCCCAATTGTGTCAGCTACTTGTATTTCTGACTTATTTCTAGCAATACCGAACCCACAAGCACGAATTAGACTCAGGCCGAGCTCTTGAGCCCGATTTTAACAGAGCTCTGACAGAGATTCCTATCGCTTTGAAAATATGCCAGACTCATTTAGACATAATAAGCTCCCTCGACGAAGCCGTCAGAAGATATAAATTAGTTAACAATAAACACGACCGGCGGCTTATAGTGTGTTTGTGCAACGAGGGTTTAGATTTGAAAAGAAAAGAAATTGCTAAACTAGAAGACTTGCTCAAAAGTGTACATTTAATTCGTCAACAAGTATGTTCCATGCGCGGCTATATTAATGTTGCTGATTTGTACTCAGTATTTCGATAATGTGCAAATTGGTGAGCAGAAACAGCTGAAAATGGCTGTCGAAAAACTCATTGCAGCCACCAAGGCCCTTACCGATGAGACAACAGCGCACAAGGTTGTGGGCGAGAGAATGGAAGAAAGTGGCAAGTGTATGACATTTCTTACCATGATAGCGATAATCTTCCTTCCTTTGCAATTGTCTGCAACTGTAAGTCCATCAGCCTCTTTGCCCTTATTGTGCCATTCTCTCAAACGAGTAGCTAAAAACTTTTTAAAGTATTTTGCTATGAGTGATTTTGGGGTTGCAGAGACACAGATAATGTTCTGGCCAACATCTATTGTCATAACATTACTTCTCGTGGCCTTTTCAATCTGGGTATTGGGATATCAATTTGTGAAAAGTTTGTTCAAAAAGCAGGAAACGCTTGGAGGCAATCCCAATTCGGAGTGAGACTTCACAGCTCAGTAGTAAAGTTTTGGAACCTGCTTAGTGGATTTGGAGGATGCCCTTCCTAAGGCCGAGCAAGCTTTCTTCAAGACTCCATGACCGTGTTCTTCAGGTCTGAAGCACCTCCTCACTATGGAAGCTGCGATGTCTCCTGATCCCATAACCACATCGTCCAATTCGTTTTTGCATTGGACAACCTTCTGCCCCACCCTTTGAATATCCTCTGACAAGCTCCTGAAATCCATCGGCGCATCAGCATGAAAGCTAGGCATTGAGGATTCGCTCTCCTTCATGTACTTATTGTAGAAGGAATGGACGGATGTGCCGTTGAAGTGCACGATGGTCAGGACAATAAGTATCACAGCGTACAAGCTCAAGGCCACGGAATAGCTGGCAATAGGGACGGAGGCAATGCTCAGCGCAATGCTCAAAATACACAAAAGAAGAGACTGTATTCCATGAAAGCTTCCTATTAAAATCCGTAAAACTGATCTGCGTCCGTAAACCCGTAAAACAAACTGTAAAAGTACCCCGTAAAAACCTGTCTGACCCGTACAACCCGTAAAGGATAGTGCTCGAAGGTAGTCGACGAGATAGCTAAATACACTAATGCTCTCGTATAGGAACAACTATCACCTAGAGTCATGTGATTTGGTACTGGACTACGGAACCCTACCACAATATATGCTGCTAACTCTGATATATTTGAATTTCCATTCTATAGCGCTCGAGTATCGAAAAGCATACGAGACTAATTTATTAGAATTGAACCTTGTTATAATCAGCAGCGGCACTTTGTGCTCTACCATTTTACCGTGTGGTCCGCCAAGCCATGTCCAGAAGCTAAACTGCATTATTAGTGCCGTGCTTATGCAGATAGAAAGAGCAAACATTCACGACCGCCAAAGGGCATAATCTCATGATAATGACGTCTTACAGTGAAGACGCCAAGACGATAGCATTCCTAACATCTCATATTTGTGGCTTCATCGTCTCTTGGCGCATTTCGAGCAGATTCCGAATTCAAGATTCTCTGCCTTGTATTCTCGCGACATTTTGTAGGAGCTTGTAATTATAATTCAACATCGCCAAGGCTGTTGTACTGTACAATACCACAAAACTATAAAAGCAGATTTTGAAGCAATTGAATTTGACATTCTCGACCTAAAGTTCATTCATTCAGGAAATTTCAAAATAAGTTACTAGCCGCTATTCAAAGATATTAATTACTAGTTCATTTCAGAAATGGCTTCTCTTCGACTTCTTCTCACTGGTGCAACCGGCTACATGTTAGTTTCATAGCATCTCTCACTTTCGGCGTCGAAATAGCTAATCTCCCTTAACAGTGGCGGCTCAATTTTTACGACACTCTTAAATTCCAAATACCAGTCTATCAAAGACCTGGAAATCTCCGTTCTCGTCAGAGGTGAGGAGAAGGCGAAAATAGAAAGAGTATGGTGTCAATCCGATCCAATTTCGCGGTCTGGATGACTCGGAGGCTTTAACCAAGGCTGCAAGTCAACGTGATAGTAAGTTCCAGCCCACTAGTCCGCCCCCATTGGTGTTGACTTGCGGGTAGTTGTCATCAATACTGCCTCTGGCTTCCACGCTGGAGCTGCTAAGGCACTTGTGCTCGGCCTGGGGCAGAGGAAAGGGCCACAGGACAAGAGGTCCATTACTTCCATGTGCGCGGGACTCTGAACCTTTTGAATATTCCATGCTGACCTGATAGACAACCGGAACTTCCAACATTGGGGACAAACCGATTTCGAAAGAATATTTTGAGCCGCGGATATTATCAGACAAGGATGACTTATATAGGTATCTGAAGATGCGAGAAAATCGAGAAGTGTACGCTCAGCGAACCACTGATCTTGTTGCCATTAACACTGGCCTGGAGGAGAATGTGAAGACATACCTTATTATGTCACCCACAATCTATGGTCTTGGCACAGGCCTCTTTAACAAGAAGTCCATCCAATTACCCGCTATAATTCGCACCGCAATCAAGAAGGGTCACGTTGATGTTGTCGGCGACGGCACAGGCACATGGGATGCTGTCCATGTCCAGGACTTAACACCGCTCTATGAGCTCCTTCTTGTCAAAGTCCTCCAAGGTGAGGACGTCCCTTCTGGAAAACAAGGAATTTTCATTCGCCGAGACGGGAGATTATACTTGGATGCAGCTTGCGGAAGGGCTTGCCAATGAGCTGCATAAGCAGGGAATTATAAAAGCTGCTGATGTTAAGCACTTGAGTCTGCAAGAAGCCGCGGAGCAGTGGGGGAAGGGCTCGCCTCAATACGCTGAGTTTGGATTTGCATCTAAGTAAGCCATTTTGATCCCATCGTGCCTTCTTCCAAGTGCTAAGTGTTTTTAGTTCTCGGTCAAGAGCCGAACTCGGCCGTGAGCTTGGGTGGAGTCCTAAGCGGACTCGAGGTGATTTTGCGCGGAACTTCGATGAGGAAGTGACGGTGATCGTTGCAGAGTTCAAGGACCTGTAGTAGGTTGATTGTAGAACTATCCGTACTCCGTTTGCGCAGCTTCAGATGTGTAGGAAAGATATTCAAGACATGGCCTCGAAGTTAAAATCTTATATTCTTGTTCCTAAATAATCATGCGCAAGTGATAGTTGTGTTTTGCTAAATCGAGATCGGACTAGGTGGAATGATAAATTTTCCCGCAGCTCATGCCCCAAACTATGACCGCCAATCATAGGAAGCTGGCATGCGTATGCCAACAGCGGTGAAATGCAGGCGATCGACTCGCGTCATCAGCGGGACAGACGGAGTGCTTATGCCGGGACCCCAACTGTGGAAGCATACACGTTTTCGGTGGAGGAAAGTGGCCAATCAACAGAGAGCTATTACCAACCACATGCAGCGGCTACCAATAGCACCTGAGTGGTCGCGGCCGAAGGGTGCGTGTTTCGGCAGGCGCTGACGCATGTCATTGGCCGATCCTCTTTGGAAAGTCACTGTTCCCAGCGAGTCGCGCAACCGTGGGTCCTTGGTCCGCCAAAGTCTCCGAACGAAACATTCTTTCTTTAGAAATCGATGAAAAAGCCCCCCTTTCTCCTCATTTCATTCAAGATACCATTTCGTTCGTACAAAATCCAAACTCATATCAAAATCTTCAATTCATTTCCGTGGGAATTATTTTGAAGTTGCTCAAGATGTTGCCGAGTTTAGCGATTGCGACGTGTAAGCCACATTTTAATCCCCGGCACTTCCCGAGCCAGGCATGCTCGGCACTTTACCTCCCGCTATTTCGTGCACTTACAGTGTCGTGATCGCGAAGACTAACTTCTTCAAACACAGCACTCCTCTACGCGTCGACAGCGCTCGCCCTGAATACTACAGTAGCTGCAGATTCCTATACTTCCAGTGATCTGGGCATTTCCTTTGCTCTCAATGTACCCACTGACTCCAATGACCTTTACTTATCCCTCCAGGGTCCTGGCGATGGCACCTGGCTGGCAATCGGCATGGGATCAAACAAAATGGCCAACTCCTTGATGATCATAGCATACCCAACATCAAATGGAACATACGTCACAGTCAGCCCGCGACTCGGAACTGGCCACACGGAGCCAATGGTTGCGCCCAATGTCACTGTGGAGCTGCTTGATGGCACGGGAGTGCTGACCAATGATTCGAACAACACCCTCACTGTCAATGCGCGATGTATCAACTGTCGCAGTTGGAGTGGAGGATCCATAGATGTGACCTCGAAAGCTCAGAATATGATATTCGCGTATGGGCCTTGGGTTGGCAATCCCGACTCGGTGAATGCTAATCTGAGGTTTCATGAAACGGATGGCGTGTTCACCATGGACATGACAAAAGCTAGTGGTCATGGGGGAGTTCCTGATATTACTGCGTCTAATGAGGGAGCAACAGAAGTATCGATCAAATCAACCCATGATTTTGCATCGCCGGCCCATGGTGAGCTCTTGTGTCCAAACATTGTTCTTCGACATACTAATTGACTGGTTTAGCATTTTTTATGGTATTCACGTTTGTTGGCCTCATGCCTCTGGGAATTCTTATCCTGCGACTGTTCGGATGGACGAGAATACACGGAATCAACCAAATATTTGCTTCAATATTAGCAATAACTGGTGCTGGTATTGGAATATATATAAGCACATTATACAACAGGGTCAGTTAGTCACCAGAATTCTTGCACGCCGTCCTGACACTTTATGCAGAGCAGGAAATTCAATTCTGGCCATCAAATCTTAGGCCTCCTCGTCATAGGAGCAATGTTCATCCAGCTCGCCCTAGGCATATTGCACCATCGCATTTATAAGCAAACCAAGCAAACCACAAAGATGGCACCCATTCACGTCTGGCTTGGTCGCATCGTCATTATCTGCGGCGTCGTCAACGGTTTTCTGTAAGCAATTTCCCCTCCCTACCTAACCTAACCCAACTAATAATTCATTCATCAGCGGCTTCCCTCTCGCCATCGCCAGCAACTACGACTACATCCTCCTTGCCATCGTCCTGCTCGTTGCCATTCCCACCGTCCCTATCCTTATCTGCTTAGCGCGCCGCAGGGCTCGTAAAGCGAGAGAAGCGAAGGCAAATCCTAACGGAGGAGCGGATTCGCCAAAATTGTTCTCGAGTGAGGCCTTTGGAACTAATATTCGGATGGAGAATATGGGAAATCCGAGTTACTATGGGCAGCCAGTTGTGGAGCCTTGGAGCAGGGTCTAGATGGCACTTTCAGTGGATAAATGTATGCTTGAGGCGGGCGATTGGACGTGGAGTTAGGTTTGGGTTCCGGTACATCTTGGGGATATGGAGGCGTGGGGGATATTGGGGGTTTTATGGGAATAGATTTTGCATATCTGTAGCGTTCAGGAACGCGAAGATTCTTAATACTTTGATGTATACGTTAATATATGACATGACAACTTCTTGTGAAAGTGTACATGGCCTGCTAAAATGGAGGCATAACGTCGTAAAACACAAGAAGAGCGTCACTTGTAAAAATGATGATAATATGAGATGGAATATGGTAAGGCATGCTAGGGTGTAAAAGTGAAGGCAGCATCCCCGATCCTTTTCGCATGAATTGTATTAGGTGGGAGCTTGTTGGACCCGAGAATAACGTTCTAAGCCGTAAATGAATAATCGGCACTTGCATATATAGACGAGCTTCGATTACTAAATCGTTTTCGATCGCGCGAGGACTAGTCTCGACTTTCCGATGTGTAAGTGGTAAATATCGTGGGGTATTCTACTTGAGGTTCCGTCATCAGAACTCTCGTCAGAGCTGATGCGCATATAGTTAGAGTGATCTTTGTTGGATGCTAAGCATGATCAGAATCGTGGTTTTGATTCTCGGGGTCCGAGACGTGAAGTGGTACTGTGTAAATGTCTGGTAGTTATTCGTGGGCTCGGTTTGCGGCGGCGACATGCTGTAATATCCAATGTATCTCGTAAGGACCTATGATTCAACTTGATGGAGTGTATGAGATAGTTGCAGGAGGATGCGGTCGCTTGGAGATGTAAATGTGGAGGGAATGTTATTGGCCCTAAATATTACAAGCTCCGTGACGATAAAGCCCTAGTGTACTGTACATGCCTAGACCACATACTCGCCTCAATTCTAGTAGCTACACATAGAAAGGCTGATTGAGGGCCACGATGGGCCACCAAATAGCAGCCTGGCTTTTTCACAGGGCCTGACCCGTTGTGTATGTTCCACTTTTTGGACTAGCCTTTCAAAGTGACCGCAGCGGTTTCTGTCAGCTTGATGTCAAGTTTCCGCTTCGCAGGCGCCTTATGGTGTTACCGCCTGCAGCTGCTCACTAAGCAGAACACAGGGGGGGGTGAAATTTTGGCTTATATCTCTGGAGCCTCAATATACGATACTTTTTTCATGCTGCTATTCATTATTCGATATTAGGAATCGCGAAAACAAGTACCAGAGCATTAATTTCAGAATGGCAGACATGAACGAGGCTGTAAGTCACATGCCTCTCTTTGACTTAATGTAGAGCTGATACCCACGACAGTATACGGTGCTCTCTGCACTACTTCCCGGAAAAGTCTCTCTTCCAGGTAGCAACATCTATGAATTATCTCAATCCACCTATTTTTCCGCCCAAGCAGCTGAGCACTTCCCCGCCTGCATCGTATCTCCAACCAGCAGTGCCGATGTGGCTGTGACAATAAAGGCCATTTCCCAACTAGATCTCAAATTTGCCGTTCGTGGAGGAGGCCTCACATTAAACAGTGGGGCGGCAAACATCTCAGACGGTATTGTCATCAACCTCCGAAGCATGAACTCCGTCATCGTCAGTGAAGATAAGACCTTCGTTTCCATTGGCGGCGGTGCAAAATGGGGAGAGGTATATCCCCACCTAGACGCCTTGGGACTAGCGACTTCTGGAGGCAGAGTATCTGCCGTTGGAGTCGGAGGGCTGTCTCTAGGAGGCGTGTTACCCCAGATCCCAATTGCAGCTTTGTGCAAACATCTAACGTCAGGAACGTAGGAGGCATATCATACTTCAGCGCCCGCGAAGGCCTAGTTTGCGACAACATCATCGGCTACGAAATTGCGCTCTCGTCAGGTGCCATCATCCATGCCAACCAAACGTCCCATAGCGATTTGTGGAGAGCACTCAAAGGGGGGTCGTCGAACTTCGGGATAGTCACACGCTTCGACATCCGGACTTTCCCTCAGGGGCCGTTTTACGGCGGCGTGGTTTCATCTCCGATCAGCACTCTCGATGCGCAACTCAGAGGCTTTGTGGAACTTCTTGAGGATTTCGATCCATATGCTGCAATTATTATGAGCATGAGGTGGAACAAAGATAGTGATAGTTTTTCCATATTTTGCAACCTGGAGTATACGAAAGAGGAATCTGACCCCGCTTGTTTTCGCCCTTTCACACAGGTACAACCGCAGTTTCTGAATACGATGCGCATATCCACGCTTTCTAAGAAGCTCTCCGACTTTGACGCTGAGGCAGGGAAATACGTGAAATCCGGCTTACGGTGAATCTCTCTGTATATCTTATTTTTAGTCAACTTCGTCCACAAGTTCCAAAGCTAATCCCGAGCTCCCCAGCAACCAATTCGCCACCACGACCTTCGCAGGAAACCTCCCCATCCTGAAAGAAGTTTATTCGATCTGGAAAGCTAGCATCCCTTCCATTGCCCACATCCCCGGCATCAACTGGTCCATATCAGTCCAACCCTTCCCACCCGCCTTCTCTAACAAAACCGCCTCGCTAGGCGGCAACGTGCTAGGACTCAATCCCGCTGATGGGCCGCTGATCCTGCTCCTCTTGAGCTACAATTGGTCTTCGAGAGATGACGATAAGGATGTCGAAACCGCAGCGCGGAAATTGATTGCCGATATTGATAAGAAGACGAAGGAAATGGGAGTCTGGAATAGGTTCAAGTATTTGAATTATGCTGCAGCTTGGCAGGAGCAGGATGTGTTTGAGGGATATGGGGAGGAGAATTTGGCTTTTTTGAGAGATGTAGGGGAAAGGTATGATAAAGTGGGGTTGTGGAGGGAGAGGTGTCCGGGAGGTTTTAAAGTTTTTAGATAGAGCTGTTACTATCTAGAAGATTGCTACTTATATAACAGCTTCTTTGAGGCTGGGTGACCATTGACCAATATCAGGTAGCTAATTACAATTTACAATTTATCAGCCGTCATCGTCGGAATCTGCCAGGCCGCATGCAAATCTCGACGGTATGGAGGAATGGGGAATCCATATATCCGATGTGCGGGGAGAGCATTTTGATCGATGAACCGACTTATCACAGATTGCAGATCAAGGAATAACTTAAGTCTTACTTCAGTCACATGGCCTTAGCTTAACAGAATCGAGGGGTATGTGATAGCGCACCATGCCCTCCCCCGTGATTTTGATGACAAGACCAGCATACAGCGCAGATACTTTCTCCACATACTCCTCGTCCGTCCGTTGATTATGGAAAAAATCCGGGAGGAGCCCTACGGGCATCATTGAAGATGGATCTGCAATCACAATATCCTTTCCAGTGAATGCTCCAGTAGGATGTCGTCCCGCACTGAGCATATATTGACCCATTGCCAGTTCCGATGTGCAAGCATGCTTTGCTAGCAAGCCTATGACGGAGAATTTGCGGTAGTCAACAAGAACAGGAACGAACCGATCTCGTGCCCAAGTAATTGCCAATAGGGGTACTTGACAGCTGATCATGGCAGTGAGTAATAGGAGTGTTTGCAATATGCTGTTAGACCACTTCCCCTCCATTTCTAATTTGAAGTCCTCCCATTCTTCTCGTATAGGACGGTTAATCACGAAGTCGTCTACAGCGCACCACATTTGGTCCAAAATCTTAATGGCTTGTGGAAGTAACCACTCATCCTTTTCTCTACACTTTTCCAACTCGACAAGCTGAGTTTAGAGTTGGGCAATTTCGGCGGCTCTCTCATCGTCTGGAATCCCATCTAAATAGAACGGGGCATCTGCGTCGGACAATAATCGGAGATTGGTCTCAATATATGATCCTAATTCCGGCTACGAACCGTATTTTGAGAGTTCACCGCCGCGATAGCTCTCTCCACATACTTCCTGGGAGAAACGCATTGCGTGCTCCAAAATATCTTCTATGCTCGCCATGCCCATTTCACCTAAGCTGGCAACTTTCACCTCAGTTTTGATATGGCTTCGCCTGTGGTGTCACTTTTGTCTCGAAAGTAGACTGAGTATAGTTGAGGATACTGTCCACTAAGAACGGCTGCCCAAGGAGCTTCAGAAAGTCGCCTAGACAGGTTGATTCGGGTTGATGCAAGCTTGGCAGCCAAGCTTCTTCTGAGGTACGACAGTCACTAGGATCAGTCATAGAGTGAGTGACTCGGCATATAAAGGAAGGACCTGCAGATTTAGCTGGGTGAAAGTCTGCAAAAACGCTATCCAAAGACATTCGCACAGCCTCTATCGGAGAGTGGTACCATGGGGACTGGGTCATAGTACCGAAGATGTAGTCGCGAGGTACGTTTGCGCATCGATTGGACGCCAACTGCATGGTTCTAAACCCCAAGGTATATATGTCTTCATCTTTGGTGCGCATAGTAGAGCTGATTCGAGTGATTGTACTGTACCATTGGAGATATGTGCCCTCATGAAATTCTCTAAACCTCGAAGAGATCCATCATTGGGAGGAGCACGGAATGAGTGCGCAAGCACAAAGAACGAATCGAGGACTCTTTGTGCGCTGGTTCTGTCATGGTATGGATCCAGGTCA
>Ga0335072_10005631_pt1 | contig 18435 bp, 17 predicted proteins | sample Lox_Sample_21_FD_206725 | JGI IMG/M metagenome (GOLD analysis project Ga0335072, IMG submission 206725) | Soil microbial communities from Loxahatchee National Wildlife Refuge, Florida, United States - Lox_Sample_2.1 | ecosystem: Environmental > Terrestrial > Soil > Wetlands | place: USA... | reverse complement strand
CAATAGGGGCAGCGCTATGCTGGGACAAATCCTGCAAGGGTTGACCGATGCTACAACCGCCGAAATCACGCTCGCCGCGGTCGCCAGCCCCGCAATGCGCAAGCAAATCGCACACAGCGCGGCGGCGGCAGGCGTCCCGACAGGCGCATTGATCGCCGGCCGGCTGCGGCACTTGCTCGACCATGGCGGCGAGGAAGTTTGGCTGGATTTGCTCAGCGCGATGGCAAACACGGCGAATTCGGGCAGCGTTGCGGTCGATCGTATCCTGGCGCATGCGTTTCCCGACCCGGTTCGCGTTCGTATCACCAGGACCACGGTGTGAACGCCATCCGGCCAGCGCGAGACAAGCCGCGACACTGCCCAACGTCGAACCATGCCCGGCGCCGGCAGTTCAGCCCGCGCGATAGCACACCTGCGCGGTACGGCCGCGCGGCAACAGACCAGCCACCATGCCGGTCGCGGCGACCGCTGCATCTGATGTTCCCCGATTCCGAATTATAAGCGTGATTCAATCGTACTGCACGTGCTTGTTGACAAGCTACCAAACGATTATATTTCCAGGCAGAGTCCTAATCTTCAGGAAGCCGCTGCTTTGAATACTCCGCCGCCACGACCGTCTATGCCGTTCCCGGAAACCCCCGAAAAGCGCGCGGAATTCACTCGTCAGATCCAGGCCGCCACCGGCCTCGATGAAGTTGCGCTGGAACGCCTGGTCCGCGCCTTCTATGGCACAGCACGTCACGACCCGATGATCGGTCATTTGTTCGATGGTGTGGAAGATTGGGAAACGCATATTGTGCGGATCACCGCCTTCTGGTCATCGGTGACGCTGATGACCGGGCGCTACCATGGCAACCCCATGGCGCCGCACCTCAAATTGCCTCTGGAGCCGCCGCATTTCGCCCGCTGGCTCGCCTTGTTCGAAACAACGGCACGCCAGGTTTGCTCGGAACCGGCCGTCGCGCTGCTGTTGGAAAAGGCGCGGCGCATCGCCCAAAGCCTGCAACTCGGCATCGCGGCGAAACGCGGCATCCTGCCAGCTCGACAGCACACGACATAAGCATCAGTCCATTACTATTCCGGAACATACCCCGTGCCGGTCAGCAAGCCGCGCTGCCAAGCCGGACATCTACCAGCGAAACAGATTGACCCCCTGAACGCCGGCAACCGCACCAGCGATGGTCAGCAGGCTCAGACCGAGCAAGACATGGTGCAGCCGCTGTAGCCACAGGAATGCCCCCGCCGGGTCCAACGCGGCGCGGCGCACCAGCCAGCGATCCAGGAACAACGGCTCGATGACAAACAACAACAGGGTGAAGATCAGCCAGATCAGCACCATCGCGGGCATCCACCACGTATCGGGCGAGTCGAACCAGATCCAGGCGTTCAAACGCCAGACCATATAAAGTCCGCTCGCACCCGCCAGCATCGTGGTGATGCGCGCTTGCGGGGCGAAGCGCCGTTCAATCTCGTGCAACGCAGCGAAGCATTGCTCCGGCGGACGGGAACGGCGAATTTCCGGCATCACCACCGTTGCGACCACGCCGACGCCGCCGATCCACAGCACGACGGCGACGACATGGATCGCCAAGGCAAGCGCGATATCGGTCATTGCACCGCAACAGCCGCTGCCTGGAAGCGCGGGAACAATACGTTGTTCTCGGTATGGATATGTTCCATCAGGTCATCGACCAACTTCCTGGCGCCGACATAAAGCGCTCGCCAGGTAGGGCAGGCATCGTTCGGCGCGGCGAAATCGCTGGTCATCGCTTCCAGCGCGCGCAGATGCACGCCGTGATCGTCATGCTCTGCCAGCATCACCGCAATCGGCTGCGCGATTATCGAATGGCCGCCGCGGCGCATCATGGGGAACAGCATCAACTCTTCCTTTTTCATGTGCACTTCCAACTCGCCGCTCATGCGTTCCAGCAACGCGGCGATGCCTCGCGGAACTTGCGGATGGTCCTTGTGGACGGCCTCGACGCGGCGTGCGAGGCGAATCAGTTCCGGCAACTCCCGCCGGTGCGTGGCGTGGTAGCGGGTTTCGATCAGGTCGATCAGCTCGGCCGTCCCTTGCGGACGTTCCGCCGGCAGACCAAGCGCCGCAACGCCGTCCAGATCCGCCAGCAGTTCTCCAAGGTCGATGCCTCGCGCCGTCGCCGCCTGCGCCAGTGGCACCCGGCCGCCGCAACAGAAGTCCAACTTGCGCCGCCGGAAGACGCCGGTCGCGCCCGGCAGCGTCGCGGCAATCTCCGCCAGGGTGCGCTCGGCGAACCCGGCGTGGCCGGACGTGGTTTGGCTCATGTGCCGCTCTCTCTGCCCGAATGCAGGCGCCCAATTGGCATTCTTGATACCTATTACCCTGCGCTCGAGTTATGGTATTGTCAATACCAATTGGAGGAAAAAATGCGGCTGCTGGCTTCGACCGACTACGCCCTGCGCGTCCTGATGTTGCTCGCGACGGCGCGGGGCGGCGGGCGCACCAGCGTCGATGTGCTGGCGCGCGAATTGGGCGGGCTGTCGCGCAACCATCTGCACAAGATCGTCCAGGAACTGACGGCGCTCGGCCTCACCCGCACCGCGCGTGGCACCGGTGGCGGCGTTGCCCTGGCGGTGGCGCCGGAGACGGTGCAGCTGGGATCGCTGGTGCGGCAGCTCGAGGCCGACCAGCCGGTGGTGGAATGCTTCCGCCACGGCGGCTGCGCCTGCCCGCTGGTTCCGGCCTGCCGGTTGCGCGGCATGTTGCAGACTGCCCGCGACAGCTTTTACCAAAGCCTGGAGGCATTCACGCTCGCGGACTGCCTGACCGGCGCCGGTTTCCTCCAGCCACTATGACGTAGGCGCCGTTCCGCCGTGATGCCGCCGGTGCGGCGCCTCCGCAGTGAAGGGGCGCCGGGAAGGGCGTTCTGGTTGCCAAGCCAACCTCTCTGCTATTCCACATCAATTGTCGAACCGTCGAAAGACGGACGCAGTCGTAAAAGAATATTGGTGCGCTATCATTGGGCGGCGTGGTGCCGTCACGGAACCATCCCGGCTGGGAAGGAAGGCGACGAATGGCGTCCGATCGTTTCGGCTATCCGTTGACGACGGCTTCGGAAGCGGCGGCAGAGCATTACCTGCGCGCCGTCGATTGCATGCTGACGGCCAATTTCGGCGCGACGGACGCGCTCGACGCGGCGCTTCAGGCCGACCCCGATTTTGCCCTGGCGCGCATCGCCAAGGCACGCTGGCTCCAGGTGTACATGCGCATCCCCGAGGCGCAGGCAGAGGCGGCTGCCGCGCGAGCGCTGTGCGACCGCGTCACGCCGCGCGAGGCCGGCCATATCGAAATCATCGCACTCGCCATCCAGGGCGCCGGGCCGCAGGCGCTGGCTTTGCTCCACGAGCATTTGGCGGACCACCCGCGCGACGCTCTGCCACTGTTCCTCGCGCTGGGCGCGTTCGGTCTGTATGGCTTCAGCGGACGCCTCGATCACCGCGAGGCCGAGCTGGCGATGCTGCAGCGCCTCGCACCGCAATGGGGCGAGGACTCGTTTTTCCTGACCTTCCTCGGCTGGGCCCGAATCGAAAGCGGCAGCGACGTGGCCGCCGGCATAGCCGAGGTGCAACATGCGCTATCGCTCAATCCGCGCAATGCGTGGGGCGCGCACGCCCTCGCGCACGGCTATTACGAAGCAGGCGACGCCGAGGCTGGGGCCGCTTTCGTTGCGGAATGGCTGCCCCGCTACGATCGGCGCAGCCAGTTGCACGGCCACCTGTCGTGGCACCTCGCGCTGTGCGAATTGGCGCGCGGCAATCCGACCCGGGCGCACGAGATCTATACCGACGCGATCCGCGTGGCCGCAGCGCAGGCGCCACAGGTCATCAAGCTGTCCGACCCGGCCGCGTTTCTGTGGCGCTGGCAGATCTACGGCGAAACGCCGCCCATCGGCGACGAGTGGCGCGAAGTTGCCGAATTCGCCCACCAGGCCTTCCCGCATGCCGCGATGCATTTTGCCGACCTGCACGCGGTTCTGGCGGATGCCGCGATCGGGGACATGGCGGCGGCACGGCAACGGATCGTGGAAGCGCGCGAGCGTTTGGCCAACGGCCGCCTGCCGCAGGGTGAGGTCGTGCCGGTGCTCGGTGAGAGCATCGTCGCCTTCGCCCAGGGCGACTACGCCGCCGCCGCGGACCTGATCCGCCCCGTGCTTCCCGACGTGATCCGTGTCGGCGGCAGCAATGCCCAGCGCGAGGTATTCGAGGACACCTACATCGTGGCTTGCCTGCGCTGTGGGCGCGCCGGCGCGGCAAGAGAGCAACTCGCTGATCGGCTGGCGCGGCGTCCATCGGTGCGCGACGAACGCTGGCTCGCATCTGTTGGCTGAGCGCTTTGTCGGAGCAAGATCTGTGCGCGCCTGCGCGATGCATCTGGCCGGAGGGGACAGGATGGAAATCAACGCGGACTTTTCCCGGCGTGTTGCCGTGCACGCCGCGCGGATGCCCTGGGTGCCGTCGCCGATGGCCGGCGTCGAACGGCGCATGCTGGACCGTATCGGCGACGAGGTAGCTCGCGCCACCTCCATCGTTCGCTACGCGCCCGGCAGTCGCTTCTCCGCCCACACGCATGGCGGCGGTGAAGAATTTCTCGTGCTCGACGGCGTCTTTCACGATGAGCATGGCGATTTTCCGGCCGGAAGCTATGTCCGGAATCCACCGACGTCCCGTCATACGCCCGGCTCGGTGCCCGGTTGCGTATTGTTCGTCAAGCTGTGGCAGTTCGATCTGGCGGATCGCCACGAGGTCCTACTCGACATAACAGGAACAGATTACACAGCCGCTGCCGACCGGCCGGGCGTCGAATTGCTGCCGTTGTTCCGAGATGACCGCGAAGACGTGCGGCTGGAGCGGTGGATTCGCCACGCATCTATCAGCCTGGACGCACCTGGCGGCGCCGAATTACTCGTGCTGGACGGCAGGTTCGAGGAAAATGACGAAAACTTCGAGCCTCTGTCATGGTTGCGGCTGCCAGCGGGCAGCGCGCTGCAGGCCAAAGCCGGCCCGGACGGTTGCAGGCTATGGATCAAGACCGGCCATCTCCTGAACGTTCAGGAGAGGAGCAAGCCGGGCTGAACCGATCGCGAGCCCCTCCGCTTGATCACCTGCCGAAGCATGTCGTTTACCTGCAGCCTACTCCGAAACCGGTGCAATGTGCAGGGTCTCGCGCAGGGGCGTATTTGGCATCCGCAGCGTCACGACAAATAAGATTGCCGCCACCATCGCGGCCGCCAGGTACACCATGCCAAACGTCGCTCCCAAATGGGCGGCCGCGGTGGTTGAGCCGGCCTGCGCGGCATGATCCAGACCCGCGACGCCATGATGCAGGGAATGCGCGGGCGAGAACGACCTGTCGCCGGCGGCGTGCTGCCTCGCCACCAACTTCGAAGCGATGATGGCGCCTGCAAGGGTCGATCCGCTCGCGCCTCCGACCGAGCGCATGACCAGCAGTGCCCCTGTCCCGGAACCGATATCTTTGGCGATCAGGGCGTTCTGGGCACTGGTCATCGATCCTATGAGGCAAGTGCCCACGCCCGCCCCCGCGATCATCAGTCCGCCGATGATCGCCCAGATCGGAGCATTCAGCGGCAGCATCGCCAGCAGGATCAGACCAGTCAGGCACAGGGTGGTCGCGACACGCAGCCCTCCGCGAAAACTGCCAACGTGCCGGCCCCATCGACTTCCGATGATATTGCCGGCCGCGCTCGAGAGCATGAACGGAACGAGGCAGATTCCGGATTGTGCCGCCGTCGTGCCGCGTGCCAGTTGGAAATACAGGGGAACCGTGAACAAACACATGAAGATCAGCATCGAGGTCAGCGTTGAAATACTCAGGTTGGCAACGTAGCTCGAACTGCGGAACACGCGCGGCGGAAGAAGTGGATCGTGCACCCGTCTCTCCTGCGCGATCAGCAGAAGCAGCAGGCACAATCCCAACCCGCCGAGGCTCATGATTTCGTATGAATCCCAGGCGTAAAGTGTGCCGGCCCAACCAAGCGCAAGCAGCCATACCGTGATCGCACCCGAGAGAAGCAGCATGCCGATGATGTCCAGCTTCGGCTTGCCCGAAAGCACAGGCGGCAACAGGCGGCGTAATGCGTTGTGGCACGCCCACATGGCAGTCGCGCCGATCGGCAGATTGATCCAGAATATCCAACGCCAGGACAGAGTCTGGACCATGAGGCCGCCGGCGACAGGCCCGCAGACAGACGTAACTGCCCAGACGGCGGATAGGTATCCTTGATAACGGCCCCGCTCGCGCGGCGAGACAACGTCTGCGATGGCTGACTGAGTGAGCGCCATCAAACCGCCCCCGCCAAGTCCCTGGAGCGCGCGGAACCACACAAGCTGGTCGAGCGATTGCGCTGCTCCGCACAACATCGAGGTCGCGATGAAAATGCCGATGCAGACAATCAGCATCCGGCGGCGGCCATAGATATCGGACAGTTTGCCGTAAATCGGCGTGCTGATGGTCGTCGTGATCAGATAGGCTGCGACGATCCATGACAAATCGCGATACGCGCCGAGATCGGTCGCAATAGCCGGAAGCGCGGGAATGACGACCGTTTGGTCGAGCGCTGCCAGGAAGATACAGACCATCACTCCCAGGATCACACGCCGGATTTCTGCATGTGAAAATGCGGCGGGTGCCCGCTCATCCCGGCCGAACGACGAAATTGAAGCTTCGGACATCCTGGCTTCGCGACCCGTGAAATCGTCACCAACTGATCCGGTCAACCGAGACTTCCGTCTGCGTGATGGCGCGCCGCTTCCGACCAGCCCCCGCCGCGGCGACGTGACTATCGCAAGCGCACAACCTGCGTCACGTCGCGCACGGCGCCGCGGGCCGCGCTGGTGGTAAGCGCGGCGTAGGCTTGCAGGGCAGGTGACACGACCCGCTCGCGTCGCGGCTGCCAGCCGTCCCGCCCGCGCGCATCCATGTGCGAACGCCGCACCGCCAGCGCCTCGTCCGACAGAGCAACGCGCAGCGAGCGCGCCGGGATGTCGATCTCGATCCGGTCGCCCTCCTCCAGCAGGCCGATCGCACCGCCGTCCGCCGCCTCAGGGGAGATGTGGCACAACGACAAGCCCGCGCTGCCGCCGGAGAATCGCCCATCGGTGATCAGCGCGCAGCTCTTCGCCAGACCTTTCGATTTCAGATAGCTGGTGGGATACAGCATCTCCTGCATGCCCGGGCCGCCGCGCGGTCCCTCATAGCGGATCACCACCACGTCGCCCGGCTTGATTTTGTCGGCAAGAATGGCGCTGACCGCCGCGTCCTGGCTCTCGAAGATTCGCGCCGGGCCGGAGAACACCAGCAGGTCCGGATCGACGCCCGCCGTTTTCACAATCGCGCCGTCCAATGCGATGTTGCCATAGCAGACCGCCAAACCGCCGTCCTGGCTGAACGCGTGCGCCACGTCGCGGATCGTGCCAGTGGCGCGGTCGAGATCCAGCGCACCGTAGCGCTCCGACTGGCTGAACGCTTCCGTGGTGCGCACACCACCTGGCGCCGCAAGGTAGAACGTGGACGCGGTATCGCCCGCTTCCCTCCCTTCCGCGCGAATGTCCCACCGTGCCAGGGCGTCACCCATTGCCGCGGCGTGCACCGTGGGCACGTCTCGATGGAGCAAGCCGGCGCGGTCGAGTTCGCCCAGGATCGCCATCACGCCTCCTGCGCGGTGCACGTCCTCCAGATGCACGTCCGATTTCGACGGAGCGACCTTGCACAGGTTCGGCACCTTGCGCGACAGCCGGTCGATATCCGCCATGGTAAACGGCACCTCGCCTTCCTGCGCTGCCGCGAGCAAATGCAACACCGTGTTGGTCGATCCGCCCATGGCGATGTCCAGCGACATCGCGTTTTCGAACGCGCGAAACGAGGCGATGCCCCGCGGCAGCGCGGCTGGATCATCTTGCTCGTACCAGCGACGCGCCAGGTCGACGATCAGCCAGCCAGCCTCGACGAACAATTTGCGGCGGTCGGCATGGGTCGCGACAATGCTGCCGTTGCCGGGCAGCGCAAGGCCCAAAGCTTCCGTCAGGCAGTTCATCGAATTGGCCGTGAACATACCGGAGCAAGAACCGCAGGTGGGGCAGGCGGAGCGTTCCATCACCTCGGTTTCGGCTTCGGTAACGGTGGGATCGGCCGCCGCAACCATCGCGGTGATCAGGTCGGCACGCTGGGTCTTGCCGCCCTTGACCACTTTGCCCGCTTCCATCGGACCGCCGGAGACGAACACCGCGGGAACGTTCAGCCGCATCGCCGCCATCAGCATGCCGGGCGTGATCTTGTCGCAGTTGCTGATGCACACCAGCGCATCGGCGCAATGCGCGTTGACCATGTATTCGACGGAATCGGCGATCAGCTCGCGCGACGGCAGGCTGTACAGCATCCCGCCGTGACCCATGGCGATGCCGTCATCGACGGCAATGGTGTTGAACTCCTTGGCCACGCCGCCGGCCGCGGCGATTTCCTTGGCGACGAGCTGGCCCAAATCCTTCAGGTGCACATGCCCCGGCACGAACTGCGTGAAGCTGTTGGCGACCGCGATGATCGGCTTGCCGAAGTCACCGTCCTGCATTCCGGTGGCGCGCCAAAGGCTGCGTGCCCCGGCCATGTTGCGGCCATGGGTGGTGGTGCGGGAGCGATATGCTGGCATGGCAGGAATCCTGGCGGTCTCGGGTTGTGTTTTGGTTGTTAGCTCAAGGTGACGCGGAAGGACAGGTCTTGGCAGCCCCAAGCGATGGCACGGACTGATGCACAACCGGAGCCCTGCCCTGATTGTCTCCAACAAAAACCTGTCGTCCCACGCATGCAAATACCTTGAACGCGCCGACCGACCGTCCTACAACGAGAGCAATACAACGGGCGATGGGGTCCGCCCGGCGAAAACGCCCATTGGGGCTGATGACTCCTGCTGACGCAGCTATGGCGAGCAGGAGATTGTGTCTATGCAGTACCCCCCAGATCGTCCGTGCAAATTGGCGTCCCTTCCGGCATCGCATCCCGTGAGGGAGCGCCGCTGATGGATTTGCAGCACTACGATCGCATCAAGTCGACGCTGGCAGACATTATCCGCAGCGCCGGAATGCGCATGCCATCGGGCGGCGACGAGACGGTGCGAGACCTGTTCGCGCGCCTCGCGGAAGACCGCTTCAATCTCGTGGTCGTCGGCCGATTCAGCCGAGGCAAGACCTCGCTGATGAACGCAATGCTTGGCACCGACCGGCTGCCTACCGGCGTGGTGCCGGTGACGTCCGTCATCACCACGGTCAACTACGGCACCGAGGAAAAGGCAGTGCTGTACTACCAGCACACAAGCCTGTTTCTCGATATCCCGCTCTGGCAGCTTGCCGACCACATTACAGAGCAAGGCAATCCCGGCAACCGGCGCCGCATCCGCATGGCGGAAGTGCAAATGCCCGCTGAATTGCTCCGGCGTGGCTTCTATTTCGTCGACACGCCCGGGCTCGGTTCGTCCATTATCGAGAATACCCGGACCACCGAAGCGTTCCTTCCCGAGGCCGATGCCTTCATCCTGGTCACCAGCTACGACAGCCCCTTGTCCGAGGATGAGCAATGCGTGTTGCGTATCATCCACGGATCGGGTCGGCGTGTGTTCGTGGTTGTGAACAAGCAGGACAGCGTTGACGCCGCGCAACGCCAGCAGGTGCACGAGCATTTGCAGACGCAGCTTGCCGCCGTGTTCGGCAACGCCGTGCCGACGCTGTTTTCTGTTTCGGCACGGCAAGCGCTGGAAGCGCGGCTGCGCACCGATCCGCAATTGTTCTCTGCCAGTGGCCTGCCGGTGTTCGAGGCGGCGCTGCTGCATTTTCTGGTCAGCGAGAAACGCCGCGAGTTCCTGCTCAGCATGTGCAACCGGATAGCCGGTATTCTCGCAGGTCAGATCGGCGCGGCGCCGGATTTGGCCCGACTGACGGCGGTCCAGCGAGAGATTGCCGCGATGCAGTCCGCCGCGACCGATGCGCCGATCGTCGCCCTGTCGGCCAATGCGATCTCCCCCACTCTGCCCGCTTGCGAGATTTGCGCCCAGATAGCCGAAGCAGTGTTCCATTTCCTGGCGAAGTGCCAATTGGCATTGCATGGCGACCAGGCGGCGCAGACCGATCTGGCCGCACGGCACGGATTCTGCGGCCCACATACCGCCCATTTCGAGGCGATCGCCGCACCGCGCGAAATTTGCACGGGGTTCGCCAGAGTTGCGGAGCAACAAGCCACACGGTTGCGGGACCTGGCGCAGCGACAGCCCAGTGTCGCCCTGGCCTGCGAGACGGTGACAGACATGCTCCCCACCGCTGCGAGTTGCCCTGCCTGCGCTATCGCGCGCGAGGCGGCCGCCCGCGCCGCCCGGCAAACCGCGGCGCGCCTGCTGAGGAACCGTGGCGCGCTGCGGGACCTGTCGGCGATCTGCCTGCCACATTTGAATCTGCTGCTGAATGAGATTGGCGATCCTGGTCTGGTCGTCGCCGTGCTGATGCGCCAGGCGGACTTGCTCAACCGGCTCGCCGAGGACATGCGTCACTTCGCGTTGAAGCGCGATGGACTGCAACGCCATCTGACCACCAACGAGGAATTGGTGGCCGGGGAGCGTGCCTTGCGCGTCCTGGTCGGCAATCCCCGCGCCCAACAGGGATCAGCCGACGCTACCCTGGGCAACCGTGATGGGATCCAGGCTGACCTGCGCCGAGATGATGGCGCGCAGCCTGCGTTCCAGCGCGTTCAACCGCGATAGCTCGTCCACGGTCTGTCCCGCCTCATTCCGGCGACGTTCGAGCACAATGCATCGGCGCGCTGCGGTTGGCGGGACAGGGTTGCCTCCCTCGCCCGCACAGCAATTCCGTGGATTACAATTGCAATACGAAATCGTAGCCATGCAAGCGTATCGTAACGGCCACACCGCAACATCCCGCCGCACAACGATGTTGAGGTCAATACAATGGACATGGCGCCAGACGTTTTACTCGGCAGTCGGGAAATAGGGCGACAGGCGACCCATCTTGTGTCATGGCCGGCGAAGGCCCATACGCGCTAACTTAAGGCGCCGGGCGGTCTTGTGTCATGGCCGCGCCTGTCGCCCCACGTGTCATGGCCGTCCCCGGGCTTGTCCCGGGGATCGTCGCGGCCATCCACTCGCCCCAAGTGTCATGGCCGCGCTTGTCGCGGCCATCCACGTCTTTGCCGGGCTTTCCGCAGAAGAGACGTGGGTGTCCGGCCCCGCGCTCGCAGGGGCAGGCTCTTCGCCGGGCATGACACGGTGGCATTTCCACTCTCCTCGGCCTTAAGTTAGCGCCAATGGGCGAAGGCCGGCCATCCACGGATCGCTGTGATGCGCGCCCCAAAGGCGTGGATGGCGGCCCTTCGCCCGCCATGACGGGTTGGCGCAATGTCGCCCAGCTTACCGACTGCTGAGTAACACCCACGCAGGCTGCGGTGCGCGGCGGCGGCCACGATTGGTCAGCCGCTCGCTGGCGAAGTGCTCGGGCGGCGGTGGCGCAATGCCGAATTAGCCCCAGCAACGCCTCCGACGCTGCCCCTTGCCCTGTCCCCCCACGAAGGAACCATCATGCCACCAGAATGGCCCGTAAAGCGCTGCGAGATGCACAATCACCATGTCGATTCCACAGTATGGAACGACTTTGTCTTCCGCAACGACGACATCGTCATCGCCACATATGCCAAGTCCGGTACGGCCTGGATGCAGCAGATCGTCGCCCAACTTCTGTTTCCGGGCGAGGAGATTGAACTCTCCGGCATCTCCCCCTGGCTTGACCTGCGCGTCCCGCCGAAAGACGTGAGGCCGGCGACCGTCGAAGCGCAGGCGCACCGCCGCTTCATCAAAACCCACCTGCCGGTCCATGCGTTGCGCTATTCGCCGCGCGCCAAATACATCTACGTCGCACGCGACGGCCGGGACGTCGTGTGGAACCTGCACAACCACCATGCGAACGGGAATGAAAATTGGTACGCCATGATGAACGATACGCCCGGTCGCGTCGGTCCGCCGGTCGAGCCGCCCCCGCCGTCGGTCCGCGACTATTTTCGGACCTGGCTGGAGCGTAACGGCTATCCGCTCTCGGCGTGCAAGGCGCGGCTGATCGAGCAAATCGTGCCGCGCATACCAAGGTTTCCCGGCAGGTGGCGGTGTCGGTCCTTTTGCACCTGCTGAACGGTTATGATCTGGCTCCGGCGGCGCAAGCCTGCACCGCACCCCTCGCCTATCTCTCCGCCGCGGTACCCCTGATCGAAATGTCGCGCGACCTGGGCCGGCTGCAGGCCCTTTGCCCACAACTCCTCGTCGCGAAGACGCTGGGCGTTCTGAATGAGGTTGAAGAAGTTATCCGGATCGCATTTAGCCTTGAGTCCCGCCAATCGCGTATGGTTGACCCTCGACCTCATGGTGAATGCGAAGGCCGTCGCGCGTCTACATCTGCCATGCCATGGGCTTGTCGTGCGTCCAGCGCTGCCTATCGTCCACCCCAGGCGCCCATGGGCACGGCATATAGAAAACGTCGGCCGATAGCGTTGCGGCCTGCGGCATGCGAGGCTCGCCGGCAAAGCGAGGGAGAAGCACCATGCGCGACAGGCAGGCCTTGATCAGCACCAGTGAACTCGCAGCCTTGCTCGGTGACCAGTCGCTGCGCCTCTATGATTGTTCAACCAAGACCGTGCCGCCGCCGCCGGGCAGCGACGTGCCGTATGTCGCGGTGCCAGGCCTGCCGGAGTTCGAAGCAGCCCACATACCCGGCGCGGACTTCCTCGACATCCAGGGCGAGTTTTCCGACCAGGCGACCAAGCTGCGCTTCATGATGCCGCCGATCCCACAGCTCGAGGCGGCGTTCGGCCGCCATGGCCTGGGGCCGGGCGCCCGCGTGGTACTGTACAGCGCCGGCACCATGTGGATGTCGACGCGCTTCTGGTGGATGCTGCGCTCGCTCGGGTGCGACGCGGCGGTGCTGGAAGGCGGGTTCGAGAAGTGGCGGGCCGAGGGGCGGCCGACCGAGAGCGGCATGTCCAAGGGTTACCCGCCCGCCACCTTCGTTGCCGCGCCGCGACCCGGTTTGTTCGTCGACAAGGCCGCCGTGCTCCGTGCGATCGGTCAGCCCGGCACGGTGATCGTCAACGCTCTGGGCGACGACCTCTACAAGGGCATTGGCCCCAGCCGCTATGGCCGGCCCGGGCGCATTCCCGGCAGCGTCCAGGTCTCGGCCGCCACCCTCGTCGATCCGGCCGGCCAGGGCTTCACCACGCTCGCCGACGCAGGGGAAAAATTCGCGGCGAAGGGCGTCACGCCGGACAAACACGTCATCGCCTATTGCGGCGGCGGCATCTCGGCGACCATCGACTTGTTCATGCTGCACCAGCTCGGCTACGACGACATCACGCTGTATGATGCCTCGATGGGTGAGTGGGCACGCGACGAGTCAGTGCCGATCGAAACCGGCTGAGCACTGCAAGTCTGCCATCACCTTCAGCGCGGCATCGCGCGCCGCGCTGAGCCGGCGGCGGTCGAGCAAAGCGAGCCGCCACGACTGGGCGTCCTCCTCCGATTGCACAAGACAACTTGCAGGCGTTCATCGGCACCAAGGTGCCGGAACCCCGGGCTGGGCGATCTTGCTGCTCGGCCTCGACAGTCTCGGCCTCGCCCGCCGTTGCAACGTCGCTTCTAAACCGGCCGCATCGAGGTCGGCGAATTCGACGGCCATCGCGTGGGCGACGAGGCGCTCGGCGTCATAACGATGAATCACTACTCGGCGGCAGCAACGCCGCCGGCAAACCAGGGCCTCGTCAAGGCCTATCAGGCCGAATTCGGACTGGACCAGGAGCCAAGCTACACAGCAGTCGATTCCTATGACGGCATGGCAGCGATATTCCACGTGATCGTCGCACAGCAGGGAACCATCGATCCGGACCGGACGGTCGCACTCCGGAAATGCTGGAAAGACGCTGACAGCCCGCACGGGTTGTTCATGATCGATCCGTACACGCGCGATGTCGTCCAGAACGAATACGTGCGGCGTGTGGAGAAGGTGAACGGCAGACTACAAAATGTGGCATTCAACACGGTACCCATGGTCAAGGACCCATGGAAAGAGCTTTATCCCCCGAAGCCATGAGAAGCCAGCCGCCCCCCGTCTCAGCTTTCGCATTCACGACAGAGGCCGTGCCCGTGCATGACATCCGCCGATCCCATCTGCGTGCTTTGCGTGCATCCCCTTCTTATCCGCGTTCCAATTCTTGCTTTGCCGCCAACAAAGCAATACCAACGCCATGAGCCGGCCAGGCCGCGTTCACAGGTCCCCTACGAACAAAGCCCTCAATAGTACGCACTGCCGCCGTTCACATGGATGGTCTGGCCGGTAATGAACCCGCCATCCTCGGTCACCAGGAACAAGCAAGTTGCGGCGATCTCGTCCGCCTTGCCTTGGCGCCCCAACGGGATGCCGGCCGCGTTCGGCGAGTGCCCCCGATACCATTCGGGATTGGCCCGCGTGGTGTCGATGCTCCCCGGCGAGACCACATTGACCCGAATGTCGTGTGGCGCGAATTCCGACGCCAGCCCGCGGGCAAATCCCACCAGCCCCATCTTCGCCGCCGACACATGCGCCCGTCCGCTGCCGCCCACGAATGCGCCCTCGCCGGTAAAGAACAGGATACGGCCGAATTTGTTGGCCACCATCGGCGCGATCAGCGCACGGGTGAGATACAAGGCGCCGTCCAGTACCACGCCGCGAACCGCTTCCCAATCCTCCGTCGTCAGTTCCGTGAACGGCTTGTGCGGACGGATCGCGGCATTGTTGATCAGGATGTCGACGCGGCCGAATTCCGCCAGCGCGCGCGCCGCCATTGCCTCGACCTGCTCTTTCCGCGCGACGTCGGCGATGATGACAAGCGCCTTCGCCCCGAGCGCGCGAACTTCCTGCGCCACCGCCTCCGCCTCTTTCTCGTTGGAGCGCGCATTGACAACGACGTGCGCGCCTTCGGCGGCGAGTTTCAGTGCGGTCGCTCGTCCGATGTTGCGGCCCGACCCGGTGACAAGCGCGACCTTGCCCTCAAGCTTTCCCATGCTTCATTGCTCCTCCCGCTGGATGTCCGACGCCGCTACGGCTTGCTCAGCCGGTACACGCGCGCGGCGGTGCCGGCGTACAGCGACTGCTTCTCCGCTGCCGACGCGCCGGCGGTAATGCGTTTGAATGCGTTCCACAACTCGGTGTAGCCGCCCGACTGCTTGTCGGGCGGAAAATTGCTCTCGAACATGCAGCGCCCGGGACCGAATGCCTCGATGCATGGCTCGATATATTGCCGCCAGGCAGCAGCCAGTTCCTCCGACGACGGCGGCGTGTCGCGTTCATGGAAGTCAAAACCGAACGACGTCATGCCGACCCCACCCAGCTTGACGTTGACGTTCGGACATTTCGCCATCTCGGCGATATCCTTGCGCCAGCCAGTGCGGATCTCCTCGCGCCGCCCGGCATAGGAACCGACGCCCAGCACGCCGCCGACATGGTTGAGGATGATGGTCGTATCCGGGAACGCGCGCGCCAGGTCGATCGCATCGGCAAGCTGCGGATGATACTGCCAGGATTCGAAACTCAACCCCAGCCCGGCAAGCTGCGCGAAGCCTTCGCGGAAGGTCGCATCACGCACCAGATGCGGCGGCACGGCGCGTGAGACGTTGCGGCTGATCGCCGGATCCGCGTCATGCGACACGCCATAGCGAATGCCGCGGAACCGCCCGCCGCCAACCGCGATCTGCGCTTGCAGCACCTCGCGCACCCGCGCGCCAAGCGTCAGGTCGGCGTGGCCGATGATCGCCTCGGCGACGCGGCAGGGGCCGTAGCCGCCAGACGCGCTCATCGCCGCGATGCCGTTGACGAACTCCACTTCGCCCACCGGCGCCATCTCCCGCGGTCCGTCCTTGCGGTACATCGCCTGGCATTCGAGGAACACGGTCGCCACGATGTTGTGGCCGCCGCCGATGTCCTCCAGCAGCTCAGGCAGGAAATAGCGGCCGCGATGCGGCACGTCCCAGAAATGGTGGTGCGGGTCGATGATCGGCAGGTCCGGCTCCAGCGCCGCCTCGCGCGGCCGCTTCGCCAGCCATGACGTCAGGCCGGCGTCGCCGCGATGATAGAGGCCGCGGTATTCGCCCTTGGCATCGCCTGGCTGAGCCATGTCATTCCCCCCATTGTCGCCGGCTTCGATTGCGCGCCAGGAGGCTACGCACCACCGGCCCGGCAAGACAAGGCTGGCAGAACTCACCGCTCCGCCGGTCGCCGCGCCGCCGCTGCAATCCGGTGGCCGCAAACAAACTTTTAATCGTGCCCGGCTAACATACGCCAGTGATGACCATGTCCGAGACCAGCGCCCAGCTCGGTGCCGCGGCAGCATTGGCCGAGACCGGCTTTCTCGCCATGGGCCGCCGGCTCGAGGAGGCGGTCGCCATCCTCGACCGCCTGGCAGAGCGTTTCGCCGGCTACCTCGCCGAACTGACCGGGGAGGCGCTGGCGGAAACCCATCGCGACCTGTCCGATGCCGGCAGTCATGTCGCCGCACTGGCCGCCGCACGCAGCTCCGACGCGGCCGCACTCGGTGCGCTCGGCGAGATCATCGCCACCGCCTCGCGTGGCGTCGCCGCGTTGCAGCCGCTCGCGCGCGAGGTCGAGACACTCTCGCTGAGCACGCGCGTCGTCGCCGGCAGCATGGGCCAGACCGGCACCGAATTCCTCGCCTTTGGCGATGACATCCGCGATGCCGCCCGCCGCACCCGCGCCTGCCTCGATGGGGCGGAGCTTGCGCTCGGCCAGGTCGCCGACGACCTTGGCGCCGCCGGCACCGAAGCCCGCGCCTTCACCCATCGGCACGGCGCGGCCATGCAGGCCATTCCCACCCGGATAACCGACAACCTGCGCAGCCTCGCCGCCCAGCAACGGCGCGCGGCCGACGCCGCCCAGGAGGCCCAGGCGCAGTCCGAGGCGGTCCGCCGCCGCGTGGCCGAGCAAATCATGGCCCTGCAACTGGGCGACAGCGTCCGCCAGCGCCTGGAGCATGTGCAGGAGGTGTTGGCTTTTCACCCCCCCGACGACGACGCTGAGAGCATTGTCGACCTGCCCGGCGACCTCCTGGCAGCGCAGCTCAACGCCGCGGTCGACGACCTGGCACGCGAAGCGGCGCAAATCGAGGCCGGTTTGAAGCAGCTCGCGACGGCGTCACGCGCTATCGGCCAGCTCGGCGTCCGGCTCCACGCCAGCGCGGACGGCAGTGACTTCGTGGCCGCGCTCGAGACCGACATCCGCACGACCGCCGCCTTGTTCGGTGAAGTCAGCGCCGGCGACGCGGCCAGCGAGCACCGCATGGCGGCGCTGCACCAGGCCGCCGCCACGCTCACCGCGCGCCTCAGCGACGTGCAATCGGTGCAGGAGGATCTGCGCATCACCGGCCTCAATGCCACGCTGAGATGCGGACGGCTTGGCGCGGCCGGGCGCCCGCTCGCCGCGGTCGCGCAGGAATTACGGCTGTGCGGCGGTCGCTGCGAGGCGCACGCCGTGTCGGTGCGGCGCGATCTCGACCGGCTGCTGCCGATCGCCGAGGCGCTGTGCGATCCTTCGCGCCACGGCCACGGCCGGCACGAGGCCGCGACCCACACCGCGGACTTGCTCTGTGGCCCGTTGCAGCGGCTGCGCCGGCTGGAGCATGACCTCGCCGCGATATTGGCCCAGCTTCAATCGGACGCCGCCGAGGTCGGGCGGCTGGTCGAGGCGACGCTGGCGCAATTCGCCATGCGCCATGAGCTGGCACGCTACATGCGTGAAGTGGCCGCGGCGCTGTCCGCGTTCTCCAGCGCCGAGGCTTGTTCGCGCGAGACACTGGATCGCATCGCCGCCGGCTACACCATGGCGCGCGAACGCGAGGTGCATGCACGCTTCGCCCCATTGCCGGCGGTGACCCAGCCCGACGCGGACGTGGAATTGTTCTAACTTCTCCCCCTCCCGCCCGCCGCTCCGCCGGCATCGGCAGATCACTCACGCCTTTACGCCTCGCCGCGCAGCTCGCGCACCATCACCCGCCCCAGCTCCGTGTGGAAGCGCAGGAAAAGGCCCCGCTGTCCGCCGGTGCGCCGCGCCACCACCGGGATGTTGTGGGCAGTCAGCGCCTGCAACGCCGCCCCCACATTCAAAGTGCCGACCGTATCCGCTTGCTCTCCCACCGGCAGCACTGCGGCCCCACCGAACACCTTGGCGCGCAGGTCTGCTCTCGCGCACCCCAGCCGCTCGATCGCCGCCAGCAGCCGGTTGAACGCCACGTCGCCGTAGCGCGGCGTCGGCACGGCATCGTGGCAGCATGGCAACAGGAAATGGTTCATCCCACCGATCCGC
>Ga0335072_10005630_pt1 | contig 18435 bp, 13 predicted proteins | sample Lox_Sample_21_FD_206725 | JGI IMG/M metagenome (GOLD analysis project Ga0335072, IMG submission 206725) | Soil microbial communities from Loxahatchee National Wildlife Refuge, Florida, United States - Lox_Sample_2.1 | ecosystem: Environmental > Terrestrial > Soil > Wetlands | place: USA... | reverse complement strand
TGGCGATGTCGAGATTGCCGTCCTGATTGAAGTCAGCAACGGCTATGGAAATGGGCGCGAGATGTGCGCCAAAAGTGGAGGGTCCTTTAAAAGCCGCAGCCGAGGCGCACACGGGCAACATCATGGCAACAAGCGCTACAAGTGCAGTAGGGCGCAGTGAAGCTATGCGCATTCCGACTCCTCCAGCAGAGAGTGATGGTTCGATTGGGGGGATTTGGGTTTCGGCACGTTGCCGGGAGATGGCAACGCCCCGACATCAACGGACTGTCGGTGAGTATAGCGGAGAGACAGAGGATTGGGAACGTGGAAGAAAGTCTCTATAACAGTGTGCAAGAAATTGCAAAGCACATCACTTATGCGTGAGCATGTGCGAGCTAACTGCGGCGATCGCTGAGCGAAAGGCTGGTTAATTTTCGACGATGATCGGTTTCAATCCGACAGGAACCGTCCCAGCCGTGATCTGCGTGACGTTACCAGCGATGTCGCGATATTGGGTTGCCCAACTTGGAGCCGTTTGATTGCTCGTAGTGCATTGTCCGTTGTTACAGGTCTGAGAATCATCCCAAATGATTTCGGCTTGGTAGCCGGAGGAGCCGGTCATTTGACAGGTCCAGATAGTGCCGCTTTGGGTGCATGCGGATGGAACTCGGCCGACCAGCCAGTCGAACAGCTGATTGTAGGCAATTCCGCCCTCATTGGGAGTGCCATTGGCGTTTTCAATCTGCCCGCTAACATTGGTGCCCCAAGTGAACCATGAAACCCATTGCAGTTGGTCGGAGTTATAGAGGCCAGCTTCGAGTGCATAGAACTGCGCGAGCCAGGCCGCGCGCTGATCGCTATCGGTAATATTGGCAGACTCGAATCCGCCTTCTGTATCGAGCAGGGGAGTGCTCTGGAGTCCGCTCCCATTCATCAGTTGGCGATAGCTATTCGAGATCTGAACAATGGTGCCGTTGCAGCCGGATTGCGAGCATCCCTCGCCGGGAAGCGGATATGGTGTGATGCTGTCAATGCCGAGATTGCCGTGAAAGGAAACCGCATCGATCAAACCGTTGGACGAACCAGGACAACTTGTTCCGTTCAGCCCGTTGGAGCCGGTTGCGGAGAAGTAGCTGGCCAGCGCGGCCGGAGCCGCGTCCGCAGGCGTAGCCGCGTCGCCGACGGTAGATGGAGTTACCACCAGCGAGTAATGATCATTCTGGTGAATGATGGAACAGGCAGTTGTTTGCAGTGAGACCAATTGCGAAGTACTTCCCGACCAGAATCCATTTTGAGGATCGACGGTATTCCACTCGTTCCAGATTTCGTAATACAGGATGTGGGGCGCGGTCGTGCCGTTGTAGTGCTGCACGAGAGCAGTAATGAAATTCTGCCAATCTTGAACGTTATCGGGAGGCGCCTGGCAACCGCTCACTCCACCATTCAATTGCCGGCAGGTGCTTTGGTCGGCAACCGCCCAGCTTGGCGTCATCCCCAGCGTTAGATCCATGACGGCGACCGCGCCTCCATTTTGCTTAGGAGCCATCGCCGCGTATTGGTCGTAGAAGGAAAAATCGTAGTTACCGCGTGAAGTCTCGATGTACGGCCAGGCCAAGCGAATGGGATGGCCGACCGCTCCATAGAACATGCCATCGGTCGCGGGATTATCGGTATTCGAAACATTATTCAGAGCGAAGAAACTCGTAGCCACGCCGCCGGGAGTGGGCGCTGCGAGAACGGCAAAATTGATCGCCGTCGTCGCCGTCAAATTTCCTGATGTGCCAGTGATGGTAATCGTGCCTGTTCCCGTGGGAGCCGAGCCGCTCACCGTGAAGGTTACGGTGCTTTGCGAATCTGTGCTCGACGGACTGAACGTCGCAGTTACGCCTGAGGGCAATCCGGATGCAGCCAGCGAAACAGTCCCCGAAAATGCCCTGTTCGAAGTGACCGTGATGGTTGCCGAGCCTTGCGCGCTTTGCTGAAGCGCAACTGCACTCGGCGCAGACGATATCGCAATTGCTGGAGAGTGCGACGAGTCCGCCGACCCGCCACCACAGCCAGCGGCGGCCAACAGCAGAATCGAAATCAGCGAAATTACTCCCGCCCCGGAGGTCCGCGCAGGGATCCTCGACAACCGTTCCACAGAATTCATAAACATCACTTCCAAAATTGCGTTTGTATCGGTGACCCTGAGCTTCGGGCCATGGAGAAAAACTTTACCGAGTAGGAACTCGGCTGCGAATCCAAAGTTGCGCCCAACGAAACTTTAGGACGAGTCTACGCCCGGCAGACTACGCTTCCGGGAGATGTACTTGTGGGTGATGCCCGTCTCGAGAACACGCCCTATACTCAGTTTAGCAGAGTTGTTCCGCGCCCCTCGTCTACGAAAGTCGCCCCAATTTATTCCCGGTTCTAAACGAGCTCTGTTGGTGAACGAAGTCTGTTTCCGCCGAGCCTGTTCCTGGTAGTAGCCCGAAATTTTAATTTGTAAGGAGATCTTCCCCCATGCGCACGCTCTCCTTTCGCCGAAATCGGCGGAGTGCTGTCCTCAACGTTCCCTCGAGATTTCCAATCGTTTCAGTTGGCCTCGCGTTTGTGGTGATTCTCGCCGCTGCGTTGCCCTGCTGGAGCCAGGCAAATATCAATGAAGGGCTGGAAACCGCTTCGATTTATGTGAATGCTGCGACTGGCAATGACAGTAACAGCGGTTCGCAGTCCGCGCCATTGAAGACCATCGGAGCGTCGGTCACCAAGGCGATGGCGAATAATGATCAAAGCATCGGCACGAAAGTGATCATCAGTCCCGGAACATATCGCGAATCGGTTATCATCGGCAGCACAAGGAAGAGCACCACCATGCCGATCACGTTTGAAGCCGCGACGAACGGCACGGTGTTTGTCTCCGGCTCAGAAGTGGTCTCTGGCTGGACTGCATATAAGGGCAGTTCGACGATCTATGAGGCGACCTGGCCCAAGAAGTTTGCCATCTGCGCCCCGCAGCCGGCACCGGCTCCAGCGCAGCGGGAAATTGTTCTACACGTCGAAATGCTGATCGTGAACGGAACTCCGCTGACGCAGGTACTCGATACGACCTCGTTACTCCCGGGCACATTCTATGTCGATGACACGCATGGGCTGGTCTACATGTATCCTCCGGCGGGAACTGACGTCGCGACCGCTACGATCGAGACGGCAACCGAACCGACACTCTGGGAAATTTCCGGACAATCGGACGTAGTGGTGCGCGGCCTGACGTTTCAATATTCGAATGCGTGTCCGCAATCGGCGGCGGTGATGGTCGGAGGAAATTCGACCGAGATCCTTTTTGATACGGACAACTTTGTTTGGAACAACGCCATGGGAGTTGATTTCTCGACCGTTGAGAACTTCACCGTGCAGAACAGCGTAGCTAATGACAATGGGCAAGTCGGATTCGCATCGCACGAAGTGAAGAACTCGCTCTGGCAGAACAATCAAGCGAATTACAACAACTGGCGCGGCGCCCAGGGCGCCTTTTACACGTGGGACACCGGTGGAACGAAGTGGATGTGGGATCACAGTGGCACCTACAAGAATTTCGTATCGAATTTCAATTTGGCAAACGGTGTAGCTTGGGATACCGACAACGAGAATGTGAGCTATACGTCGGGGGTTGCGACGAACAATCTGGTCAATGGCATCCAGATCGAAAAAACGGAGGGGCCGTTCACCGTTTCAAGCAGTTACTTCTGCAATGACAACCTGCTGAATGTTACGCAGCGCGGAGGCGTCGCCATCCGCAATTCAGAGCAGGTAACGCTCAGCAGCGTGGACATGTACAGCAATCTAGTAAATCAGTTTGTGATTGTCGGCCAGCCGGGAGGAATCGAGATCTCAAACTGGGAGACAGGGCAGACCTACAATCTGGTTACCGAAAAATTCAGCTCGTCCAGCAACACCTTCAACGGTTCGAATCAAGCAGTATTTTCTGATAGTTACCTGGGCAGCAGCGACTGGAATGCGTTTGTCTCCACGGTGAAATCGAATGACAACGTCTTCTATGGCTCTTCGAGCACTGGCTTTGTTGTGCCCACGCCTAGGTCGGGCACTGATTTGACGCTGGCGCAATGGCAAAGCCTGACAGGTCAGGATAAGAGTTCGTCCTGGAAATCGACGAGTGAGCCGTCGCAATGCAATGCGGCAGCCGGCACGAAGGATTTCTGGATCGTCAGCAACACCTATGCGGGATCGCAAATCTCCGGCGGATCAGCGACCATCAACCTCGCCACTTACGGGCTCGGGGGAATCACGGGTTCAGTGGTTCTGTCGGTCGATGGCGTGTCGGAGGTCTCCGGTTTATCGGCGAAGTTCAGCGCGTCATCCATTCCTGTGACTGGGACTGCTTTGCTGACCATCTCGGCGAAATCCGGCACAGCACCGGGGACGTATCCGATAACGATTCTGGCAAATCAAGGCAACATCACGCATACCGTGACCGTTTCGTTGATGGTTCCGTAAGCGATCAACGCATAGAGTAAGAAGAAGCCCGCTTTTTTGAGCGGGCTTTTGTTTCGTCCGATAACAGAGACTATCGTTTGCTGCTTGCTGACTTTGCCGCCGGTTTTCCCTTGTTCCCTGAGGTTAATCCGAAAGCCTGCAGCTGTTTGTTGCTGGCGACAAAGACCTCTCCATTTGCCACTACCGGAACAAGATTGGAGTTCCCTCCGACATTGGGCCAAGCTCCCGCGAAGCTCTTGAAGAGTTGCGTCATCAGGCCACCAGAATCCGGGTTGAATGCATAGAGATAAATCCGTGGTTTCTGTGTCGAGATGGGGCGCGATACGGCCCAAACGATCGCATTCGAGCTCCCGTTGGAAGAGATCGAGGTGAAGAATCCCGGATCCTGCCCGTCCTGTATGGTGCCGGAAGATGCGACTCTTGTAAGTGCCGGCTTCGGCGAAGTCGAGAGCTTCCAGATCTTTACGTTGGTTCCTCCGCTCGAAACGACGCGGGCCGCGCCATCTGCATCCACGAAGTAAGACTGTCCGCACCAGCAACCACCGATCGAATAAGTCCCAAGGACGTTGTTTTTGTTGGTGAAGTATCCCCCGAGGTTGTCGGTGTTCATCAGATACATGCTTCCGAATTTTCCCGCGGCCACCGAAAGATGCGGTGTTGACCCAGGCTGATCTGGCAAAACGAGCACGCCACCAGAGCCGAAGTCGGTGTCGTTTTCGTCGAGGTTCGCCTGGTTGCTGGGCGTGAAGAGATCAACAACCGCGCCCAGGTTCGGTGAGACCTTCACCACGCTCTCTTGAATGTTGCTAACTCCGTCGTAAGTCGTGCCGGAATAATCGGAGTTGCCGGTGACAAACATGATATTTCCTGAATCATCGGTCGCCAGGCCATAGCCGGACATCCAGATCGAAGAGAGGAAGAAAGTGTCAGGATCGGTGGCCTGAATATCGTTCAGTTGATTTCCAGGAAGGGGAGTGAGCGAATTTACCGCCCAGCCAAGAAGCCAGCCGCGCGAAAGATTCGCGCCTAGATCGCAGAAGCTGCCGAATCCGGCGTAGACGTTGCCATTCGCCAGTAAGAGGCCGGGACGCTGACGCTGGTAGGTCGCGTTGAAATTAAACGTGGTGCCATCGCTTAGCGTGTGAGAAGCGGCGATAAGTTGAGGCGCGACTTTGTCCGTCAGAGAGCCAAGGTCGAGGGCGTGAATGTGATAAGTCGGAGTACCGGAGTTATTGGTGTAGATGACGACGTATAGCGTGTTGGTGGAGGGATCGATTACCGGCGTCGAGTTAATCCCGACATTCGGACCGTTGTTACCGCAGCCGAGGGGGTAACGAACCGGTTTACCGAAATTCGGGCTCAGCAAAACGGTGCCGCTCTCAGCATCGATGGCGTAGATTGTATTGCCCTCAGTCGCGACATACACGACATTATGGGTCCCTTGATTGTTGCCGGCGGTGATGTTCACGCCCGGGACGTACAGTGGTTGTGCGTCCACCTGATCGTTGAGCGCGACGTTGTACAACGATCCGAATGCCGATGTGGCGACATTCGCTGGGGTCAGCGCCGTTTCCTGGTTGTTCCAGCCGGTGCGGTTATTGTCGTAGTGATAAGTGGTGACTGAGAACTGGGCCGCAGCGAAAGTTGCGCCGAAAGAAAACAAGCAAGTCATCAGGAGCGCACGAGTGCAAAGCCGAGAGCGGAGACGCATGGCACACTTCCTTTTCAGTGACGGTGGTTGAGGTCGAAGTATTTCCGCATCGCAGGGGAACGATGCCTAAGCGTCACGAAGTTTAAGTGACCGCCTGTTGCTTGTAAAGGCGTTTACAACAATTTTGCAATTCGGTCCGAATTGGCGATGGAAGCGGAAAACCGCTGCAGGCCTGCGTTTTCGCAGACAGTTTGTAAAGTAATTCAGGCGTATGGACTAATTCCATACGCCTGTGAGCCTTTCTACTCTTGCTGAATGCGAGCTACTGCCCGGTTCCCGACAGAGGAACGGATTGCGGGCTTCCGCCGCCAGTATCTGTGATCGTCAACGACCCAGTCAGCGTACCGGCAGTGGTTGGAGTGAAGGTCACATTGATGGTGCAAGTGCCTTTCGGTCCAACCGAAGTGCAGTTATTTGTTTCGGCGAAAGAGGATGCATCGGTTCCGGTTATCGCGACTTTTGACACGGTGATCGTCCCCGAGCCGCTCACATTCGAGAATGTGATGGTTTGTGGGCTGCTCGTGGTTCCTACGGTCTGTGCTGCGAACGTCAAGCTAGCCGGGGTCAGCTTGACTGCGGTGGCAACGCCTTTCAGCGCGACCGTCTGTGGACTATTGCCAGCGCTATCAGTGACGCTCAGGTTCGCCGTCCGGGTATTGATACTGGTTGGCTTGAAAGCGACGTTGATTGTGCAGCTAGAGTTCGCCGCCAGCGTTGTTCCGCAGGTTGTGGTTTCCGTAAAGTCTTTTGGATCGGTTCCAGTGAAGCCGATGCTCGAAATGGTTACCGCTGTCGAGTTTGGATTGCTCAACGTGACGGGCTGTGAGGGACTCGAAGTTGCCAACAGCTGCGTGCCGAAGGTAAGGGACGCCGGTGCGATCGTCAGATTGACGCCGCCAGCGGCTCCGGTTCCTGTGAGCGCCACAGATTGCGCTCCGCCTCCGCCGTTGTCGTTCAACGTGACAGCAGCGGTAAGCGTCCCAGTCGTAGATGGAGTAAAGGTCACAGAAATCGTGCAGCTGGAGTTCGCCGCCAAAGAACTTCCGCAGGTATTCGTCTGCGCGAAATCAGACTCATCGGTTCCGGTGATGGAGATACCATTGCTGGGAATCGTGATGGCGTCCGGAGCGAAGTTGGTCAGCGTGATGGTCTGAGGAGCGCTGGTTGTATCGATGGACTGGCTCGCAAACGTCAGCGATGTCGGCGAGAACCTGGTTGGGATGCTCAGCAGGACACCCATGTATGTATTGGGAGCAGTGGGAAGCCCACCCACCGTGACGGCGATATCCGGCAAGCCACTTGGTGTGAACGCACCGGCAACCAAACCAGTGGGATTGGGCCCAACCGTGTAGTTCTGCGGCGCAAGGAATGCTTGACCTGCCACGGAGCTGCCGGTTCCCAGTAGGACGCTGATGTTCTTGGCATCGTAGTTCGAAGTAGCAATGTCGAGGACGCCGTCATTGTTGTAGTCAGCAACGGCCAGCCAACGCGGCGAACTGGAAGCCTGGTATTTTACCTGCGGCTGGAATGTCCCATTCCCGTTGCCGTAGAGGATGCTTACGGTTGACTCGCCGCCGTTGGCAGTCGCGAGGTCAAGATTCCCATCTTTGTTAAAGTCGTAAACCACGACGTGACGAGGATCGATACCGACCGCGTAATCGACTGGCGCTTGGAAGGTGCCGTCGCCATTGCCCATCAGGATACTCACGTCGTTCGTATTGTGATTGGCGCAGGCAATGTCGAGAATGCCGTTGCCGCTGAAATCGCCGACGGCAACTGACTTGGGATTGACGTCGGCGGCATAGTTTACGCCGGGCTCGAAGGTGCCGTCTCCTTTACCAAGAAATACGCTTACGTCCCCACCCAGGTTGTTGGCTACGACGAGATCAAGGATGCCATTATTCCGCAGAGAGCCAGCAACGATGCCGCGTGGAGCTTGGCCTGCGGGATAAAGCACCGCCGTCTTGAATGTTCCCGTGCCGTCGCCTTTGTTGATGAGAACCGCGATAGTCTTGCCAATCTCGTCTGCGACAGCAATATCGAGCCAGCCATCATTATTGAAATCGCCAACCGTAATTGCCGACGGCTCGGTGCCTACCGTGTAAAGTGTCTGCGCTTGAAACGTGCCATCGCCGTTGCCCAGCAGCACGCTCACGTTGTTGCTGTTGTAATTCACAGTGGCAACATCGAGTTTGCCGTCGTTATTGAAATCGCCTACTGCGTTGGCAAACGGCAAAGTTCCCGTCGTATAGTCCACCGGAGCGGAGAAACTTACCGGAGGAACAGATTGTGGTGCATTGCCAGCTTTTGTCTGAGCGAAAACTTGGACGGCCGAGAGGATGACAATTACCGCAGCGACAGCGAACAGATGTTTCCGGGAATGCATGCGTAGCCTCAGTAGAATTCAGTTGTAACTGCTTGACCTGGGTTCTGGTTCGGGAGAGGCGAAAATTCTCAACTCTACTTCCTCACACAACGAGAATGCGGGTCTTCATCGTCCCTATGGGTTCGTTGTGGCTGACCTGGGCTGGAGGAGGTTTCTTCCCAGAGAATGCACAAAGAGTAGCAGTAAAGCGAAGGCCTGACAATGTGCAGTTTTTTGCAACCGCCGAGCGGCAACTCGTTGGCTTATCGGCGGAATTGTTTCTGTGTACAATCAATGAGTTCGTCCCTCCCGGAGCGAGACTGTGGCAGGAGAAATAGCTGCCGGAGCTCCTGCGATTCGAGGCCGCGTGGCAAAATCCCAATTCTGACAAAGTTAAGATAGAAAAGGGGCACCCGTTTCGCATTCCGCAAAGTCTTGGCAATTCGAGGTTAATAGAAAGGATCTGACGTGGTTGTTCTCGTAATCGGCGGCGCCGGATACATCGGCAGTCATGCCGCTCGGGCGCTCAAGCGTGCCGGGCATGAAGTCATTATTTTTGACAATCTTTCCACCGGGTATGAGTTTCTGGCTGCGGGCTTTGAGTTGATCAAGGGAGACGTCTTGGACGCTTCCGCTCTGGCCAGAGTCTTGCCGCGGGCAGACGCGATCATGCATTTCGCGGCCCACGCGTATGTGGGCGAATCGGTCAGCAATCCACGGAAATATTTTCGCAACAACGTGGAAGGCGGGCTTTCACTCTTGAACGCGGCGCTTGATGCGGGAGTGAAAAAAATAATCTTCTCCTCGACCTGTGCCGTATATGGCGAACCGGCGAAAGTACCGATTGAAGAGAATATTCCGCGGCAGCCGGTGAACCCTTATGGTGTCTCGAAGTTGTTCTTCGAAAATGCTCTTGAAGCTTACGATCGGGCCTACGGATTCCGTTACGCCTGCCTGCGCTATTTCAATGCGGCAGGAGCCGACGAGAGCGGCAAAATCGGTGAACTGCACAATCCGGAAACGCACCTGATTCCTCTGGCGCTGGGCGCAGCAGCCGGGATAAGTCCGGAGCTGCAGGTCTTTGGTTCGGATTACCCGACGCCCGATGGCACTTGCATCCGGGACTACATCCACGTGAATGATCTGGCCAGCGCCCACCTCAAGGCCCTGGAGCATCTGGCGGCAGGGAAGGCAAGTTTCGCGATGAATGTGGGGACGGGCAGCGGTTATTCCGTGCAGCAGGTTATCTCGGCTGTGGAAGAAGTGACCGGAAAGCGCGTCCCGCGAAAAATGGGTCCGCGCCGCGCCGGCGATCCTCCAGCGCTGGTGGCGAATCCGGCGAAGGCGGAAGCACTGCTCGAATGGAAGGCCACACGTGGCCTGCGCGATGTGGTCGCGACGGCGTGGAACTGGATGGAGCGGAACAAGGCAGTCGCGGCGCGGTAAGTCAGGATTCAGCAAAGAGGAAGCATGCAGAGAAGGAAAGCTATGGGAACGGATTTGGCGGGGAAGCGAGTTGCATTTCTAGGTGCAGGGAAGATGGGCGGCATCATCCTGCAGGCCCTCCTGAAAAACGGGCTACTTACTCCTGCATCGACTTGTGCGACGGTAGCTCACGAGGAGCGGGCGAAGGCGCTAGCGGCAAAAATGAAAGTAAAGGTCGGAACCGACAACGTGAAGGCCGCGAAAGGCGCCGACATTATCGTCATTGGAGTGAAACCACAGGTCGTCGAAGACGTGGTGCGCGAGATCGCCGATCACATCACCCCCAAGCAACTGATTGTTTCCGTGGCGGCATCGGTGCCAACGGCGATGATCGAAAAAGATCTTCCGCCGAACGTCCCCGTCATCCGCGCCATGCCCAATACCCCTTGCATCATGGGCGCGGGCATGACCGCCATCTGCAAAGGCAAGCATGCGAGCGCGGAAGACGTTGCGATGACTTGCCACATGTTCAACGTCGTGGGCCGAACCGTGGTCATCGACGAAAAGCACATGGATGCGGTGACCGCACTTTCGGCGAGTGGCCCAGCTTATATCTACATCATTCTCGAATCGCTTGCGGAAGCTGGCGTTAAAGTGGGATTGCCGCGGGATGTAGCGACTTTGTTAGCGGCGCAGACTGCGCTTGGATCCGCCAAGGTGGTGCTGGAAACCGGGGACCATCCAGCGTTGCTCAAGGATGCAGTGACCACGCCTGCCGGCTGCACCATCGACGCGATTATGGAACTGGAAGAAGGCAAGCTCCGCGTAACATTAATCAAAGCTGTGGTAAAAGCAGCGCAGCGTGCGAAAGAGCTGGCGTTCGGCTAAGTGGCCGAACTATTCCACGACATTGTCTGATGTTTCCTTAGTCAACGGCTGCCCATCACTGAAACAGGATGAAGATTTATCCGCAGTGATCGATCGAATGACTCCGGATTCGTCAGAGCAGAAGGCCTGCATTTCGTCATCTTCGTCGTCCACCGGGACAGCCGTAACGCGGTATTTCAGTGCTGGTGAACCGTCACACGCCGACATCGAAATCTGGTAGCCATTCCAGGCGTCATTGTTCGGCTGTAGACCGAGAGAATTCCCGGCTGCGCTGCCATCGCTTTGTTCACCAGGAAACAGCGCTTGGACGGAGCAAGTGAATCCCTTGCCCACGTGCTGGGCGGCGTAGCGCGTTTCCGCCGCAGTGATCATGCTCATACGCATCCGAACTATCATTTCGTTCTGTTCATTCTGCTCATGCCGTAAGCCCTTCAGATAATCGGGATCAGTGAGAGGGACGTCGGCTGCGGCTCTGACGTCCGTCAGACGCCAGATCTCTTTTTCCTGCGATAGCGTAAAAGTAAAACTGGGAATGACGGGCAGGGCAACCGGTTGACCATTCTTGGAGTACTGCACCGATAGCTGAATCTCGTCGGAGTCTCCTGTGAAGCTGTCATGCTCAACCGTCACCTCGAACCGCTCACTACCCTTTCCGTTGTCCACGACAAGCAAAGTTGGACCAACGTCGAACGTTTCAATGTGTTGGCCGGGCGAGTTCAGTTGTTGGCCGAGCACGGCAAAGCGCAGCAGCCAGGAAGCCTGCGGCGAATCGCCCTTGTGAATCAGGGTTCGGCGGGTTTCTTCCGGAAGATGCTTCAGGAAATCGTCAGGACTCTTCGCAAAGAACATCTCGATTAAAGCTTGACGAGCAGTTTGCTTTTGAGGCTGCGTCTGAGTCTGAGCGAGAAGGGGAATACAGCTCGCGAACGTCGACACCAGAGCAATAATAAGTTTTCGCGGCATTGTCATCTCCTTGTGAGACGGACCGCTTCTTTTTGCTATCAATCATTAGAACGCCGCGAAACCCCTTCAGGTTCCCAATATTTGCGCTTTCCTGTGTTTAAATTTATTCAGCCATTTCTGCATTTATGAAACTACTTATCGTTGTTCATCACCGCTTCGACCTCTGGAGGGCTCCGAGTTGGTTTCGAGGGCGGTTGCTGAAGGACTTTCCGCAATTAGATATCGTTCAGCGAGAGAGCTACGACGGCGTTGAAGAATATCTGCGCGACGCGGAGATTGTCTTCACCATCTCGCTACGGCCGGAGCAGTTTCAAGTAGCTCGCCAGTTGAAATGGATTCATGCGCCCACTGCAGCAGTCCATCAGCTTCTTTCTCCTGAAATCGTGCACAGCGATGTGAACATTACAAATTCGCGTGAAGTGCATGGTCCGGTGGTCGCCGAACACGTTATGGCGCTCATCTTCGCGTTAGGGAGGAAAATTCCCCAGGCTGCTCTCCTGCAGCAGAAACGAGTTTGGGGTCAGGATGCAATCTGGATTGAGGGCCAGCATCCACGCGAGATTGCCGGGGCGACCTTGGGATTGATCGGTGTCGGCAGCATCGGCAGCCGCGTTGCGCAAATGGCATCAGCATTGGGAATGCGGGTGATCGCGGTGCGGGAACATCCAGAGAAGGGGAAGCCGACCGGAGTGCAGGAGGTCTTTCGGCCGTCGCAGTTGGATGAGTTACTGCAGCGATCTGATTTTGTAGTGCTTGCGGCCCCTTTACTTCCCGAAACTGAGAAGTTGATGAACGCTGATCGTTTCAGTGCAATGGGAAGCAGTGCGTATTTCATCAATGTTGGCCGTGGCGCACAAGTCGACGAGAGTGCGCTCGCTGAAGCTCTGCGAAACCGCTGCATCGCCGGTGCTGCGCTAGATGTTTTCGAGCGCGAGCCCCTACCGGCCGATTCGCCGTTATGGGAGTTGGACAATTTGCTGATCACTCCTCACACCGCTGGCCTGACCGACAAGCTTTGGGATCGGCATTACGAATTATTCTCTGAAAATCTGCGACGGTATCTGAATCACCAGCCCTTGCAATTCGTCGTCGACAAGCGCAAAGGATATTGAACTGCGTACGTGCTACAGTTTTGATATCGACGCACCCTGAGGCTTATCGAACGGAAATCTATGGAACCGCGGCTCATTCTGATTCATCTGCTGCTGAAGCTGGGCGTAGCCGCGGCGGTGTCCAGCACTCTGGTGCGCTCGCTGGAATTCAAGAACCTGCTGTTTCGCGAAGAGCGCACCCTGCGGCAAAAGTTTCTTCTGATCCTCTGGTTTGCCGTACCCATCACGCTCGGGGTGTGGATTCGAATCGCGCAAAAAACGTTTCTTTCGGGCGATTTGAGTTTTGAAACCACGCTTCTTCTGGGCGTGATCGCGGGCCGCTGGGCAGGATCCATGGGCGCCGCGCTCATGTCCTTACCAGCAGTGCTGGCGGGAGAATGGGCGACCCTGCCTTTCTTGCTGATCTGCGGCATTGCCGCTGGCCAGCTGCGCGCCATGGCGCACGATAAGGACGATATCTGGTCATTCTCTCCGTTCATCGATCTCAGCATCTACCGTCTGATCCGCCGCAATCTGCCCAGGCCGCGGCTCTTCGACTGGCAGATCATGTTTTTCGCCACGATCGTCGTCTTGCGCTTCGTGCAGATTCAAGTAGCTCGCTACCTTCCGCGCTCCATCTTCGTTCTGGATAGCCCCGGCAATCTGTGGGTCGAGGTGGCGATCTTTGCCTCGGCCTTGATCGTCATCGGCATCGAGTTGAAGATCTTCAACAGTGTGCGGACGCAAATAAAACTGGAAGAGCAGGAACGGTTGTTGCTGCACGCGCGCATGGAAGCTCTGCAGAACCAGATCAATCCGCATTTTCTTTTTAATACGCTGAATTCGATTTCTTCGTTGGTGCGCTTTGATCCGGATATGGCGCGCGAAGTCATATCGAAGCTGGCGAAAATCTTGCGCCGTTTGCTCAGTACGGGCGAAGCCTTCGCGCCCCTGCGCGAAGAACTCGAATTCATCGACAATTACCTTGACATTGAGGTCGTGCGCTTCGGCCGTGACAAGCTCCGCGTGGTGAAAGATCTTGACCCCATGTCGCTGGATGTGGTCGTTCCCAGCATGCTGCTGCAGCCGCTGGTGGAAAACTGCATCAAGCATGGACTGTCGCCGAAAGTGGAGGGAGGAAGCATTTTCCTGAGAAGCCGGTTGTCGGATTCGAGACTCGAGATCGAAGTGGAAGACGATGGCGTCGGGATGGGCGGCGCGCATCTGGAGGAAAGCGGCAGTTGGGCAGGGATGGGGATCGGCATGGCAAATATCATCGAGCGCCTGCAGGTGCTCTATGGAGATACTGCCCGCATGACGATTGATAGCCAGGAAGGGAAGGGAACGCTGATTCGGATTCGGCTGCCGCTGATCGAAGCGGCGAGTTCGATTCCTGAAGGCTTCTACGCAGAGCGCTCCAGCACGCGCCGGTAGAAATCTTCATACTGCTTCACGATTTTGGTCGAGCAAAAGCGTTCCAGCGCAATCGCCCGCGCGCGCTTTCCCATCTCCCGCAACTGGTTTTCGTGTGTCAGCAGTTCGATCGCATAGCGCGACATGGTTTCGACGTCCCCTACATCCGCCAGGTAACCCGTGACTCCGTGATCGATGACTTCCGGCACGCCGCCGGCGCGAGTTGCGATCGGAACGACCTCGCAAGCCATGGCCTCCAGTGCTGCCAAGCCGAAAGACTCCAGTTCGCTGGGCATCAGCATGATGTCGGCGGCCGCGACCTTGTCCTGAACCTGATCCTGTTTGCCAAGAAACAGAACATCTTTGTGAATACCTTTTTGTACGGACAGCCACTCGGCCACCGAGCGGTCCGGGCCATCTCCGATGAGCAGCAGCTTGGAAGGAAATCGTTTGTGAACGCGGTCGAAGATCTCAATCACATCGGTCAGCCGCTTCACCGGACGGAAGTTGGAAAGATGCACGAGAACACGTTCGTCATTTGTAGCATATTCGGCGCGAGTTTTCGCGACAGCCTCCGGGTCGCGCCTGTAAACGTCGCAGTTCACCGAGTTGTAGATCACTTCAATGCGATTCTTTACATCGAAGACGCGCACCGTGCGATCGCGCAGATAATTCGAGATCGCCGTTACTCCATCACTTTGCTCGATGGAATATCGAGTGATGGGCAGATACGAGCGGTCGAGTCCCACCAGGGTGATATCGGTTCCGTGCAAGGTCGTTACGAAAGGCAAGCGGCGGCCGCGCGGACCTTCGGCGAGCATCTGCCGGGCGAGCATGGCGCTGACCGAATGCGGAATCGCATAGTGAACGTGCAGCAGATCGAGGTCGTACAGCTGTGCGACCTCTGCCATGCGGGTTGCCAGGGCTAAATCGTAAGGCGGATAGTCGAACAGCGGATAACGGGAGACTTCCACTTCGTGATAGTGAATATTTGGCTCAAAACCCCGAAGACGGATGGGCTGCGCGTAGGAGATGAAATGAATTTCGTGTCCACGCTGGGCCAGCTCCAGCCCAAGCTCCGTGGCCACAACGCCGCTTCCGCCATAAGTCGGATAGCATGTGATTCCGATGCGCATAGGTGAGAGCCGTCTCCCCCGCAGTTCGCCTGGGGTTCTTGAATTCGATGGCAGAACTCGAAGACAGTTGCAGATTTTATACGAAACGGCTACGCGATCCGGGAAGGCGCTCTGCTATTGAGCTTTCGGTCCAAGCGCAATTTTTGGGTCCAGCTTCTCGAGATGAGCCTGGAGCTTCTGTTTCTCGTGGTCGGGAAGGCCGGTAAACTCGATGCCCATACCCACTCCGGGATCGCGCGTGCGAACAACGGCGGATGGCGAAAGCCGTTCCTGATCGATCCATAAATCCACCCGAAGAGCGGTGCCAATCTCTAACGGCATGACGGTTTCAACATAACAGCCATTTCCACTGACATCGGTTGCATTCACACGCAGAGGCGTGTTGACGCGCTCATCACGAAGTTCAAGCGGGAAAGAAATGCGATGGCGGGCAAACATTCTGCGATTGTCCTGACTTTCCTGGCGCTCATGATCCCCTGGCGTCTGAATCGGCAAGGCGTCAATCCACGGGCAATCCTGATCAGCCACGAGCTGCACGCCGACTTGGGTCTTTTTCAAGGCCCCGGCATCGACGACCCAAATGACTTTGCAGCGCGCCTTCCTGGTTTCGTACTGCACACCGATGACATCGCCGACCTTCAGTTCAGGCTCGATGCCATAAATGCAGGCGCCAGTCGAACTGATGTTTTGCGCGATGGCGGGCTGAGAGAAAGGACGGTCGTTGGCTCCCATCCCCCACACGCGGACCTTCAAGTCCAGAGTCGCACGGGGCGCTGACCCTTGAGCAGACATCCGCGAAGTAACCTCCAATTCCGAGAAACCGTGGAATTCTAACCCATCATACCCTTGGTAGTTGAGAGCGAGGAGTTACCTAGGTACTTCCAACCTTGATGGAGCGCTCGTTAGAGGTAGGAGCTACTTTAGGCTCGGCGCGCCAGATCACGATAAGAGATTAATTCGATTTGTTCCTGCGCCAGCACCTCCCGCGCAGCAGGTAACGTCAGAACCCGAAGTTCAGTCTCTCGCGAAGACTTCAGTCGCGTCCGAGCTCTCTGAAGATCTTCATCGTTGTAACCGGGATGGCATACAAATTCCCACGTGCCTTCCGGAATGCTGCGGGCGATGGCGTGAAACAGAGTCTCGTCCAAAGTGCCGGTTACTTCAATCCCCAAAGTTCCGTCCGTGGTCACGAAGCCTTCGCGTTCAACTGCCTCGTGGAACTTCGCGGCGAAGCGGCGCAACACCTGTACTTCGGCGTAGCGCGTCCAAAGATCAGGCCGCGCCAGCAGTTCGCTCGATCGCAGAGGAAAGCGTGGACCAAATGGATTGCGCAGCGCGCGAACGCCGCAAGCCGATGCCGCACGCAGCAAGGGCCGGAGAATTTTCGGGAACAGATGCGTGTGTTTGTGGGCATCAAAGTGCGAAGGCGCGATCCCGCATGCCTGGATTTTGCGAATCTGCGCAGTCGCTTCGGCCGCGATCTCGTCTGCTTTTATAAGACCGGCAAGAGCACGCGCAGCAAACATCTTCAGTCCATCGCGAAAGCGAGCGTCCGCGGCGGTAAGCGAGCGAATTTGGCTGGCTGGAGTGACAGGATCGCCATCGATCAGAACAACGTGGCACCCTAGGCTCATGTGGGGAAGAGATCCGGCTAGCTGTACCGCCTCAGCGAAAGCCGGACCGTTCGCCATCAACGTGGAAGAGGTGACAACCCCGCGCGTATGGGCTTCGACGATGGCGCGATTGACCCCAGAAGTGAATCCGAAATCATCCGCGTTGATGATCAGCCGTCGCACGCAGTGAGTCTAGCAGGGACGGGAGAACAAGCGGCAACGCGCTCGGCCCTTGTCCGCACAATCTTCGCAAAGCAACGTTTGCGAACCGCAAGGCGCCATTCAAGCAGCAGATTTTGTGGCGTGCAGTTCACCGCGTTTAATCCAGTCGACCAGAAACAGCGCGGCGACGCAGAATGCGGGGAGAGCGATGCCCAGAATCCAGGTCAGTTTCATCCCGGCCGCGATTCTCAGCCGTAACACCATGGCGACATACATGACCGCTGCCAACCCGTAAACTGCGGCTCCGACCCACTCCCATCTCCATGCCAGAACCAGCGCCACAATCAGTACTGCGCTGGGGATGAGATGAACCAGCAGCGCCGCAGAGATTTTCCAAAATCCATGCTCTTCCTGGAAAACGTCCAAGGCGAACAAACTTATAAAGAGGATGTAAGCAATCGAAAGAAGGCGTGGCGCCCACAGTAATAGTCGCTTCCATGATTCATTCATGCGGCTGCCTCTTTTCTCCGCTACGTTGATGCAGCGGAAATCTGACGATAGGGAAAGGATCACCTGTACGCCACTATGGTCGCGCTCATTCCAACACCTTGCCGTGATCCCAAACACTGATCATGACGGCGTTGCCGATGACGTTGTGATTGACCCATTTTTCCGCAGGCACGTATACTCGGGAAGACGCGCTTCAACAAGGATGCCCCTTCCCGCCAATCCTCATCCGCGCGGCTGCCCGGCCGCGCGAAAGTGCGAGAAGATCAAAAGGGGCGGTTAGCTCAGCTGGTTAGAGCGCCTGCCTTACAAGCAGGAGGTCGCAGGTTCGAGTCCTGCACTGCCCACCAATCTTGTTCAGAGACTTAAGAAGCTTTCGTATGGACTCCAAAACGGCGTTTTAGCCGCTGGTTTTACCTTTGGAAAAACGGGATCTGAGTGCAAACGCCGCCTGTTCTCGTCAAGGTACTGAAACCCGACGCGTTCGCGAGGCCCCCGGCGTTTTGGGAGTTGGTTAGGCCTCCCAAACTTATCGCGGCGGCAAACTCTGCACCGGACGAACCCATCCTTCGAGATTGCCGCCGACCTTACCACCGTGCGCGATGACTTCGAGATTGCTGATCGATCCTCGCAATGCCTGCAGACGGCATTCCATGATGATGATCTGATGCCTCAAGCTTTCGAT